>ENA-UOJL01003446-UOJL01003446.1-human-gut-metagenome-genome-assembly--contig:-P47-NODE-3446-length-11156-cov-5.063147_pt1 | contig 11156 bp, 7 predicted proteins | sample MGYA00242347_ERZ723894 | MGnify/ENA metagenome assembly ERZ723894
ATAGGATGGTGCGGACAGCTGAAACAGGATCGGCGTGAACAGCTGTGTCAGCGGCACTGCGCGATCCGCTGTGTCGCTCAGCTCCTTGATCGATCTTGTGTCCTGCAGGGCTTTCGATCATCGGCATCAAGCGCGCCTCATGCAGGATGACCGCTTCTGTAAAGGGGCCGCCTGAAAACGAGTGTGAAAAAATACAACAAAGTGCAAAATTTTACCATGGAAAACGAGATAGAGTGAAGGCATAAGGGATATTTGGGAAAGGAGAAACAGAATGAAGATCGTAAACCTATTGTTATCGGCCGCGATGGCTTCCACGATGGTTTTTCAGGGCGCTGCGTTTGATGCGCAGGCCGCTGAGGGAGTAAGCGCGGAAGTCAGCGACGATGGCGCAGTCATCGGCAACGGCTATCTGACGCGCAGCTTCCAGATCGAAGACGGACATCTGCGCACCGAATCATTGCATAACCGGCGCATCGACCGCACGCTTGTCCCGCAGGATGGATCCGCAGATTTTGTGATCGAGACGCTGGCAGAGCCTCAGGGGGAAGAAGTCATTCCGACACAGGAGCTGAACCGCGGCGATTGGCGCGGAGAAGTGACGGGCACGGGCAGTGACCATGTGGAGGATGCGGCCAATCTGTTTGATGGCAGCGACGCCACAGAGACCGATTACTATGTCAACGGCACAGACTTTACGTATACGCTGACGGTGGATCTGGGCACTTCACAGACCTTCCAGTCGTTTTCATTTCAGAAACGGCAGGGCAATGCCAATGTGCTCTGGGGCATTAATGGCACGATCGGTAAATACCGCCTGCAGGTGAGCGAAGACGGAACTGAATGGATCGATGCCGGCAGCGGCGAATTCACCAGAGAGGATTACAATCTGCATGAGATTGACGGCATTTATAACATCGGTGATCTCGTATATGGCAGCTTTGATCAGGAATACACGGCGCGTTATGTGCGGCTGATCTCGGATTCCGGCGCGCTGAGCGATGAGAAGACCTTCAATGGCGCAGAATTCCGGCTGTATGCGGATCCTTATGTCGGACAGACGATGCCGCAGACGACGATCAGCTCTGCTGATCTGACGCTGGAGGATGCGCAAGTATCGGATACCGAAACAGGCGGAAAACAGCTTGCATTCGATTTTGCGCCTTATACGCTCAACGGCGTGAACTGGGATCTCAGCTATCATGTCGTCATGGAAGAGGGCGATCATTTCCTGCGCTCTTATGTGCAGATGCAGGCGGATGATGAAGAAAACGCAAGGATCGACTACATTGACCTCGATCATTTCGTGCTGAGCGATGAGGTCGAGGGATTGTGGTCCAGACCGGAAGATTTCCATGTGGCAGATGGAGCATGGAATTTCCTGGAAAATGAGATGTTATTGGGACAGCCGATCTATGCCGACGGCATGTTCTTCGGATCAGAATTCCCGGCCGCAGACACCAATGTGGAAAACGATGCAATGCAGATCCGCTATTACTCCGGCAAGAGCCTGGCACAGCTGCGCGGAGAAGGCAGCCTGAATGAAGCAGGTGCATGGCAGACATGGCCTAACGTGATCGGCGCGGCACAGGGAACGGACACCGATGTCGTGCAAACTGATTTTTATGCGTATATCGATACGATCGCCACAAAGACGGATTTCCGGGTGCAGTACAATTCCTGGTACGACAATATGATGAACATCACAGACGAAAGCATATCAAAAGCGTTCTATGGAGTGGAGAACGGCTTGAGCGATCAAGGTTATCGGCCGCTGAACGCTTACGTGGTCGATGATGGATGGAACAATTACAATGATCCGGACTATACAGGCATTGATTCCTCAAGATCAGGAAACACTTATAACCAGACCGGATTTTGGGAATTCAATGACAAGTTCCCCAATGAGCTGTATACCGCGTCAGATATGGCAAGTAATTTTGGCTCCAGTTTTGGAATGTGGCTTGGGCCGCAAGGCGGCTATGAGCTGCAGGGGACGTTCTCTCAGTATATCGAGAGCACCGGCACGGGCTATGTGCATCCGACCGCAGCGCTGGGAGATGTCATCTGTACAGGTTCAGCGAAATACATCAAGAATCTGACTGATTTGTTTGTCGATTATCAGGAACGCTTTGATATTGATTATTGGAAGCTGGATGGATTTGCCTCCAGACCGTGCACACAGGCAGATCATGATCATATGACCGGTGGATATCATAACATGTATTTCACCAGTGATATGTGGGAAAACTGGACCGATGCGTTTGAGACGATGCGTGCACAGAGAGCGGCAGAAGGCAAAGGATTGTACATCAACGCGACCTGCTATGCGATCCCCAGCCCGTGGCTGTTACAATGGCCCAACAGATGATCAGCGGGCGGGACAATATCTATTTCCGCAATGCTCGTGAAGCACAGTTGCAGAGGCCATTTAAAAATGTATATAATCATGAACCGATTTATGGAACGTCTGTAGGAGTATCGATGACCACAGCAGAATTCCGTCAATACATGATGGCTAACGCGGTCAGAGGAGCCTCATTCTGGGAACTGTATTTCTCACCAAGCATCATAGACGAAGAAAAGTGGATGGTCGCTTCTGATGTGTTAGAATGGGCCGAAGATAACGCGCATATCCTGGAAAATGCCAAGCTGTTCGGCGATGCGCCGAAGACCGGATCGGTCTATGGCTATTCCTCATGGGACGGAGAAGAGGGCATCATCTCGTTCCGCAATCCGACTTCTTCGGAAAAGACATATACGCTGAAGCTCGATGAGACGGTCGGCGTCACGGATGCTGTGCAAGACGTGAAACAGGTGCAGGTATTGCCTTATACCGCAGAAGCATCCGCACAGAGCGTCAGTTATGGTGATGAACTGACGGTGACCCTGGGTGCTTATGAAGAAGTGATCTATCAGTTCACCAACGAAAGCGAACCGGCCCCGCAGATCGTCTATGCGAAAGTGAGCGGAGAAGACAGCGTGCGCGTGAAATTTGACCGCCGCATCACTGATATCAACGGCTATCAGATCAACGGGCAGGATGTCAAGATGACGCTGCTGGATGATTACCGCACGGTAGAGCTGAGCGCATCAGCGCCGTTTGCCAAGGATGAGGAGATCACCCTGACGATCCAGGATATCGCCGCCATCAACGGCGAGGCGATGAGCGAAGAGATCACCTTGACGGCATATGCGGATGAGCTGATCACCAAGGTCAGCACGACAGATGATCTGAACGATGCGCAGGATGTGCAGGAAAGCGAATATGCCCACAATGGCGTGAATTTCCGGACGATCGATGATGCATATCCGCTGAGCGATACGCAGGGGCTGAATGCGCAGACCAGCGATTTCACCATCAGCATGCTCATCCAGAGCGCTTCCTCTGATGCGGCCGTGCTGAGCCAGGGAGAAGAGATGGAGATCGGCATCGATCAAGACGTCTTCTTATATTATCAGGATGAAGCGGTGCAGCTGACTTCTCGACACGAGGTAACGACAGTAACGGAAAAGGCGCACGGTACCTTCGGCAGTGATGCTTATGTATCGACGAGCACTGAAACAGCGATCGCAGGTCAGGTAAATGATGGCAACCTGCATCTGGCGCATGTGGTGCGTGAGCACAATGGCATGGTGAAGATCTATATCGATGGAGAACTGGTCTCCAGCGGCTACGCAGATGGAAAGACAGCGGAATTTGAACAGCAGGGGCTCACGCTGGGCAGCGGCGCCCTCAAGGCCAATATCGCCGAGGTGAAGGTGCGCAATGACGCGCTGAGCTACAGCGAGATCGAAGCAGAGCATGATGCATACCGGTTGAGCGCGGAAGACAGCGTCATCGACAAGACGGCATGGACAGCGAGCGCGGATTCTGAGGAACTGGATGCCTGGAACCCTGCGCAGGAAGGCCCGGCAGAGCTGGCCATCGATGGGGACGAGAGCACCTGGTGGCATACAGAATTTACGGCATCCAAGCCGGAATGCCCGCACTGGCTGATGATCGCTCTGGGCGAGATGACCACATTCGATAAGCTGGAATATGTCAGCCGCAATGGTAACGGCAGCGTGCGTGACTACACGCTGGAGATCAGCACGGATGGCGAACAGTGGGAAACAATTTCAGAAGGTACGATGTCAAAGGCAGGAGCGACGATGCTGGAATTTGAGGAAACACAGACCGCACGATATGTCCGTCTCCATGTCAAGAGTTCTTATGGCGTAGACAGTGAGAATGAAGATATCTTTGCTTCCGTGGCAGAGCTGTCGCTGTATCGGACCAATCCAGCCGCGGTGGATTACCGTGCGTTGATCGAGGTGATCAGACAGGCGCAGGCGCTGTAGGAAGCAGATTACACGGCTGAAAGCTGGATGAAGCTGGAGACGGCATTACAGGCTGCGGCCGAGACGGCCATGGATGTAAATGCTGCACAAGAGCGCGTGAATGCCGCAGAGCAGCAGCTGCATGAGGCAATCGAGGCGCTGGAGCCCATCAGCGGCGATCAGGCCAGCGACGCAGCGATCCAAGCACTGCGCAACATGATCGACAAGGCCATTGCCCTGGGCTCTGATGATGCAGCATTGACTGAAGCCATCGCCAATGCACAGGCCGTGCTCGATAAAGAAGCGCCGACAACGACCGAAGTCGTCACTGCACTGCTCAACCTGAGCGAAGCGATGCAGGCACTGAATACCGATGAAAGTGCAGATGTGCTGAGAGCAGACGTGCAGGCAACGATCGACTTCATCAATGAACACATCCCGACCAACGTAGAAGGACTCCGCCCGGCTAAGGTACAGGCACTGAAAGACGCAGTCAAAGCGGCACAGGATGTCGTCAACGACCCGGATGCGAGCGCAGATGAGCTGAAGGCAGCGAACAAAGCGATGACCAAGGCGGCACAGGAACTGTGGGAGATCGTCGCTAAGACAGAGCTGAACGCATTGATCGAAGCCGCAAACGGTTATCTCGATGGAGACTACACGATAGAAAGCCTCGAAGCACTGCAGGCAGCGATCGAATCTGCACAGGCTGTGGCAGGCAATGACGATGCCACAGTTGCGGAAGTGACCGAAGCCATCACGAACCTGAGCAGCGCGATCGCCGGACTGGAAAGTATCACGTTGGATACGAGCGCGCTCGAACATGAGATCGAGCTCGTTACAGAAATGATCGCCAACCTCGACAACTATGTACCGAGCAGCGTAGAAGGGCTGCAGGAGAAACTGGATGCAGCAAAGACGGTCCTGAGCAATGTAACGACACAGGCAGCGATCGATGAAGCGACGAAGAGCTTGCGAGAAGCGCGCCTGAACGCGCGTACGAAGGCAGACACGAGCGCATTGGAAGAGATCATCGCGTATGCGAACAGTCTGGATCTGGCTGGCTATACTGCGGAAAGCAGGAACATGCTGGATCGGACGATCGTAGCGGTGAAGCGTGTGCCGGCTGATCCGGAAGCGACGCAGGAAGAGGTCGATCAGGCGGTGCAGACGATGCAGACAGCCATCAACAGCCTGCAGCTGGTGGAAAACAGCACAGGCAGCACGACTGCTGATACGACGAATACCGCGGTGGCGGCACAGACGGCAGCGTTTGCCGGCATGCTGGCGGTATCCGCGGCAGCGATCCTGATGGTGAACAGACGCCGTCATCAGGCAAAATGATGTGATCGATCCCGCAGGGCAGTCCCTGCGGGATCTGTTTTCAGCAGGAAATTTCCCGGCAAATAGATGCACTGACAAAGCGCTTTCTGTTTTCTGTGCAGGAAAGATCTGGGAATTTCATTTTCTTGAAACGCTGTTTCAGAAAAGATGTGAAAAGTTTGTGAAAAGCGCTTGAAATTATGTGTTAAAAATCTTATACTAGTATCATCAATTACGGCAATTGGTCTTGCGCCGCAGGGCGCATGTATGAAAAAAGGGAGCGAGAAAGATGAACAAGATTTCAAAGTTTCTGATGGCCGGTGTGATGTCACTCACCGTGCTTGCCGGATGCGGCAGCAATGGCGGCGGTTCTGTTGAACTGCAGGAAGGGGACACCGTCAAGATCGGTCTGAACTACGAGCTGAGCGGAGGAACGTCCACTTACGGCATGGCCATGGATAAGGGCAGCCGTCTGGCAATCAAGCAGTACAATGAGAAAGAGGGACACAAGTACAATATCGAATATGTTTCCCTGGATAACAAGGGCGACAGCAACGAAGCTGTCTCTATCGCCACCAGGATGATGACGGAAGAGAAGGTTGCCTTCATCGTCGGTCCGGCGACATCGACCGCGTCGATCGCCACTTATCCGGTAGCTGGTCAGAACCAGGTTCCGGTGCTGAGCCCGGCCGTTACGCAGAACGGCGGCATGATGAACGGCGATACGGCGTATGAGTATGCATGGCGTGTCTGCTTCGAGGACAGCGCGCAGGCGAGCGCGATGGCAATCTATTCCTATCGTGACCTGGGCAAGCGCAAGGCGGTCATCTATCAGGACGTCAAGAATGACTACGCGACCGGTCTGGCAGAAGACTTCCAGAAGAAGTTCGAGGAGCTGGGCGGAGAAGTCGTTTCTGTAGAAAGCTATCAGCAGGGAGACACCGACTTCAACGCGGTCATCACCAACATCAAGGGCATGGATTTCGATGTGCTGTACATTCCGGGCTATTACAGTGAATCCGGACTGATCATCAAGCAGGCGAGAGATGCCGGCATCACCCAGACGATCGTGGGACCGGACGGCATGGATTCGCCGAAGCTGATGGAGCTGGCCGGCGCAGCCAATCTGAACGATGTATACTTCACGACGGCATATACGACCGTCAACGCATCTGAGGAGCTGCAGAACTTCATTGAGTCATACAAGGCGGAATACAATGAAGAACCGGATATGTTCTCTGTACTGGCATTCGACGCCACCAACCTGGGCCTGCAGGCACTGGAAGAAGCCGGTGCGACCGGAGAGGCGCTCAACAACGCAATCGCGAACATGGAATTCACCGGACTGACGGGATCTTTCGGATTTGACGATGCACACACACCGACCAAGAAGGTGCTGGTCGTCCAGCTGGAAGACGGCGTTCAGGTGAACCCTGTCGAAGTGGATCCGAACTCTTAAGAGATGAATAAGCTTTGATCGATGTGGAGGAAGAGTTCTCTTTCTCCACATTTTTTCACTGATGGAAAGGGGAGAGTGACAACGTGACACAGTTTTTACAACAGCTGGTAAACGGGCTTTCGCTGGGAAGCATCTATGCGTTGATCGCATTGGGGTATACGATGGTGTACGGCATCATCAAGCTGATCAATTTTGCGCATGGAGACATTTACATGCTGGGTGCCTTTACGGCATTTTACGCGACGACGGTCTTTCATCTGAATTTTTTCCTGGCGCTGATCGTGGCCATGGTGCTGTGCGGCGTGCTCGGCGTGCTCATCGAGCGCATCGCCTATAAGCCGCTGCGGCATGCGACCAGGATCACCGCGCTGATCACCGCGATGGGCGTCAGCTATATCCTGGAGTATACGACGCAGTATTTCGCAGGCAGCGAGGTGAAGACATTCCCGGAGGATGTGCTCAACAACGCAGTATTTCAGATCGGCGGCATTCAGATCTCTCAGCAGCAGATCTACATCATCGCCGTCACGCTGATCCTGATGCTGGCGCTGACGTATATCGTCGGACGCACGCGGATGGGACGTGCGATGCGCGCGGTCAGCGTGGATGAAAAAGCGGCAGAGCTGATGGGCATCAGCGTGGACCGCACCATTTCCTTTACCTTCCTGCTGGGCAGCGTCCTGGCCGGCGCGGCCGGTGTGCTGGTCGGTGTCTATTATAATTCCATCAATCCGCTGATGGGCATGGTTCCGGGCCTGAAGGCCTTCATCGCAGCCGTATTCGGCGGCATCGGCATCATCCCGGGCGCCATGATCGGCGGCTTTGCGATCGGCATTGCGGAAACGATGGTCGTGGCCTATGGCTCAAGCCTTTACCGCGACGCCATCGTCTATGTCATCCTGATCCTGATCCTGATCATCAAGCCGGCGGGCCTGCTGGGCAAGAACGTGAAAGAGAAGGTGTAGGGCTATGCTGAAACGATATTTTTCCAAGACCAATCTGTGCTGGATCGCCTTGGCTGCCGTCGTCTTCACCGTGGTCACCGTGCTGATCAATGCCGGTCTGCTGGGCAGCTATTATCAGATCACTTTATACAACATCTGCATCAACATCATCCTGGCGGTCTCGCTGAATCTGATCATCGGCATCTGCGGCCAGTTCTCTCTGGGCCACGCGGGCTTTATGTGCATCGGCGCTTACAGCGCTGCCATCATGGTCAAGAGCATGCCGAACATGGGCGGATTTGCCATCGGCATCGTCATCGGCCTGATCATTTCCGCGATCGCGGCGCTCATCGTCAGCATTCCGACGCTGCGTCTGCGCGGGGACTATCTGGCCATCGCCACCCTGGGCTTTTCAGAGATCATCCGCATCGTCGTGCTGAACATGGAGATCACCAATGGCGCAGCCGGCATCACGGGCATCCCGCAGCTGACCAGCTGGCCGCTGCTGTTCATCGTCATGGTGCTCAGCATCATGATCGTGACCAATTTCGGCCGCAGCAGACAGGGACGTGCCTGCATCAGCATCCGCGAGGATGAGATCGCATCCGAGGCGATGGGCGTCAACACGACGAAATACAAGACGCTTGCCTTCGTCATCGGCGCCATGCTGGCCAGCGTGGCCGGCGCGCTGTATGCCTGCAACTTCTTTGTCATCCAGCCGGATCTGTTCAATTTCAACAAATCGATCGACATCCTGGTCATGGTCGTATTCGGCGGCATGGGATCGATCACCGGCAGCCTGATCGCCGCGATCTTCATCGGCATCCTGAATACCGTGCTGCAGAGCTTCTCCAGCATCCGTATGATCATCTACGGTCTGGCGCTGGTCGGCATCATGATCTTCAGACCGGGCGGTCTGCTGGGCACGAAGGAGTTCACCTTCTCCGCGCTGTTCAAGCGGCGGAAAAAGAAAGGCGGGGAGAAAGAATGAGCCTGCTTAGCGTAAAGCATCTGACGAAAAACTTCGGCGGTCTGTGCGCCGTCTCTAACGTCAGCATGGAAATCAACGAACATGAGCTGATCGGTCTGATCGGTCCGAACGGCGCCGGCAAGACGACATTGTTCAACCTGCTCACCGGCGTCTATGAGCCCAGTGAGGGCAGCATCGAACTGAATGTGGATGGAAAGATGACGGAGATCGGCGGCATGAAGCCATATCGCGTCACACAGATGGGGCTTTCCCGGACTTTCCAGAACATCCGCCTGTTCAAGAACATGACCGCCTTGGAAAATGTCAAGGTGGCCATGCATAAAGATATCAAGTATGGAACGCTTGCCGCCATCCTGCGCCTGCCTTCCTATTACCGGGAGGAAGAGCGTGTGCAGAAGCAGGCTGAAGAGCTGCTTCGGGTGGTCGGATTATACGAGAAGCGCGATGAGCGTGCCAGCAATCTGCCTTATGGCGAACAGCGCCGTCTGGAGATCGCCCGCGCATTGGCTGCCGATCCGAAGATCTTGTTCCTGGATGAACCGGCGGCCGGCATGAATCCGCAGGAGACCGCGGATCTGACCGCGCTGATCCATCAGATCAAGGATCAGTTCAACGTGACCATCGTGCTGATCGAGCACGACATGTCGCTGGTGATGAACATCTGCGAACGCATCTATGTGCTGGATTATGGAAAGTGCATCGCCAACGGCGCACCGGAAGAGATCCAGAACAACGAGTTCGTCATCCGCGCTTATCTCGGGGAGGAAATCTGATATGGCTATGCTGGAAGTAAAGGACCTGAATGTGCATTATGGCGTGATCCATGCGCTGAAAGGCATCAGCATGGAGGTGCGCGAAGGAGAGATCGTGGCATTGATTGGCGCTAACGGCGCCGGCAAGACGACGCTTCTGCATGCCATCAGCGGCATCCAGAAGAAATCAGGCGGGGACATCCTGTTTGAGGGGGAATCGCTGAATAAGGCCGGCGCCCGCAAGATCGTCAGCCTGGGCATCACGCAGGTGCCGGAAGGCAGACGGATCTTCTCTGGCATGAGCGTATATGAAAATCTGATGATGGGGGCGTTCCTGCGCAGGGACAAAGAGGGGATCAAGGCAGATCTGAAGAACATTTACAGCCGTTTCCCGATCCTGGAAAAGCGCAGCACGCAGGATGCCAGCACTCTGTCTGGCGGTGAGCAGCAGATGCTCGCTATGGGGCGCGCGCTCATGGCTCGCCCTAAGATCCTGCTGCTGGATGAGCCGAGCATGGGCCTGGCGCCGATCCTGGTCAAGGAGATCTTCCATATCATCCGGGAGATCAATGAGCAGGGGACGACGATCCTGCTGGTCGAGCAGAATGCTCGTATGGCGCTGTCTGTCGCAGACCGCGCCTATGTCATGGAGACCGGGAACATCGTGCTGAGCGGGACAGGTGAAGAGCTCGCGCAGAGCCCGGAGATCCAGAAAGCGTATTTGGGAGGTTGATCGCATGTTTGTAAGAGACAATATGACCAAAGATCCGGTATGCATCACGCCGGATCAGACCATCAGCCAGGTCGTGGACCTGATGAGTGAAAAGAAGCTGCACCGCCTGCCGGTCGTACAGGGCAAGCGTATCGTCGGCCTGGTGACAGAAGGGACCATCTCGGCCAGCGGAGCCAGCAAGGCGACGAGCCTGAGCATCTATGAGCTGAACTATCTGCTGTCCAAGACGACCGTGGATACGATCATGATCCGCAACGTGGTCACCATCCAGGAGGATGCGCTCATGGAAGATGCGGCCATGACGATGCTCAAGAACGACATCGGCTGTCTGCCGGTCGTGGATGCCAACGGAGAGATCAGCGGGATCCTGACCCAGAACGACGTATTCAATGCCTTTCTGGAGATCCTCGGCTACCGTGAAGAGGGCAGCCGCATCATCATCGGCGTGAAGGATGAGCTGGGCGCCATCGGAGAGATCTCCAAAGTGTTCGTCCGCAATCACTGCAACATCACGCACATCGGTGTGTATCGAAATGAAAACGGCCAGGCGGACATCATCTTCCGCATCGATTCTTTCGAGACGGCAGCGCTGGAAAAGGATCTGGAGGACAGCGGATATCAGGTGCTCAGCGTG
>ENA-UOJL01003451-UOJL01003451.1-human-gut-metagenome-genome-assembly--contig:-P47-NODE-3451-length-11143-cov-14.089376_pt1 | contig 11143 bp, 8 predicted proteins | sample MGYA00242347_ERZ723894 | MGnify/ENA metagenome assembly ERZ723894
CAAAAGAAAACGCTGGCAAAAGAAAACGAGCCCGGAGGGATTTCGATTTCCCTCCAGGCCTCCTTGAACCGACCAGAAAAACCGCTTCGGTTTTTCTGGACTTTTCCCGCGAAATATGTAGCAGTTCAAAACTTCTGACGCCGTGCGTACAAGCTTCGTAGGGGTCGATGCCCACATCGACCCGGCAGGATGCACCGTACTTTACGGGAATCTTCGGCGAATTCGCAACTTCCCAGCGGGCCGATGTGGGCATCGGCCCCTACAGGACTCCGGCAAATTCGCACTGCCCTGTAAATTTTGAATGCAGGGCGTTTTTACCGCAGATATTAAATCGTAACTGCTTGCAAATTTTGTGTACCGTAACAGGCGGCGCGTACTGTAGCGCCCGTAGGGTGAGTTCGTGTGTTCGCAACAACTGAAAATCAGGGCTTGTCTGAATTGCATTCGCAATATGCGCCAAACGTAACCAAGCGTCCTTTTCTCCCCTATCTTTTCCCGCGCAAGGGAAAAGATAGGGCCGCCGGAGGCACGTCGGAAACGGCCTCGACAGAACGAGTCCCCGCGCCATGCGCGAAGCCTCTTATCCTCTGCGTCCGTTTCCTCCTCTTTCCCGTCGAACCGCTTCGCTGGGTTCGCCGGGAATGCTTGAATCTCACAGCTGCACCAATATAAAAACCCGCGGCTCCCCGATATGTTCAGGGAGCCGCGGAATTTTTGTATGCTTACCGGTGCGTGCCGACAAAGAAGACGGAGATCACGCCCGGGCCGGTGTGGGCACCGATGACGGGGCCGACGTAGTTGATAATAATATCCTTGACCGGGGTCAGGGCGCGGATCTGTTCGGCCGTGTATTCCGCATCCTCGATGCAGTCGCCGTGGCAAATGAAAACGGTCTGCTCCGCCGGGTTGATAGCCGTGTCGGCCAGCTTCTGCGCGAGGGCTTTGAGCGCAGCTTTCCGGCCTCTGGCCTTGGTGACGTTCTTGAGCGTTCCGGCATCATCGGTGTGCATGACGGGCTTGATCTGCAAAACCGTGCCGACAAGGGCCGTCGCCGCATCGACGCGGCCGCCGCGCTTTAAGAACATCAGGTCGTTGACCGTGAACCAGTGGCAAAGGTGCGGAATCGTCTCGCGGACATAGTCCGCGACCTCGTCTATGGACGCGCCGGACTGCTGCTTCTTTGCGGCCAGATACAGAAGCAGACCTTCGCCCAGAGACGCGCAGAGCGAATCAATGGCGATAAGTTTTCGCTCAGGGTATTTTTCCCGCAGTTCGTCGCAGGCGATCGCACCGGACTGATACGTTGTGCTCAGTCCGGAGGAAAAGCCGATGAAGAGGATATCAAGACCCTCCTTCAGTTTTCCCTCCATGACGGCGGTGAACTCCGAGACGTTAACGGCGCTCGTGGTGGCGCGTTCGCCGTTGCGGAGTTTGTCGTAAAACTCCTTGAAGCCGATCTCGCGGCCGTCGAGATAGTTGGCGTATGTATGCTCCCCAATCAGAACATGCAGCGGCAGGACGGCAAGATCGAGTTCATCCGCCAGCGCCTGCGGCAGATCGCAGGAGGAGTCTGTTACGATTTGAAAACGTTTTTCCATGTGTGACCTCCGGTTCTTAATTTCTGAAGCATATTATACCGCGCCGTGCCGCAAAATGCTATTCAAAAAACGCTTTTTCCCGCTCTACACGTCTGAACGCCCGGTCTACCCGCGGTAGAGTCCCTGCGGCGCAAGGACTTGCGCTGTTTTAGCTTTGCCTCTTTTCGGAAGGGCGCAGATGTGGTAAAATAGGCATATTGCGAATTCCAAACAGGAGAAGTCCAATATGAACAATGACATGCAATCGCAGTTTGACCCTGAAAATGCGCCCGCGTTCGACCGTCTGCGCGACCGCAGGCGTGCAAAGCGCCGCCGGGTGCTCCGCGTCGTGCTGACGCTTCTTGTGTGCGCGGCACTTCTGGGCGGCGCAGCCTACTACGCGCACCGGCAACTCGTAAAGCCCTATCTCGACACACCGGTCACGAGCAGCGAGACAGACGCCCCTTCCGAGCCTGAGGTCACTGTCCCTGAGACGCAGGTGCAGGAACCCGCCCCGGAGCCGTCGCCGGAACCAGAACCCGAACCGGAACCTGAGCCGGAACCAGAACCCGAGCAGCCTGCTCTAACGCTGGCAGAGTCGTCGGAGACGACCCAAACGCTCGATTTGGAGGTGTATTCGTCTTCCGCCATATTGGTCGATGTGCAGAACGGGACGGTGCTGGCCGAAAAGGGCATGGACGAAAAAATTTACCCCGCATCCATGACGAAGGTCATGACGCTGCTGGTGGCGGCGGAGAATCTGCCGGATCTCGACGCGACATTCACCATGACGCAGGCCATCATTGACCCCTTGTATCTTGCGGGCGCGTCGATGGCGGGCTATGTGAACGGCGAGACGGTCACGATGCGCGATCTGCTGTACGGCGCAGTCGTGCCCTCCGGCGCGGAGGCGACGGAGGCGCTGGCACAGGCCGTGGCCGGAAGCGAGGAAGCGTTCGTCGCCATGATGAACGAAAAGGCCGCGGCGCTGGGGCTTGCAAACACGCATTTTATGAACACCAGCGGCCTGCACGACGAGAACCACTATTCCACGGTGCGCGAGATCGCCCTGATCTTGCAGGCAGCGCTGGAAAACGAGACGTGCACCGAAATACTGAGCGCGGAAAATTACCGGGCCAGCGAAACGGAGCAGCACCCGGACGGGCTTGCCATGACGAACAAATTCCTCTACCGCGTCCATCACGAATACGCCCTGAACGGCGCGGAGATCACAGCCGCCAAGACAGGTTATACCACCGAGGCCATGAACTGCTGCGCGAGCGCCGGAAAAACGCCGGACGGCAGAAGCGTGATCTGCGTGACGGCGAACGCGTGGACGGGCGATTTCTGCATCGAGGACCATATTGCGCTCTATACAAAATACTGCGGAAGCACAGAAGCTGAATAACGGGAGGATACCGGATATGAAAAAACTTTCCCCGCGCGTCTGGCTGACGCTCGTTCTCGTCGGCCTGGTCGGCCAGTTTGCCTGGACAATCGAAAATATGTATTTTAACGTCTATCTCTACAACACCATCTCCACCGACCCCGGCTATATTTCCGCCATGGTCGGCTGGAGCGCGGCTGCCGCCACGCTGACGACGCTTCTGATGGGCGCGCTGTCCGACCGTGTGGGAAAGCGCAAGCTGTTTATCTGCGGCGGCTATCTGCTGTGGGGCCTGTCCACGGCGGCATTCGGCCTCGTGACGGTCGAAAACGCGGCGAAGCTGTTCCCGGCAGCCTCCGCGGCAGCTGCTGCGGCAGTGATGATCGTCGTGCTCGACTGCGTGATGACCTTTTTCGGCTCAACAGCCAACGACGCGGCCTTCAACGCGTGGATCACCGACACTGTGCCCAATGAGGCGCGGGGCAAGGCTGAATCCGTGCTGGCCATCCTGCCGCTGATCTCCATGCTCGTCATTTTCGGACTGTTCGACAGCATGACGCAGCGCGGGCAGTGGCAGAAATTCTTTGCGATCTTCGGCGGACTCGTCGTGCTGACGGGCGTTGTGTCCATCTTCCTGATCCCCGAGCCGAAGCTGGAACCGAGACGGGACAGCTATCTGAAAAACCTTGTCTACGGGCTCCGCCCGACTGTTGCGAAAGAGAACCCGGCGCTCTATCTGTCCTTTGCGGCGTTCTGCCTGTTTTCCGTGGCCGTGCAGGTCTTCTTCCCGTATCTCATTATCTATATGCAGAACTATCTGCATTTTGACGGCTACGCCCTCGTGCTGGGCATTGTACTGATCTTTGCGTCGGTCGTGAGCGTGCTCTCCGGCCGCGTGATCGACCGGCTCGGCGAACTGCGGTGCGTACTTCCGGCGGCAGGAGTCATGTTCGCCGGACTGCTCGGCATGTTCTTCGCGCGGTCGATGCTGGCCGTGATCCTGACGGGCTGCATTATGATGTCCGGCTATATGCTGGTCACGGCGATTTTGTCCGGTGTCATCCGCGACCATACACCTGCCGGAAAGGCCGGACATTTTCAGGGCATCCGCATGATCTTCGGCGTTCTGCTGCCGATGATTTTAGGCCCTGCCATCGGCGCAGCGGTCATTCGCGGCAGCGATTCCACCTATGTTGATCTCGGCGTGGTAAAGACTGTGCCGACGCCGTCCATTTTCCTTGCGGCAGCCGTCGTGCTGCTGCTGATTCTGCCGCCGGTGCTGCTACTTAAAAAGAAGGAGGAGGCAAAATGCTGACACGCTGGGGTGAAACACTGGACAAGGACACTGTTTTGCAGGAATATCCCCGCCCGCAGCTTGTGCGGGAAAGTTATTATAATCTTAACGGCCTCTGGGACTATGCCATCACGGCCTCCGACGCCTGCCCCAGCGCGTGGGACGGGAACATTCTCGTGCCATTTTCACCGGAAGCGCCGCTGTCCGGGGTGAGCCGGGCCCTGAAGCCCGGTCAGGTGCTCTGGTACCGGCGGACGCTGCCGTTCGGAAAGCAGGACGGCAGGCGGATGCTGCTGCACTTCGGAGCCGCCGACCAGCGGGCATGGGTGTACGTCAACGGCCTTCTTGCCGGGGCGCATACAGGCGGGTATACAGCCTTTACGCTGGATATTACAAAGCTTCTGCAAGATGGCGAAAATGTCCTGACCGTCGCTGTGCGTGACGATACGGACACCGTGCCCCTCTCGCGCGGGAAGCAGAAGACAACGCGCGGCGGCATCTGGTACACGCCGCAGAGCGGCATCTGGCAGACCGTCTGGGCGGAACAGGTACCGGAGCATTATATACAGTCGCTTCTGTTTACTCCGGAACTGCCGGAAGGACGCATCCGCTGGATGCTCACCGCGTCCGCGCCGAAAGACGCTCGAATCGAAATTTCCTATCAGGGAACTCCGGTCACCGAGGGCGTAACGGACGAGGACGGCTGCGGCAGCGCCGTTCTGCCGCCGGAGCAGCTGCACCTGTGGTCGCCGGAGGCGCCGAACCTCTACGACGTGACCATCACGCTGGGGGACGATACCGTCAAAAGCTATTTCGCCATGCGCACCGTCGGCACCGGGAAGGACGCGGCGGGCCATCCGTGCCTGCTCTTAAACGGGCAGCCGTATTTCCACCATGGCGTGCTCGATCAGGGCTACTGGCCGGACGGACTGTATACCGCGCCGTCGGACGAGGCGCTGATCTATGATATTACGCTCATGAAGCGGCTGGGCTTCAATATGCTGCGCAAGCACATCAAAATTGAACCTATGCGCTGGTATTACCACTGCGACCGGCTGGGGATGCTGGTCTGGCAGGATATGCCCTCCGGCGGCGGACAGTACAATCTGCTGACCATCTCCGCGCCGCTCATCACCGGCATTCATCTCAAGGACAGTCATTACCGCCTTTTCGCCCGTACGGACGCGCAGGGCCGCGAGGACTTCACACGCGAACTGACGGAGCTGATCACGCAGCTGCAGAACTGCCCGTGCATCGTCTTGTGGGTGCCGTTCAACGAGGGCTGGGGACAGTTTGACGCGAAAAACGCAGTGCGGCTGATCCGCAGGCTCGACCCCACGCGGCTGATCGACCATGCCAGCGGCTGGCACGATCAGGGCGTGAGCGATGTGAAAAGCCTGCATGTGTACTTTAAGTCCTATCGCTTCCGACCTGACAAGAAGGGCCGCGCAGTCGTTCTGTCGGAGTTCGGCGGATACAATCTGCCGGTTGCGGGACATACCTGGAACGCGAAAAACTTCGGCTACAAGGGCTATCAGACGCCCGAGGCACTGGGCGAGGCGGTCAAAACGCTCTATGAAACGCAGATCATTCCTGCACGCAGAGCGGGGCTTGCCGCCGACGTTTACACGCAGCTGAGCGATGTAGAGGATGAGGTCAACGGCTTTGTGACCTATGACCGGCGCGTGGAAAAGCTGCCGGAGGCGCTGATGCAGGCCATCGCGCAGGAACTGAGAGGAGATTGACCATGAAAAAACGGATACTGGCGCTGCTTCTGGTGCTGACGCTGCTGGTGCTCGGCGGCTGCACGGTGCGCGACACGGTGCAGGTCATGGAAATCAGCGTTACGACGCTGCAGGAGTTGGCGGACGCTGCGCTGTCCGAGGACACGGAAGCGCCCGAATCGGGCGAGCAGTTTGTCACTGCCGAAGACCCGGAGGTCACGCAGACTGCCGACACGGTCGATGCGCACGGGTATTATTACGATGCAGAGCACGTCGTTCTGTATCTTGACGCCTACGGCCATCTGCCGGAGAACTATATCACAAAGTCCGATGCCCGCGCGCTCGGCTGGGAGGGCGGCAGCGTTGAAGCATACCGGGAAGGAGCCGCCATCGGCGGCGACCGCTTCGGCAACCGCGAAGGGCTTCTGCCGGAGAAAACAGGAAGAACCTATACCGAATGCGACATCAACACACTCGGCGCAGACTCACGCGGAGCCGAGCGTCTGATTTTCTCGAACGACGGGCTGTATTTTTATACATCCAACCACTACGCGTCGTTTACGGAACTGACCGTGGACGGAGGCACTGTCATATGGAACTGACCTACCGGATCGACTGCCGGGAACTGACCTCCCGCGCTGCTGCGCACGACTGCTTTGCGCGCGTGTTTTCGCTGCCCGCGTCCTATGGGCGGAATCTCGACGCACTGTACGATGTTCTGACCGATCTGCCGCCGTGTACGCTTATATTGGAGCATATTGACTGCCTGTATGGTACACTCGGGCCGTATGCGGAAAAGCTGCTTGACACCTTCCGCGATGCAGCGCTGGAAAACAAAAATATCCAAATTCAAGAAGATGCCAAAACTTTTTGAGCATTTTTTGGCATTGTCTATATTGTAAAAAAACGGGCGATTTTCCTTGTGCGAATTGTCAATTTACAAAGCACGGCATTGTCGGATACAATACGCATTATGAACGAACTGTTAATAAGTCGTTTAAGAAAGAGAAATCAAGGAGGAACTCTATGGAAATCCAAACTGGCGCATTGGTAATCGTTCTTGCGTACATGGTCGGCATGATGATCATCGGCTACGTCGTCGGCAAGATCAACATCAAGGGCAGCGCGGACTATCTCGTTGCCGGCCGCAGAATGGGCCTGTTCATGGTCGCGTTCTCGCTGTCTGCCAACAACATCGGCGGCGGCAGCACCACCGGCCTCGCGCAGAAAGCATTCGGCGCATGGGGCGTCAGCGCGATCTGGTACGTCCTGGCCGCATCTCTGGCCATGATCCCGCTGGCCTACTTCGCTCCCAAGATCCGCAAGACCATGGCTGTCACGATCCCCGAGGTCGTCGGCCGCCGCTTCGGCAAGGTTTCCAGCAACTTCACGGCAGTCCTCAGCGTCCTGTCGCTGTTCTGCCTGACCTCTTCCCAGATCGGTGCTTCCGGCGCTGTTATCAACGCGCTGATCCCGTCGATCCCCCTGAACGTCTGCCTGCTGCTGGCCGGTTTCGTCACCATCTTCTACACGACCTTCGGCGGCATGATCGCTGACCAGGTCTCCGACCTCATCCAGTTCGGTATCATTCTCGTCGGCCTTGCCATCGCAACGCCGATCGTCCTGAAGCATGCCGGCGGCTGGGCTGCGATCTCCGCTGCACTGCCCGGCGAAAAGCTGAACATGACCCAGATCGGCTGGGCCTCCATCATTGGCTACTTCTTCAACTACTTCTGCACCTTCCTCTGCGGCCCCGAAATGGTCTCCCGCTTCGAGACCTGCAAGGACGAGAAGACTGCAGTTCGTGCTTCCTTCCTCTGCGCCATCCTCATGGCTGCTATGGCAATTTTCCCGACCCTCCTCGGCCTCGCTGCCTTCGCTCTGAAGGATCAGCTGCCCAGCCTTGCTGAGAACGGCTCCAACGCCATGATGGTCGTCACTGGCACCTATGCGCCCGGCATCATCACCGGCCTCATCTCCGCCGCCATCATCTGCGCGACCATGTCCTCGGCAGACTCCAATCTGCTGTGCATGTCCACGATGATCATCAACGACATCTATCCCGGCTTCGGCGGCAAGAAAAAGCTGAATGACAAGCAGACCATCTTCTATACCCGTCTGTGCAACGTTATTGCAGCGCTCATCGCCATGTGCATCTCCATGTTCGGCGTTTCCCTCGTCGCCATGAACACCTTCGCATTCGGTATCCGCTGCGCAGGCCCGTTCGCGGCATACGGCCTCGGCCTTGCCGTTCCGAAGGCAACAAAGAACTCCGGCCTGATCTCCATCTTCACCGGCACCATCGCTTTCGTCGTCTGGCAGCTTCTGTCCAACGGCGGTACGCTGTGGTTCATGATGCCGGTCGTCTTCGGCAGCCTTGTCTCCGTCATCACGTTCTATGTTGTGAACCTGATCGAGTGGAAGCGCGGCGTTCCCGCTGCTCCCTCCGCTTACGCTGTCGAGGAAGCCAAGTAATCCCTCTTCCCCCAACTGAAACCGCCCGCCCTGCCGCATGGCAGGGCGGGTTTTCTGCCTCTTGACATTTTCTGCAGCGTTCGTTAAAATAGCTTCTGTTCATCGGAGGGTCGATTCATTGATTATTCGGCTGGATAAGATGCCGGGCATGCGTCCGGGGTTTTATCCGGTCTTTTTTTGGAGTTGAAGCTATGGAAAACCAGAAAAATGATTTCCTGAACGGGCCAATTCTTTCCCCGCTGCTGCGGTTTGCGGGGCCGGTGCTGCTGGCGCTGTTTCTGCAGGCGATGTACGGCGCGGTCGATTTGATCGTTGTCGGAAAATTCGCGGGCACAGCGGACATCTCCGCCGTCTCGACCGGCAGTCAGGCTATGCAGCTTGTCACATCGCTTCTCGTCGGGCTCACAACGGGCGTGACCGTTCTTCTGGGCCAGAAGATCGGCGAGGGCAGGCCGGACGAAGCCGGGAATGTCGTCGGCAGCGCGATCTGCCTGTTCGTGTGCGTCGCGCTTGCGCTAACGGCGCTGCTTTCTGCGCTGACCGAGCCATTCTGCCGTCTGCTGCAGGCCCCAGAGGAGGCCTTTGTTCCCACGACACAGTATGTGCGCATCTGCTCGGCGGGAACGCTGTTCATTGTGGCGTTCAACGTCATCGGCAGCGTCTTCCGCGGGCTTGGCAACTCCAAAATGCCGCTGATCACGGTTGCGATCGCGTGCGTTACGAACATTTTCGGCGATCTGCTGCTGGTAGACGTATTCCAGATGGGTGCAGCCGGCGCGGCGCTTGCAACGGTGTTCGCACAGGCGGTCAGCGTGATTTTGTCCCTGTTCGTCATCATGCGCCGCAAACTGCCCTTTACGTTCCGCAAGGAGCAGCTGCGCTTTGACCGGCCGCTCACAGCCGGAATTCTGCGTCTCGGCATTCCGATTGCGCTGCAGGACGTGCTGGTCGGCGTGTCGTTCCTCGTCATTCTGGCTATTGTCAATTCTCTGGGACTCTTGCAGTCTGCCGGCATGGGCATTGCGGAAAAGGTCTGCGCGTTCGTCATGCTGCTGCCGTCGGCATTTTCTCAATCCGTGTCCGCGTTTGTCGCGCAGAATACCGGCGCAGGTAAGCCGGAACGCGCAAAAAAAGCGCTGCGCTACAGCGTCGCCGTCTCGCTGTGCATCAGCGTGTTTGTGTTTTACTTCAATTTCTTCCATGGCGATCTGCTCGCTGGAATTTTTGCAAACGACCATGCCGTCATTCTCGAAGCGGCAGACTATCTCAAGGCCTACGCCATCGACTGTCTGCTGACCTCATTCCTATTCTGCTTTGTCGGCTATTTCTCCGGCCTCGGCAAGACAGTCTTTGTCATGACGCAGGGCATTCTGGGCGCGTTCGGCGTCCGTATCCCCGTGTCGTTCGCCATGTCCCGGCTGCCGAACGTGCGCCTGTTCTACATCGGCCTCGCGACCCCCTGCTCGACCGTTGTGCAGGTCCTGCTGTGCCTTGGCTATTATGCGCATCTGGCCCGCAGGGAACGGCGCGCATAGCTTGGACGCGGTTGGTGCATTCTACTGGTACAATTTCGCCATGGTTCATGCCATTTTATACGATTGTGCGCTTTCAGAAACCCCCGGACGGGCTTTGGCCTGTCCGGGGTTTTTTTATGCGATATCGTACTGACTCTTGTAGATTTCGTAATAGAAGCCCTTTTTCTCCAGCAGATCGCGGTGCCTGCCCTGCTCCACAATACGGCCGTCGCGCAGAACCAGAATGAGGTCGGCATCGACGATCGTGGACAGGCGGTGGGCGATGATGAAGCAGGTCCTGCCGCGCATGAGGCGGTCCATGGCTTTCTGGATGAGCAGTTCCGTACGCGTATCGACATTGGATGTCGCTTCATCGAGAATCAGCAGTTCGCGCTGCGCGAGAAGCGCCCGCGCGATGGTCAGCAGCTGCTTCTGGCCAGAGGAGATCGATGAGGTATCGCTGCCGACCACGGTATCGTAGCCCTTGGGGAGCGTGCGGATAAAATGGTCGCAGTACGCCTCATCGCAGGCGCGGATAATTTCCTCGCGCGTCGCGTCCGGCTTGCCGAAGGCTACGTTCTCGGCGATCGTGCCGCCGAAGAGCCATGTGTCCTGCAGCACCATGCCGAAGCGGTCGCGTGTGGAGGCGCGGGAATAGTTCGCAATGTCGTGCCCGCTCAGCAGGATGCTGCCGGAATCGACGTCGTAGAACCGCATGAGCAGATTCACAATCGTCGTCTTGCCCGCACCGGTTGGGCCGACGATGGCGACGTGCTGGCCCTTTTCCACATGCAGGTTCAAATCTTGGATGAGTTCGGTATCCGGCTCATAGGCAAAATCCACATGTCGGAACTCCACGCTGCCGTCTCCGCCCGCAGGAAGAGCTTGTTCGATCGGCGCTTCCTCCGGCAGTTCCAGCAAATCGACGATCCGCTTCGCAGCGGCCTTGGCCTGCTGCAGCGTACTCAGGCCGTTGGAAATCTGCTCGAGCGGCTCGGAAAACTGCCGTGCAAACAGCACCAGCGTCACAATCACGCCCACCGGAACGCCCTGCCGCACGATCAGCCAGCCGCCGAGCAGATTGATGGCGATATACGCCAGCGAGTTGGACGCAGTGATGACCGGCTGGACGATGGCGGAGAGATAGGTTGCTTTCGCCTCGGAGACGCGGC
>ENA-UOJL01003452-UOJL01003452.1-human-gut-metagenome-genome-assembly--contig:-P47-NODE-3452-length-11140-cov-6.463329_pt1 | contig 11140 bp, 9 predicted proteins | sample MGYA00242347_ERZ723894 | MGnify/ENA metagenome assembly ERZ723894
CGGCATACCGCTGGGGTCGTATCCGATGATCTGGGGCTGAGCGTACATCATAGGCTGAGGCTGACCGTAAACCGGCATACCTCCCGGAGCGGGCTGACCCGGCATTGTCTGCATCTGAGGCTGAACCGGCTGGGCAGGCATTGCGCCCATCTGCGGCATAGCGTTCATTTGCGGCACAGGAGCGCCGAAAGCGTTTGGCTGAGGAGATCCGTACATATTATTGTTCATGCCTGATTGATTGGGGTTAACGGCGTCGGTCTGATGATTTGCCGGACGCTGCTGAACGGCAGGCTGCTGCGGAAGAGTAACTCTTCCCGTATCAAGCTTAGGAATAAAAGGCTCGTCAAAGCTGCTGAAATCGAATTCCTCATCGTCATCGTTAAGCTCATCTGCCGTATAAAGATCGGAGGATGAGCTTACAGGTGCGCTGTCGCTGATAGTGAAGGTTCCGCTGCCTAAAGTAAAACCTCCTGATTTGTTATCATCCTCGGAATGGTAGTTGCCCAGATCTACCTGTTCATAATTTATTTCCTGCGGATTATCAAGGTTTGCGCCGCATTTCACGCAGAACTTGAGTTTAGGCGGATTCTCATTTCCGCATTGAGGACACATCATAGAAAAATCACTCCTTAAATTGTAAAAATACAGTATTATAAGCTATATTTCTACACAAATTATTATAACATCAACTGGCATTCATTTCAAGAGGTTTTTAAAATATTGTGCAATAAGCGTTAAATCAAACGGAAAAACTGTGCAGTTTTAATATGCCATACTATTTAATGATGTATAATATGTTTAAATTCAACAAAAATATAGAATACAGATGCTGCCGCCGAAGAAAAATATCATATATTGAAAATATACAAATCATAATACGGTTTCAGGAGGAAAATAGAGCATAGTTACAAATATTTGCCGAGGGTACTATTTTTTTACGGATAAATGTGGTATAATAAAACCAGATGTATTCGGCGTCTGCCGAACAGACCTGATAAACAGAAAGACAATGTGAAAAATTACGGGAATTTGTTTCAGATGAAACAGATCCTGAAAGAAGAACAAAAGTATTGCCGGTATTTACGGAGATTGGAGTAAAAAAATGGCAAAAAAGAAAATAAGCAGAGAAAAAAGTATAAGAAGAAGTAAGTTTGTTACAGAATTTATTATATGCCTTGCCATAGTCGGCGCAGGAGCTTATCTTGTTAAAAGCGCTGCTGACCGTTCTTCCATTGTAGAACAGTCGCCTTATTACGATAAAGGCGATATTGCCGAGCCTTCAACAGATAATTCTGTAACCGAACCCGATACCGATAAAGTAATATACGAATCCTCGATAGTCGATACAAAAGATAAGTATAAGGGAAATCTTATTCTTGTAAACGAGGATCATCAGTATTTCGGCGGCGACGAAGATCTTGTAAGCATTCTTGAAATGAACGATCAGACCGGCAGGGATTTCTTTACGTCTGTCGATTATACCTACACTATACTTGGAAACGTTTACGAGCCGATGGCTAAAATGATATCGGATTTCTACGATATCTATCAGAACGATACTCTTACTATTTACGGCTCTTACAGAAGCACTGAATTCCAGCAGCAGCTTTATGACGAGGATCTTGCAGCAACCGGAGAGGATGATTCTACCCGTGTTGCAAAACCCGGATTCAGCGAGCATGAAACAGGCTACGCTTTCGATTTCAGCGAAACTGTCAATTATGATTACGACGGAACAGGCGATTTTGCGTGGATAAACGAAAACTGCTATAAATACGGTTTTGTTGAAAGATATGCCGAGGATAAGGAAGATATTACGAAAATTCAGTATGAACCGTGGCATTTCCGGTTTGTTGGAATACCCCACGCTTATTATATGACCAAGAATAACCTTTGTCTTGAGGAATATATCGAGCTTCTGAAAAAATATCCGTACGAGGGCGAACATCTTGAAATTACGGACGATGAGGGAAGAAATTTCGAGGTTTATTATGTTGCCTCCGACGACGGCTCTGAAACGACGACAGTTCCCGTTCCGGCAGGTATGGAATCCGATATTTCCGGCAATAATATAGACGGATTTATCGTTACCGTTTATAAAAGCGACAAGCCGGAGCTTATGAAATATGAAAAGTCCGCCGAACCGGATAGCTCTGATAACGAGGGCGACAATGCACAGGATACAGGCGAAAACGGCGGCAGTGAATAATAACATATTATAGTTGCAGCATTTATTTTTTCTGTGTTATAAAGAGGATATTTTCCCCTTTATTCTGTTGTTAAAGAGGCATTCACTCTATGGGCGCAGCCCTGATTTATTCAAATTCCCTGAGTGGAATTTGAATAAATCAATACCGGGTTTCCAAAGGGTGGATTCACCCTTTGGCAGGGGGGTAAAGGGGGACAGCATCCCCCTTAATAACAGCAGAAGGAGTAAATGCTGTTGTTAATTTGCAATAAAATCACAATTTATAAGGTTAAAAATAGGTAAAAACGCTGAAAATGCATAAAACGCTTGACAAAGCGTAATAATAGTGATAAATTATAATTAGCACTCAGGGATAGAGAGTGCTAAAGAAGTATTCTGAAAGGTTGTGTGAATCGTGGACGACAGAAAGCTGAAAATTCTTGCTGCTGTGGTTGACGAATATGTAAGAACAGGCGAACCGGTCGGTTCAAAAGCTATTTCAAAGCTTGAAAATATCAATGTTTCCGCCGCAACTATCAGAAACGATATGGCTGCCCTCGAACAGCTCGGATATCTTGAACAGCCGCATACCTCGGCAGGAAGAGTTCCGACCTTTATGGGCTACCGCCTTTATATTGACGAGCTTATGACGCTGCCGGAGCTTTCCGATGATGAAAAATCACGGCTGGATGAAATGCTCGGCGGAGAAGATACTCCGGAAGAGCTTCTTGTTCAGAATGCCGCAGCAGTTCTTACCGAAATAACTCAGTGCGCAGCCGTTATAACTAATTCAGCGCCGAGATTTTCGGTTATTTCAAAGGTCGAGGTCATCCCGACTGGAAAACGGCTTTACGTTATCCTGCTTATAACCTCGAACGGAAGCATAAAAAATAAAGCCTGCCGCCTTGAATTCGATCTGAATCATGAACAGCTCGATTTCTTTACTCATTATATAGAGGAAAACCTCAACGGAGTTTCGGTCGATGAGCTTTCAGAGGAAATGTTCGATAAAATGGTCGCAGCTTTAAGCACATATATGGTTTCTCTTTCACCGCTGGTAAAAGGATTGTGCGAACTTTCCGAGGATCTTCGTCAGCAGGAACTTATGGTGAGCGGAAGTGAAAAGCTTCTTTCGTGCGACGAGCTTGATAAAATGGAGGTTGTCCGATTTATCGAGCATAAAAACGGTCTTACAGAAATTCTTGAGGACGCTTTCAGCGGTATTCAGGTCAAGTTCGGTTCTGAAAACAACAGTTTCGCAATAGGAAATTCAAGTCTTATTGTTTCAAAATACCGCAAAGGCGGAAGAGAAGCAGGCTCTCTCGGAGTTATAGGCCCGATGAGAGTCGATTATAAAAAAATAATACCATACGTTGATTACCTGACTCAGAAAATATCTTACCTGATGTCGGACGACAGCGATGATATAATAACAGGAACGGTTGACGATATCGAGCCGACGCCTTAGGAAAGGAGAATCATCAATGGAAAATGAAAACAACACCGCAAACGAACCACAGGTTGAAATAGATGAAGAGCTTATCAAAAAAACTCTTGAAGCCGCAGAAAAAAACAGCGAAGCCGACGCTGAAGCGAATGCTGACGCTGAGGCGGATGCCGACGAGGATGACGCTGTAAGCGAATACAACGATACGGCCGCTAAGTACACCGAGCTTGAAGAGGCTTTAGAGGATGCAAACAACAAGTATCTCCGTCTTTACGCCGAGTATGACAACTACCGCAAACGGACTGCGAAGGAAAAAAACGAAACGTATCAGAACGCTTCGGCAAGATGTATTGAAGAGCTTCTCCCCTTTATCGACAGCTTTGAACGTTCTCTTGAAGCCGAATGCTCGGACGGGAACTTCAAAAACGGCATGAACATGATCTTTAATCAGCTTAAAGATTTTCTTGCAAAAATGAATGTGACCGAAATTGAAGCTCTCGGAGCAGAATTCGATCCGAATTTCCATAACGCCATCCAGCAGCTTGAAGGTACGGATTATGCGGGCAATCATGTCTGCGCCGTTTATCAGAAAGGCTACATGATGGGCGATAAGCTTATAAGACCTGCAATGGTTGCCGTTGCGGTATAACATTCATATAAATAAAGCTTTTTATGAGAACTTTGTTCTCTTTATCTCAGGAGGTAATTATTATGAGTAAAATTATTGGTATTGACCTTGGTACAACAAATTCATGCGTAGCAGTTATGGAAGGCGGCAACGCCGTTGTTATCCCTAACAGCGAGGGCGCAAGAACTACTCCTTCAGTTGTCGCTTTCACAAACAGCGGCGAGCGTCTTGTCGGTCAGGTTGCTAAAAGACAGGCAATAACAAACCACGACAGAACAGTTTCTTCTATCAAGAGACATATGGGTTCTGATTATAAAGTAAACATCGACGGAAAGAATTATACTCCGCAGGAAATTTCATCCATGGTTCTCCAGAAGCTCAAGTCTGACGCTGAAGCTTACCTCGGCGAGCCTGTTACGGAAGCCGTTATCACAGTTCCCGCTTACTTCACAGACTCTCAGAGACAGGCAACTAAGGATGCCGGTCAGATCGCAGGTCTTACCGTAAAGCGTATCATCAACGAGCCTACGGCAGCAGCTCTTTCCTATGGCATTGATAAGGAAGAAGAGCAGACCGTTATGGTTTACGACCTCGGCGGCGGTACTTTCGATGTTTCTATCATTGAAATGGGCGAGGACGTTCAGCAGGTTCTTGCAACGGCAGGTAACAACCGTCTCGGCGGCGACGATTTCGACCAGAGAATCATCAACTGGATCGTTGACGAATTCAAAAAGGCAGAGGGCATCGACCTTTCATCCGATAAAATGGCAGCTCAGAGACTTAAGGACGCTGCTGAAAAATCTAAGATCGAGCTTTCTTCTACAACAACTTCAAATATAAACATCCCGTTCATCACTGTTGACGCAACAGGAACTCCTAAGCACCTTGATCTTACTCTTACACAGGCTAAGTTCAATGAGATCACAGCAGACCTCGTTGAAGCTACAATGGGACCTGTTCGTCAGGCTCTCAGCGACAGCGGACTCAGCGCTTCCGAGCTTGATAAGGTTCTCATGGTCGGCGGTTCTTCAAGAATTCCGGCAGTTCAGGAAGCTGTTAAGAAGCTTATCGGCAAAGAGCCTTTCAAGGGCATCAATCCTGATGAATGCGTTGCTCTCGGTGCAGCTTATCAGGGCGGCGTTCTCGGCGGCGACGTTAAAAACGGACTCCTTCTTCTCGATGTTACACCGCTTTCACTCGGTATTGAAACAGCCGGCGGCGTATGCACAAGAATGATCGAAAGAAATACAACTATCCCGACAAAGAAGTCGCAGGTATTCTCAACATATGCAGACAATCAGCCTGCCGTTGATATCAACGTTCTTCAGGGTGAGCGTGAATTTGCCCGTGACAACAAGCAGCTCGGTACTTTCCGTCTTGACGGAATCGCTCCCGCTCCAAGAGGAATCCCACAGATCGAAGTAACATTCGATATCGACCAGAACGGTATTGTTCACGTTTCCGCTAAGGACCTCGGAACAGGAAAAGAGCAGAACATCTCAATTACAGCTTCAACAAATATGTCCAAGGACGATATCGACAAGGCTGTTAAGGAAGCAGAGCAGTATGCCGCAGAGGATAAGAAGCGCCGTGAACAGGTTGACAACAAGAACGAAGCAGAAAACCTCGTATTCCAGTGCGAAAAGGCTCTTGCTGATTTCGGCGATAAGGTTTCAGCCGATGAAAAGGCAAATATCGAAGCTAAATGCGCATCGCTCAAGTCTGCAATTTCTGCCGATAATCACGATGAGATAAAGAAGCTTAAGGAAGAGCTCCAGAAGGCATTCTATGATCTTTCCGCAAAGGTTTACCAGCAGGCTAACCCGAACGGCGGAGAAGCAGGAGGAATTGATCCTTCACAGTTCGCAAACATGGGCGGAGCTGCTGCCGACAACGGCGGTAATAACGACGACGGAGTTGTTGACGCCGATTTCACAGAGGTTTAATTAAAATATACAGTTTTAGGGCGGAATTTTCTTTCGCCCTAAAGGTGTATTAATACACTGTAACTGCGATTATTGTTCTTGTGTTTGTAAGATGATTTTGCCCCCCTTTTTCCCGTTGTTAAAGAGTAATTTGCTCTATGGCTTTCATCCTGATCAATTCAAGTCCCCAGTGTGGGGAGTTGAATTGATCAATTATGGGTTTCCAAAGGGGTGATTACCCCTTTGGCAGAGGGTGCAGGGGGACAGAGTCCCCTTGCATAAACACAAGAAAAATAAATGCAGTTTCAGTGATATTCACAGGAACGGAGTATACTTATGGCTGAAAATAAAAGAGATTATTATGAAGTTCTCGGAATCTCCAAGGGAGCGACCGAAGATGAGATAAAAAAGGCATTCCGCAAAAAGGCAAGAGAAAATCACCCTGATCTTCATCCGGATGATCCTTCTTATGTTGAAAAATTTCAGGAGATAAACGAGGCGAACGAGGTTCTTTCAGATCCCGAAAAAAGAGCCAGATACGATCAGTACGGTCATGCCGGAGTAGACCCGAGCTACGGCGGCGGAGACGGTATGGGAGGCTTCGGCGGTTTCGGAGATATGGGAGATATTCTTGAAAATATTTTCGGCGGTTTCGGTTTCGGCGGCGGTTCAAGCCGTTCAGCGTCCGCAAACGCTCCGAGAAGAGGCGCAGATATACAGGAATCGGTTTCAATAAGCTTTATGGAAGCCTGCACGGGCAAAAAGCAGGAGGTCAGGATCAATCCTATGACAACCTGCGATGCCTGCAAGGGAACAGGCGCAGACGGCGGAACTTCTGCCGATATATGTCCTGATTGTCACGGAAGAGGCTCTGTTAAGACGACTCAGCGTACGCCTTTCGGAGCAATTTCCTCGACCAAAGCTTGTCCGCACTGTAACGGAAAGGGCAAAATTATCAAGAATCCATGTCAGAAATGCCGCGGCTTAGGCAGACTGAGAGTTCAGAAAACGGTTTCTGTCGATATTCCGGCTGGAATCGACGACGGACAGATCATCCGTGCTTCCGGACAGGGCGACTGCGGTATAAACGGCGGTTCTTCCGGAGATCTGCTGCTTCAGATCAATGTAAAATCTCATCCTCTTTTCAAGCGCGAGGGATTTGACGTTCACTGCGAAATTCCTGTAACGTACATGGAAGCAGTCCTCGGAGCAGAAATCACCGTTCCGACTATCGACGGCGACGTTAAATACAACATCAGCGAGGGCACTCAGACCGGAACTGTATTCCGTCTTAAAGGCAAGGGCATAAAGAGACTTCACCGCGCTGACAGAGGAAATCAGTATGTTAAGATAAACGTTGAAGTTCCGAAGAATCTTACCAAAAAGCAGAAAGATCTGCTGAAAGCCTTTGAATCATCGCTCAGCGAGAAGAATTACGCAAAAAGACAGAGCTTTTTCGAGAAATTGAAAGCAAAGCTTGACTTATAAGCAGAATATATTTACTTTCCATGTTTATAAAGGGGACGCTGTCCCCTTGAACCCCTGCCAAAGGGGAGTACATCCCCTTTGGAAACCCAGTATTAATAAGCCCTGATACCCATAAAGGGTATCAGGGCTTATTAGGGCAGAATGCTCATAGGAAAGACAGCCTTTAGCAAAAGAGACAAAGGGGAAAAGGTTCTTTAAAAACAAGGCAAAGCAAAAACATCGGCTGATATAAACAAAAATAACCGTTCTTCCGTAAAAAAGAAGAACGGCTTTTTATATATCCTGTTATAAAGCACAACCACGAGCGAAGTGTTCTGATATCTTTTATCGGAAGTAACCTCGTGATTGTATGCAGCGTTACGCTTAAATTTATAATTTCATTATTTATTTAAGGTAAACCACGAGCGAAGTGTTCTGATATCTTTTATCGGAAGTAACCTCGTGATTGTATGCAGCGTTACGCTTAAATTTATAATTTCATTATTTATTTAAGGTAAACCACGAGCGAAGTGTTCTGATATCTTTTATCGGAAGTAACTTCGTGATCGGGTGCAGCGTCACGCTGCTGCTATTCAATGGTAACGGAAACCTTGAGGTCTTTTTTGGCAGCTCCGGCACGCATAATTGTGCGGAGAGCCTTGGCAATTCTGCCCTGCTTGCCGATAACACGTCCCATATCATCGGGTGCAACCGAAAGGTGGAAAACGATAACGCCTTCGGCATCCGGTTCGTCCTCAATAATTTTTATAGCTGTTTTATCTTCAACAAGTCCTGCTGCGATAGCATAAAGTAAATCTTTCATAATAAATTAACCTCCGAACGCTTTTTCGGGACAGAGGCAGAGACAGAGAGTCTCACCTCTTCCGTAAAAGCCGTTGATTAAAGAACTCCCTCGTTCTTGAGGATAACCTTTACAGTATCTGTAGGCTGAGCTCCCTTTGCGATCCAATCCTTAGCCTTATCGGCGTCAACCTTAACAACTGAAGGGTTCTTTGTAGGATCATAGTAACCGATCTCTTCAACGAATCTTCCGTCTCTTGGGTATCTTGAATCAGCGACAACAATACGATAGAAAGGAGCCTTCTTAGCGCCCATTCTTCTGAGTCTGATTTTAACTGCCATTTGATTTCACCTCCGGAAATAATAGTTATATATCAAAGCGGGAGACCGCATTGAAAGCTTTTAGAACTTGTTCTCATAGGATATTGCACGTATCTTTTCGGCAAATTTTACTGATTACTGCGTTGAAAAAGCTTACCATACGACAGTATGCTTTCGCTTTTTCTCCTTGTCCTCAGTAAAATTATGCTCGAAAATATACGCACAAATCTTATGAAAACAAGTTCTTAATTTAAATCGTAGGCAGATTTCCTCCGCCCTTGCCTGTCATTTTATCGAAATTCATGCCGGCGAGCTGTTTTCTTGCCTTACGCAGAGACATTTTGTTGTTCTTTCCGGTAAATTTCTTCATGATCTGCTGCATCTGGTCGAACTGCTTGAGAAGCCTGTTAACGTCCTCGACCTTAGAACCCGAACCCTTTGCGATACGTCTTTTGCGTGAGGGATTGATTATCGACGGCTTGGCACGTTCAGCCTTGGTCATGGAAGTGATGATAGCCTCTATCCTGTCGAGCTGACGGTCATCAATATCGGCGTCCTTGATCTTATCGCCGACTCCCGGCAGCATACCGATAATGGATTTCATAGAACCGAGCTTCTTTATCTGTTTCATCTGATTGAGAAGATCGTCCATATCGAATTTATTTTCCTTGAACTTCTGAGTAAGCTTTTCAGCCTCTTTTTGCGACATAACGTTCTCGGCTTTTTCAATAAGAGTGAGAACGTCGCCCATTCCGAGGATTCTGGAAGCCATACGTTCAGGGTGGAACTGCTCGAAATCATCAAGCTTTTCTCCCATTCCGACGAACTTGATCGGCTTGCCCGTTACGGAAAGAACGGAAAGCGCAGCTCCTCCACGGGTATCGGAATCGAGCTTGGACATAAGAACGCTTGTGATACCGACGGAATCGTCAAAGGCTTTAGCGACATTTACGGCGTCCTGACCTGTCATAGCGTCGACAACAAGCATGATTTCATCAGGCTGTGTAATTTCTTTTATATTTACAAGCTCCTGCATAAGAGTCTCATCAATATGGAGACGGCCTGCGGTGTCGATAATGAGAATATCGTGACCGTAATCCTTAGCGTGAGCGAGAGCCTGTTTTGCGATGATAACAGGGTCAATCTGTCCCATTTCAAAAACCGGAACATCGGCTTTCTGACCGACTACCTGAAGCTGGTTTATAGCGGCAGGACGGTAAATATCGCAGGCGGCAAGAAGCGGACGGTGTCCCTCTTTTTTAAGGAGCTTGGCAAGCTTTGCCGAATGAGTCGTTTTACCTGAACCCTGAAGTCCGCACATCATAATGACCGTAGGCGGCTTTGACGAAAAATTTATGCGTGAATTGCTGTTGCCCATAAGAGCGCAAAGCTCTTCGTTAACTATTTTGATAACCTGTTGGGCAGGAGTAAGGCTTGCAAGAACCTCTTCGCCGACAGCTCTTTCAGTTACTTTTTTAACAAAGTCTTTAACTACCTTATAGCTTACATCGGCTTCAAGAAGAGCGAGACGAACCTCCCTCATAGCCTCCTTAACGTCGCTTTCCGTGAGTTTTCCTCTTGATTTAAGCTTTTTAAAGACGTTATTCAGTTTTTCGGAAAGTCCTTCAAATGCCATGCGATATCCTCCTTCTATGATGGACGCTGTCCCTCATACTCCCTGCCAAAGGGGAAACAGAATCCGGTAATAAGTTCAAAAATTAGCTTTTACAGCAGTTCAAGACCGCAACTTATCTGCTTTTTGACGGAAGCTTTAAGCTGTTCATCGGGGATATTTTCCGCAAGGGACGAGATATTTCCGAAGCAGTCTTTCATTTTTTCAAGTCTTTCAGCGAATCTGAGTTTTTTTTCATAATTGAGAAGAATGCTTCCGGTGCGTTTTACAATGCTCATGACCGCCTGACGTGTTATGCCGAGGGGATCGCCTATTTCAGCAAGCGAGAGATCCTCGCAGTAATAAAGCTCCATAACATTCCGTTGATGATCTGTAAGAAGATCGCCGTAGCAATCAAGGAGCATAACGAATTTAAGGTCTTTAGCCATAGATATTTCGCTCCTTTACAGGTGTAATCTAAAATCACTTTACACATTATACTACACTCTTTCGGATTTGTCAAGAGCTTTTAAGAAAAAATTTCAGAGAAAGAGTATTTAGAGCGTGTTCGCTCTGCGCTCACAAGAACGGCAGAAATGAAACTGGTAGTTTTTGGACAGCGTGAAATATGTTATGATATAATTTTTAGCAGGAGTAAAATTTTAATTTAATTTATTTTCCCTTACGCTGTCTTTGCGGGGCTCTGCCCCGTTACCCCGTCAGGGACGCTGTCCCTGAACCCTGCCAAAGG
>ENA-UOJL01003454-UOJL01003454.1-human-gut-metagenome-genome-assembly--contig:-P47-NODE-3454-length-11126-cov-11.529582_pt1 | contig 11126 bp, 10 predicted proteins | sample MGYA00242347_ERZ723894 | MGnify/ENA metagenome assembly ERZ723894
GCGTACAAAAGGAACCAAAATACGGTCAAGGGGGACCGGGCTTCCCCCTTGACAAACCCCCTTGACGCTTAGCTGTGCTGGCTACGAATGTTGTTTTTCCCTCAGTAATCGGGAAAAACAAATCCGTACTGCGCACAGATGTGCTCCAAAGGTAGCCTGCGGCAGCATTTGCCCTTTCCCCCTACCCCCTTCCCCGCATCGGGGAAGGGGGACTCTATCTACAATCTCTACATAAAAATGCGCCGCAGGCACCTTGGGAGCGTATCTGCGGCGCCGTACGGACGATGCTTTTGCATCGTTCGTATCCAGCCGCAGCTTAGCGTTAGGGGGTCTTGGGGCACAGCCCCAAGCGTGTTTTGGTATGGGGCCCCCGGCGGGACGCGAGGCCCGCTGGGGAAAGGAGGAGCGGCGGAGCGTTGGAGGGTTACCCCAAGCGTAAGCTGGGTGACCCGACATGGAGCGCAGCCCGCGACGACACACACGAGTAAAAGGAACGCCACGCCGGCGAGGCGTACTAGCTAAGCCTTGTAAAAGGCTCCGCCCCGCCGCCAGGCGATTACCATCTTGGCCTAAAAATCCTTTTGCCCACTTTTTATCACAGAAAAGCATCTCCCCGCCGAAGGCGACCACACATCAGTCGCGAAATGCACAAATTCCCAATTTGTAAAAATCCCCTACGCGCGCGTGTACGCGTATATCGCGTATATATGTGTACGCGATGGGTGCGCACCTGCCCGCGCGCGGGAGAAAAATCCCACCGGACGGCCGAAAATTTGCCGCCAAAAATTTTTTGCCCCAACCGCGAACAAATTTTCGTTTCCCTCTTGCAATCCCGGCAAAAATCGTGTACAATGGAATCAGAATACCATCACTTTGGGAGGAAATTGCATGGCCATCGAGAAAAAAGCAAAGGAAACCGCCCCCGCCCCCAGCGATAAGCAAAAAGCCCTGGAAACCGCCATCAGCCAGATCGAAAAGCAGTTTGGCAAAGGGGCTGTAATGCGCCTGGGCCAGAATGCCACCATGAATGTGGAAGCCATCCCCACCGGCTCCCTTTCGCTGGATATGGCACTGGGCATCGGCGGCCTGCCCCGCGGCAGAATCGTCGAGATCTATGGGCCGGAATCCAGCGGTAAGACCACCGTGGCCCTGCATGTGGTGGCCGAAGCCCAAAAGCGCGGCGGCTCCGCCGTTTTCATCGATGTGGAGCATGCCCTGGACCCCGTTTACGCCAAAAATTTGGGCGTGGATATTGACCAGCTGCTGGTCTCCCAGCCCGATACCGGCGAGCAGGCCCTGGAAATCTGCGAAGCGCTGGTTCGTTCCGGCGCGGTGGATGTCGTGGTCGTGGACTCGGTGGCCGCGATGGTCACCAAGGCCGAGATCGAGGGCGAAATGGGCGATACCCATGTCGGCCTGCAGGCCAGATTGATGAGTCAGGCCCTGCGCAAGCTGACTGGCGCCATCGGCAAAAGCAATGCCATCGTCATCTTCATCAACCAGCTGAGAGAGAAGATTGGCGTGATGTACGGCAACCCGGAGACCACCCCCGGCGGACGCGCCCTCAAGTTCTACTCCTCCGTCCGGCTGGATGTCCGACGCACCGAGCAGCTCAAAGCCGGCGGCGAGGTCATCGGCAACCGGGTGCGCGTCAAGGTGGTCAAAAACAAGGTCGCCCCGCCCTTCAAGGAGGCCGAGTTTGATATCATGTACGGCCAGGGCGTTTCCCGCCTGGGCGAGATCCTGGATTTGGGCAGCAAGCTGGATATCGTGCAGAAATCCGGCGCGTGGTTTAATTATGGCGAGATAAGGCTGGGCCAGGGCCGTGATAACGCCAAGGAATACCTGCGGCAGAACCCCGAGCTGGCCGAGGAGATCGCCGCCAAGGTGATGGCCAATGCCGATAAGCTGATGGGCCGTACCGCCGCGGCCGCCGCCCCCAAAAAGCTGGGCCAGGTAAACCTGACCGCCGAGGTGGACGAGGACGAATAAGCCGGTCGGGCCAGAAGATTTGCCGCTTTTTGCCGTATGGACCGCGGCCCGCCCCAAAAGCGCAACGGCCCGGCAAAAATACCCTTTGCCGGGCACCGCAAAACTGAATTTCTGCCTCCCGGCGCCCCGCGCGCCCGGGAGGTCTTTTGCTCCGGGGCGGTGTTATCCGGCGGGCGGGCTTTGGGAAAGCCGGCAAAAGGCACGGGGCACCCGCAGGGCGTTCCGGCAAAGCCGGAACCGGCGGCCGGAGGCCCGCCGAGCCCGCTTGCGGCGGGCTGCCCTGCGGGCGCCGGGGCCGGGATACGGCAGGGACCCGGCTATTTGCTGCCGGAAAGCCCGGATTTTATGCGAATTGTGCATTGTTTACCGGGCCGGATTATGGTATACTGAACTATTAGCGAAGGGGGAACAAAAACCATGCGCGTCACCGGGATAGAAACCACCAAAAAGGGCCGTTACGCCCTGATGGTGGACGGCGAATTTGCCTTTTCGCTGCACCGGGATACCTTCCTGCTGTGCCCCTGGCTGCAAAAGGGGGCCGAGGTGTCGCCGGAGCGGCTGGAAACCCTGCGGCAGGAGGACGAACTGCGCAGCGCCCGGGAACGGGCTTTGGACCTCCTTTCGGCGGCGGAGCAGACCAGCGGCACCCTGCGGCAAAAGCTGCTGCGCTGGTACGGCGAGGAGGCCGTGGAGGCCGCTGTGCTCCGCATGGAGGAGCTGGGGCTCATCAATGACCTGGACTATGGTCGGCGATATGCGGCGGACGCGGTGAATCTGCGGGGATGGCCCCGGAGAAGGATCGCCATGGAGCTGCAAAAAAAGGGCGTCCCGGCGGAAGTCATCGAGGAGGCCCTGGCCGATATCACCGAGGAGACCGAGATAGAAACGGCCTGCCGTTTGCTGGAGAGGCCGTACCGCGGAAAGCTGCGGGACCGCAAGGAGCGGGACAAGGTGAAAGCCGCCCTGCAGCGCCGGGGGTTCTCCTACGAGGTGATACGGCAGGCGGTGAGCCGGACATTGGAAGCTCTGCCGGAGGGCGGAGAAACGCCGGAGCCGGAGGAAACGCCGGAAACCGGGGATGGGCAGGAGGAGCTGCTTGCCCTCATCCGGAAGAAATATGCGAAGAACATGGCTGACCGGGCCGGGATGGAAAAGACCATTGCGGCGCTGTACCGACGGGGCTACCCGCTGGAGGAGATAAAGGCGGCGATGGCGGCGGCACTGGAAACTCTGCCGGAGGGCGGAGAAACGCCGGAGCCGGAGGAAACGCCGGAAACCGGGGATGGGCAGGAGGAGCTGCTTGCCCTCATCCGGAAGAAATATGCGAAGAACATGGCTGACCGGGCCGGGATGGAAAAGACCATCGCGGCGCTGTACCGGCGGGGCTACCCGCTGGAGGCGATAAAGGCGGCGATGAATACGATACTGGAGCAGGAGGAAAACTGCCGTGACGATTAAAGTGGGAATGATCTCGCTGGGGTGCAGCAAAAACCAGGTGGACGCCGAGCGCCTGCTGGCGATGCTGGCCGGGGATGGATTTACGATCTGCAATGACATGACCGAGTGTGACGCGGTGATCGTGAACACCTGCGGCTTTATTGAGGACGCCAAGAAGGAATCCATTGACACGATACTGGAGTGCTGCGCCGCCAAGGGCGAGGGCAGCCTAAAATGCGTGGCGGTGACCGGCTGCCTGGCGGAGCGCTACCGTGAGGAGCTGGCACGGGAGATCCCTGAGGCGGATGTGGTGCTGGGGATAGGCAGCAACGGAAAGATAGGCGAGGCGATACGGAAAGCTGTAATGGGCGAGCACTTTACGGAATATGGCGAGAAGGAGTCCCTTTCGATGGAAGGGGAACGGATGCTGGCCAATGAGCCGTGGTTTGCCTATGTGAAGGTGGCCGAGGGCTGCGACAACCGGTGCAGCTACTGCGCCATTCCGCTCATCCGGGGCCGATTCCGCAGCAGGCCCATGGAAAATGTGATAGAGGAATGCAAGGAGCTGGCCGCCCGCGGCGTGACCGAGCTGAACCTGGTGGCGCAGGATACCACCCGCTACGGGGAAGATATTTACGGTGAGGGCCGCCTGCCGGAGCTGATCGACGCGGTGTGCGAGATAGAGGGGGTGCACTGGGTGCGCATCCTGTACTGCTACCCCGACCGGGTCACCGATAAGCTGATCGACACCATAGCCCGCCAGCCCAAGGCGGTGCATTACTTCGATATTCCGGTGCAGCACGCCAGCGCCCATGTGCTGCGGGATATGAACCGCCGGGGCGACCGGAGATCTATCACCGCGCTGTGCCAAAAGATCCGGGAGAGGATCCCCGATGTGGTGTTGAGAACGACGCTGATCGCCGGGTTCCCCACCGAAAGCGAGGAGGACTTTGCCGAGCTGTGTAAGCTGGTGGAGGAGGTGCGCTTTGACCGGCTGGGGTGCTTTGCTTACAGCCAGGAGGAGGATACCCCCGCTGCCGAGCTGGAGCAGATCCCGGAGGAGGTGCGCCGCCGCCGGGCCGAGATCATTATGGAGCTGCAGATGAGCGCGGCTTTCGACTTTGCCGACCGGTGCACCGGCCGTACGCTGGAGGTGCTGGCGGAGGGCTGGGAGGACGGCCAATACTACGGCCGCAGCTACATGGATGCCCCGGATATTGATACCAGAGTGTACTTTACCAGTGAGGACGAAATAGAGCCCGGCAGCTATGTGCCGGTGCTCATCACCGATACCGACGGCTATGACCTCATCGGCATGGCGAAAGCGAAGGAGGATACAAAATGAATTTACCCAATAAGCTGACGATGCTGCGCATCATTCTGATCCCGGTCTTTCTGGTGCTGGTGCTGGTGGAGAGCATCCCGCTGCACTACCTGTGGGCGCTGCTGGTTTATCTGATCGCCTGCTTTACCGATACGCTGGATGGACACATTGCCCGCAGCCGGGGCCTGGTGACCGACTTTGGCAAGCTGATGGACCCGCTGGCCGATAAGCTGCTGGTCATGAGCGCACTGGTCGCCTTTATCCCCGTGGCGGGGGTGCCGGTATGGGTGGTCGTGGTCATTCTGGCAAGAGAATTTATGGTGACGAGCCTCAGGCTCATCGCGGCCGGTAAGGGCGTGGTGATCGCCGCCGATAAATGGGGCAAGATCAAGACCATCAGCCAGATGATATGGCTGAACTACACCCTGCTGATGCTGTGGCTGTTCCCGGAAGCGGGCTGGGCCCATACTGTCTTTGTGGTGCTGATGGGCATAGTGGTGGCGACGACGGTGCTGAGCGGCGCCAACTATATGCTGAAGAACAAAGAGCTTTACAGCGACCGGTAAGGGTCGAATTGCAATACAAGGAGTAATATTATGCAGCTTTATAACAGTTTGAGCCACAAAAAAGAGGAATTTGTGCCCAACCACCCGGACATCGTGAAGATGTATACCTGCGGCCCCACCGTGTACCACTTTGCCCATATCGGCAATCTGCGCACCTACATCATGGAGGATGTGCTGGAAAAGTACCTGCGGTACTGCGGCTACAATGTCAAACGCGTCATGAACATCACCGATGTGGGACACCTCTCCAGCGACGCCGATACCGGCGAGGACAAGATGCTGAAGGGCGCGAAGCGCGAGCATAAAACGGTGATGGAGATCGCCAAATACTACACCGACGCCTTCTTTGAGGACTGCCGCAAGCTGAATATTAAGACCCCGGATGTGGTGGAGCCCGCCACCGCCTGCATTCCCGAATTCATCAAGCTGGTGGAGGGGCTGCTGGAAAAAGGCTACGCCTATGTAGCAGGCGGCAATGTTTACTTTGATACCTCCAAGCTGGAGAAGTATTATGTCTTTAACGACCACAACGAGGAGGATCTCGCCGTCGGTGTCCGGGAGGGCGTGGAAGAGGACCAGAACAAGCGCAACAAGGCGGACTTTGTGCTGTGGTTCACCAAGAGCAAGTTTGAGGACCAGGAGCTGAAGTGGGATTCCCCCTGGGGAGTGGGTTACCCCGGCTGGCACATCGAGTGCAGCGGCATTTCGATGAAGCACCTGGGCGAGGACCTGGATATCCACTGCGGCGGCATTGACAATGCCTTCCCGCACCACACCAACGAGATCGCCCAAAGTGAAGCATATCTCGGTCACAAGTGGTGTAACTACTGGTTTCATGTGCTGCACCTGAATACCAATACCGGCAAGATGAGCAAGAGCAAGGGTGAATTCCTCACGGTTTCTCTGCTGGAGGAGAAGGGCTACCGTCCGCTGGCGTACCGCTATTTCTGCCTGCAGAGCCACTACCGCAAGGCGCTGGTCTTTAGCTACGAGAACCTGGATAACGCCGAGCAGGCCTATGATAAGCTGGTGGCGAGAGTGGCGGCGCTGAAGCCGGTGGAGAGCGATGCCATCGATGAGGAGGCGGCCGCGGCGCTGCGGAAGGAATTTACCGACGCGCTGGATAATGACCTCAACACCTCGCTGGCGGTGACGGCGGTGTACGATGTGCTGAAGGCCAAGACCAACGATAAGACCAAGGCCATGCTGCTGCGGGAATTTGAGACGGTGCTGGGGCTGGGGCTCTTTGAGGAGGCGGCCAAGCACCAGGAGAAGAAGCAGGCGCCGGCGGCCGAGGAAAGCGACCCGGAGATCGACGCGCTGATCGCCGAGCGGCAGGCCGCCCGCAAAAATAAGGACTTTGCAACGGCGGACCGCATCCGTGATGAGCTGACCGCCCGGGGCATTGTGCTGACCGATACCCCCGAAGGGGTGAAGTGGCACCGTGCCTAAACAAAACGGAGGACGATATGGACTGGCAGAAAACCGCTGAAAATATGAAGAAACGGGGCTTTACCGTGCGGCGCTACGCCACCGGCGCCGAAGCCGCCGAGGCCCTGTGCGAGGAGCTGAAGGGGCAGGAAATCGGGATGGGAGGCAGCGTGACCGCCGCCCAGCTGGGCCTGCCCGAAAAGCTGGAGGCCGCAGGGTGTACCGTTTACGCCCGGGGCCGCAGCTGGGATAGAAAGGACACCGATAAGGGCGTGACGGCTCCGGTGTATATCAGCAGCGCCAACGGCGTGGCGGAAACCGGCGAGCTGGTAAACATCGACGGCACCGGCAACCGGGTGGCGGCAACGCTGTATGGACCCGAGAAGGTGTACTTTATCGTGGGGCTGAATAAGCTGGCCCCGACGCTGGAGGCAGCGATATGGCGGGCGAGGAACATCGCCAGCCCGCTGAACGCGAAGCGGCTGAACCGCAGGACCCCCTGTGCCCTAAGCGAGGTAATGAAGTGCTATGACTGCCAGAGCCCCGAGCGCATCTGCCGGGGTATGACCATCCACATGGGGCCCATGAAAGGCGTGGGGGAGACCATAGTGGTGCTGATAGACGAGAAACTGGGATATTGAGCCGAAACGGCTGCGAAGAATAAACGAGGTGGAACATGAAACACGAGACAGTTTTGGTGCTGGATTTCGGCGGGCAGTATAATGAACTGATCGCCCGGCGGGTGCGTGACCTGGGCGTTTACTGCGAGGTGCACCCCTACAAAAAGGCGCTGGAGAAGATGAAGGAGCTCTGCCCCATCGGGATCATCTTTACCGGCGGGCCGAACAGCGTATACGAGGAAGGCGCGCCCAAGGTGGACCCGGCGGTATTCCAGCAGGGACTGCCCATCCTGGGACTGTGCTACGGTCTGCAGATGATGAGCCAGGTGCTGGGCGGCGAGGTAAAAAGCGCGCCGACCCGCGAATTTGGCAAGACGCCGGTGCACTACGATACCGAGAGCCTGCTCTTTAAGGGGATGCCGCAGGAGGCCATCTGCTGGATGAGCCATGTGGACTATGTGAGCCGCCTGCCGGAGGGCTTTACCGCCATCTGCCATACGGCAGCCACCGCCAACGCGGGCATCCAGTGTAAAGAGAAAAACCTGTACGGGGTGCAGTTCCACCCGGAGGTGGAGCACACCCAGTTCGGCAATGATATACTAAAGAATTTCCTGTATGAGATCTGCCATGCCAAGGGCGACTGGAGCATGAAGGACTATGCCCGCAGCACGGTGGAAGCCCTGCGGGAGAAGATCGGCGACGGCAAGGTGCTGCTGGCGCTTTCCGGCGGGGTGGACAGCAGTGTGGCGGCTGCCCTGCTGGACCGCGCGGTGGGCGATAAGCTGACCTGCATCTTTGTGGACCACGGCCTGATGCGCAAGAACGAGGGCGATGAGGTGGAGGCGGCCTTTGCCGGGCGTGGGATGAAGTTTATCCGCGTGAACGCCGAGGAGCGCTTCTTGGCAAAGCTGGCCGGCGTGACCGAGCCGGAGAGAAAGCGCAAGATCATCGGCGAGGAGTTTATCCGGGTCTTTGAGGAAGAAGCGAAGAAGATCGGTAAGGTGGATTTCCTGGCGCAGGGCACCATTTACCCGGATGTGATCGAATCCGGCGCGGGGGATGCCGCGGTCATCAAGAGCCACCACAATGTGGGCGGCCTGCCGGACTATGTGGACTTTAAGGAGATCGTGGAGCCGCTGCGGCTGCTCTTTAAGGACGAGGTGCGGCGGCTGGGCCTGGAGCTGGGCCTGCCGGAGTATCTGGTTTGGCGGCAGCCGTTCCCGGGACCGGGGCTGGCCATCCGGGTCATTGGCGAAGTGACCAAGGACAAGCTGGAGATCCTGCGGGACGCCGATGCCATTTTCCGCGAGGAGCTGGCGGAGGCCGGGCTTTCCCGCAAGGTACACCAGTACTTTGCCGTACTGACCAACAACCGTTCCGTGGGCGTGATGGGGGACTTCCGCACCTATGACTACACGCTGGCGCTGCGCGGCGTGACGACCACTGACTTTATGACGGCGGACTGGGCACGCATCCCCTACGAGGTGCTGGAGAAGGTTTCGAGCCGGATCATTAACGAGGTGGACCACATCAACCGGATTGTGTATGACATTACGAGCAAGCCGCCGGCGACGATTGAGTGGGAATAACCGTCAAAACGGCTCAAACCCGCATGAATACAGGGTTTTTGACCTGTCACTTTGCCTTGTGATACTGGATTGATACTATTCGTTTCAACCCGGCCACACAAGAGAATGATTGCAAAGGGCAAGCAAGCCGCCCTGCTGAACGACAAATTCAGCAGGGCGGCTTTGCTTGTCCTATTTTTCTTTTCTCCAAGGAACATAGTAGTCAAACCGTTTGCTGTCATCGCAGGTACACGGCCAGTTGATTTTCCATTCAAAGTATTCCTCCCTGGTGATCTCCCCGGCGTGAAGTTCCTGCTGGCGCAAGAGCCATTCCCGCATGAACTCGTCTACCAGCCCATAGTTGAAGTAAATGCCCACGGGAGGTTGAGCGGGCCAGTCGTCCGTGTCGTTGTATCGGACGGCGGTATCATCGGAGGCCCCCGTCTTGCCGGGATTGCGGACAAGCTGAAACAGGCGGATGGAGCCGGGGCTGTCCTCGTCCAGCCAGAAGAATGTCCGCATGAAGTCCTCGGCGCAGCCAGGGCGAAGCGTGTAGAAGTTCTGGCTCTCTACCCGAAGTGCCTGGGCAATCTTGTCCAGCAGTTCCCTTTTCGGAACACGGTAGTTTGTTTCATACTGGGCGATACGATTGTCCGCTCCCTTTTCCTCAAAACCGACAGCCAGCCCCAATTCCTTTTGCGTCATGCCTCGAAAAGTTCGGATTTTCTTGATTTTTTCTCCTACTGTCATATGTTCCACCGCCTTTGAACATAGTATAGCGCAAATAAGCGAAATATGCAAGAGAAAAATTAACAAAATTGCGAAATTTCCTCTTGACATTAACAACCATGCGAATGTATAATAAGAACGTGGGCATTAACAATTTTGCGAACCAGAAGCAAGGAGGTGAAAACATGAGCAAGGAACTGTTTGTACGGGCCGAGGAAGTGGCCGGGGTGCTGGGTATCTCCAAGCCCTACGCCTACAAGCTGGTGCGGGAGATGAACGAGGAACTGAAGCAGAAAGGTTTCCTCACCATCCCCGGACGGGTGAGCAGGAACTACTTCGAGGAAAAGTTCTATGGACTGCGGGAAAATCAGTAAGGAGGGAACAAAATGCCAGCATACAAAGACAAGGCCAAAGGCACATGGTATGCGTCCTTTTACTTTGAGAACTGGACGGGGAAAAAGGAAAAGAAGATGAAACGGGGCTTCAAGACCAAGCGGGAGGCGCTGGAGTGGGAACGGACATTCCTGCAACAGCAGACCGCCGACCTGGACATGACCTTTGAGAGTTTCGTGGCCCTCTACGCTGCGGACGTGAAAGGCCGTATCAAGGAGAACACCTGGGGGACGAAAGAGCATATCCTCTACAAGAAGCTGGTGCCTTATTTCGGCAAGCGGAAAATGAGCGAGATTGGCTCGAAAGAGGTCATGGCATGGCAAAGCGAAATGCTCAACTACCGGGACAAGAACGGCAAGCCCTACTCGCCTGTCTACTTGAAAACGCTCCACAATCAGTTGAGCGCCGTTTTCAACCATGCAGTCAGGCACTACAAGCTGAAAACCAACCCCGCCGCCCAGGTAGGCAATATGGGCAAGGCCAAGGGCCGGGAAATGCTGTTCTGGACGAAAGCGGAGTATCTGAAATTTGCTGACGCTATGATGGACAAGCCCCTATCCTACTATGCCTTTGAAATGCTCTACTGGTGCGGTATCCGGGAGGGGGAATTGCTGGCCCTCACCCCTGGGGACTTCGACTTTGAGAAGCAGACGGTTTCCATCTCAAAATCCTATCAGCGTATCAAGGGCCAGGATGTAGTCACCGACCCCAAGACCGCCAAGAGCAACAGGATCATTCAAATGCCCGCTTTCCTCTGTGAAGAAATGGAGGACTACATCAAGAGCCTGTATGCCGCAGAGCCGACAGACCGTATTTTCCCGGTGACGAAATCCTATCTTCACCGGGAGATGGACAGAGGAGCGAAAGCGGCGGGGGTCAAACGTATCAGGATTCACGACCTCCGACACAGCCACATTTCCCTGCTGATTGACATGGGCTTTACGGCTCTGGCAATCGCTGACCGGGTGGGGCATGAAAGTATCGACATCACCTACCGCTACGCTCACCTGTTCCCCACCCGGCAGGCGGAGATGGCGGACAAGCTGGACATGGAGCGAAAGGGGGC
>ENA-UOJL01003455-UOJL01003455.1-human-gut-metagenome-genome-assembly--contig:-P47-NODE-3455-length-11126-cov-3.599314_pt1 | contig 11126 bp, 10 predicted proteins | sample MGYA00242347_ERZ723894 | MGnify/ENA metagenome assembly ERZ723894
CCATAGACACAAATTTTCTTCATTGATAGAGCGCTCCCTTCAAGCTCGGTGTCTGCATCACCGAATTGAGGATACTTTCCAACAGGGATAAAATCCCCACCGCACCCACAAAGGGGTTTCCCGTCAGCGAAATTTCATCAAAAACTGGGTAATCATATCGGATTAGAGGAATTCCTAGCTCCTCCGCCAGTTCCAACTCAAAGGAGGAGCCGAACAGCAAGGCGGCCTCGGATTGCCGGGCCAGCATAAAAAAGTCCTCCAGATCGCGAAGTTCCTCTCTCCGGCAAAAACAGACGACTTCCATCCCCAATTCCTGTTCCAGAAACCGGCGCATCCCGTCTGCACGACCGCCGCTCCCGATGACAGCCGCGGGCATCCCATACAGCGCTTGTAAGTAAGGATACACCTTGGAAGCCCCTTCCGCAGCTGACCGCTCAATCTCCTGGCACTCCGTCTGATACTCCACTTCCAAATGCCGTCCCAGGGCGGAGTACACCTCTTTTACCCCCGTAACGCCATAGGGGTACGAGATCGGCTCATAGGGAATCCCGAATCGCTCCTGCATTGCCTTGGCTAGAGGCAGGGCCTGCTCGTTCAGCACAAGATTCAGGTTTGCTTGAGGCGCGGTCCTCATCTCCTCCCAGGAACAGTGGGACAGAACTGTGTGCAGCGCAACTTGTTCGCCCAGCAGACGCTGAAAGGCCGCAACGTCCTCTTGGATACGATAGTCATCTCCGCCGAGCCCCAGCAGGTTAACGGCATTCCCTCCTTCCACAGGGTTTCCCTGTAAATAAGGGAGCAGTGCCCAACAGGCCGCCTCATATCCCGACTTGCTGTCGCCTCGGAATCCAGCCGCCTCCACATAGATAACCGGCACTGAGCCGGAAAATTCTGAAACCACTGTGGCAATATCATCCCCGATGATTTCGCTGACACATCCGCTCACCACAAACAAAACCGATGGATGAAAGAGGTCCAGCGCGTTGTGAATTGCCTTGCGCAGGGAATCTTCTCCGCTGAAGATTATGTCGCTGTCATTGATAACCGTGCATGTCTGGCGGATATCCCGCATATCCGCCGGGACATGGAAGGACATGGACCCGAAATTACAGCCGATCACCGAGTGAAACAGGATAATTCCGTCCCGTATGCCTCCCAGCGCCTGCTGGGCTCCAAATAATTTGCATCCTCTGGGCGTTCTCATGACTCCTCCTTCCGGCGCAGCCACATCCGCGCCCACATTTCTTTGGCCGCCAACCCAGTTTCGTTTACGTACAGCGGATAGTGTCGGCTGTCAAAGGGCATTTTCTGCAAAAGTAATTCCTCCCTGACCTGGCAGTTGGCAAGTCTTTCCCGAAGCCGGAGTACCGTCCGCACGTAGGATTCAAAGGAGAGCGATACGGTCTCATTCCGCACGGAAATCAACGGCACGCCTTGGTTTTCCAATGTAAAATCGCCGGTCCCCAGGATGGCGTCAAACTTGGAAAATCGGGCTTTCCACTCCGCCTCTGATGGATTCAAAACAATCTCCGTCTCCGGGCTATAGAGAGAAACCGCCTCCTGCACCCGTTCCAAAAGCTTCCCTTCCATTTCCGCAGTCATGGAAAGGTTGCGGCGAGCCTCCGGCGTGAGAATAATGCAGAGACAGGGGATCGAAAATCCGTAATCCTGTGCATACCGTTTTAACAAAAAAGGGGCCTGCTGAATGCTCCGGCTGACAAGGAGACAGCGGTGTCCGGCCAACTCCTTCCGCGCCTGTGCCGTTTCCTCTAAGGCCTTTTGCCTCGCCGCTTCAATCAGCGGCTCCATGCTAGCTTCCAGGCCCATGGCAGCGCCTATGTCCCGGTAAAAGGTACAAATCCCCTCCAACCCGGAATAACGCCCTTCTGAGCCTAGGTGCAGATAGTCTGTGCCGAATCGCTCCTTCATCAACCTGGCCCAGCGCACCCTCCTTGCCAGGTTCAGCTGAGCCGCTGGAGCTCGCCGGATCGCCTCATAGGAGGCGCTTGGAAACCATGTGTTCACCGTGATCCCGCAGCGGTTTAAAAATGCCTCGATTTCCCGCAGAACCAGGTTGCCATTGCTTCCCCACCCTACCGTCTCAATATTCACGCTGTGGGGGATCACAGGAACCGCTTCCATAACCTGCCCCACAAGGGCGTACAGCGCCTCCACAAAGCCGCAGCCCTTGATTTCCATCTCCAGGCGATTCTCCCCGGTAATCTTTTGCTCTGCAATTTTTTTGAGACGGTTTCGGGTATAATTTTTATCCCGGTGGGAGAACAGCTCCGACTGAATTCCCACCACTGGGATTCCCTGACCTCGCATCTCCTGTACAATGGTCAGAATGTCATCGTTTAGAATATCGCTGATGGGGGAGGGGATGACCATAATCAACTTGGGATGTTACTGCCGCCAGGCCTCCTCAACGGTCCGGCGCAGTTTTTCCTCTCCTCCACCGATAATATCCCTCTCTTCCAGATTCGTTGTCAGAACGCGGTACAAGGGTTGGTGACGGCGTCTGGCGGAGTGCCGGTAGTGGAATCCGCAACCCCGGGGGCCATGGATGATGGGCAGGACGTCCTGCATCTCGCCCACCGCGCCGATACTTCCCGAGATTTTGCCATTGACTCCAAAGGTATGTAGCAGAGAAGAAGGATACATGGCAATGGAAAGTTCTTCATAGAAATTATCCTTCATAGCCTATCTCCTCCCCGCAAGCTTGCCACATCACCAGCGCACTCCTGTAATGAGCCTGCGCCGTGAATTCCCCCTGATCATTCTGCTGAAAATGTTTTAACAGGATTTCCTCCGCCGCTTTCGGATCATAGTGGCCCGCCTTTAGCTTCCCACACTCTCGCGCAAGCAGCTCTTCCTTGCTGGCATAGCGCAGTTGCTTTGTAAAGGGGAAGATTTTTACGTCGGCATCGATCCCCATCTGATACAGAATGTTGACAAAATAGATACAATCCTTCCACTCCCAGCTTACCGAGGCGCCGCTCTGCTCCAGCTCATGGAACCAGGGGGGCGCAATTCCCGTATTCATGCCGGCGACACATAGCACATCCGCATATCGGTTCATTTTCCAAAAGGCGGCAGCCAAATCTTCTAGACGGTAAAAACAATTGTAGCCAAAAACCAAATCATACTGCCGGGGTGAAACAAACTCCTCCCATTTGACATGATGGGAGGTTATATTGTGAAACCCCTGCTGCGCACCGGTCTGTTCAATATAGTCCAAAACATCTTTGGAAATATCGACACAGGCCACCTCCTTGCAGGACTGTGCAAAGTCCAGGGTATAGTTTCCCCAACCGGGCCCCAGTTCCAGGACGGACTGGATTCCCAATTCTGCGATTTTGCCCTGCAAAAAGGCGGCCACAGGCCGGGACGATGGGTCAGGCGCATACTGTCCCTTTTTGGCCATAAATTGTCTCCAAAAGTCCTGCTCTGCCTGGTCATTATGCATCCGCAGGCTCTCCGACTGCCGCACATGGGCTTTCCACTTTTCATTAAAATCTTCAAACTGAACTCGTTCCCGCATCCTGTCCGTCCTTTCTACTTCCCATTACCAATTCTGAAAACTATCGATCAACCGCTTAGTGTAAGCGTCCTGGGGATGCTGGACAATCTCGCTGGCCGGGCCGGATTCTACAATCTTGCCTTGGCTCATCACCGCGATTTCATCGCAAAACCAGGTTAAAACATCCACATCGTGGGAAATAAACAGGTAGGTCAACCCCAGGCGTCCCTGGAGGTCGCGCAAAAGCGTCATGATGTGGGCTTGAATGGAAACGTCCAGCATGGACGTGGGCTCATCCAGAATGAGAATCTCCGGCGTCAGCGTCAGCGCCCGGGCGATCATAATGCGCTGTGCCTCCCCGCCGCTGATCTGATGCGGATATCGGGTGAGGAGTTTTTCGCTAACCCCCACAAGGTGAAGCAGTTCCTGAATTTTGGTTAGACGCTCCTCTTTCGTATACAGGCCATGAATGATCATCGGCTCCCTTAAGCTGTATAAAATCTGTTTGCTTGGGTCCAGGGAACTCTCCGGGTGCTGAAAGACAATCTGAATTTTCCGCCGGTATGGCTTGAACTGCTTATCTGTCAGGTGGGTAATGGTATCCCCATCCAGTAGAATTTCGCCGGAATCCGGTTCTGTCAGTTTTAAAAGCATCCGCGCTATGGTGGATTTGCCGCATCCGCTATCCCCCGCAAGTCCCAGTGTTTTTCCTCTGGGTATAGAGAAGGAGACATCTGTTACGGCGCGTACCGTCCGCTTTCGAAATACGCCGGACGTAAACGTCTTGGTCAGTCCTCTAACTTCTATCATATAAAAAGCACCTCGCCAAAGAACCATTTTTGCAGGGATATTCTGCCGGACATGCCGCCGCACATTGGTCCAGCGCGCATCGGCAGCGGGGATAGAAATTGCAGCCGGCCATCTGACCTTCGCGCTCAGGCATTACCCCGCCGATGGGGTGCATCCCCTTAGACGGCTGGGAGGCAACTAGCCCCTTGGTATAGGGGTGCTGAGGGTTGCTCAGCACCTCCGCCGTCGGCCCCTGCTCCAATACTCGCCCTGCATACAAAACTAAAATATTGTCGCAGAGCCGCTCCGCTAGTGTAATGTCGTGTGTAATGAGGATCATACTGGCGGTGTCGTGCTGTGCAATATCCTTCAGCGTCTGGTACACCTGCTTTCGCAGAATGGAATCGAGACCTTTTGTCGGTTCATCTGCAATGATCCAGCTGGGACTGTCCATCAATCCCAGGACCGAGATAATTCGCTGATTCATTCCTCCGCTCATCTGGAAGGAATACCGTCTCATGATTTCATCTGGATCGGCAAAGCCAAAGCGCTGTAAAAGTTCCTGCGCTCTCTGCTGTGCCTCGTTTTTCTTCTTCTTGTCATGGGTCGTGACCGCCTCCGTCAACTGCCTTTTAATGCGGCGCACAGAGTTGAGAGATTCTGAGGGGTTTTGCGGGATTAATGCGATCTCCCTGCCGCGGATGGAGCGAATTGTCTCTGGTCGTACCCGCAGCAGATTATCTCCCTTATATAGGCATTCCCCTTCAATGATGGCGCTGTTTGGCAATAGCTGAAGGATGGACATTCCCAAAACCGATTTGCCGCTCCCGCTTTCCCCAATCAATCCTGTAATCTTGCCCGCTTCAAAGACCGTGTTGACGTTTTCCACCGCTGTGACCATCCCGTGCCCTGTGCGGAACTTCACCGTCAATCCGTTGATTGTAATATTGGAATCCATAGTCAAAACCATCCTCAATAATCTCGCAAGGAGTCTTTGTGAACATCCAACTTATCTCGCAGGGCATCCCCGATAACGTTGACGCTCAATGAAATCGCGATAATAAAGGCGCCCGGGGCAATGATCAGCAGAGGATTGGAACGGAAATGAACCCGGGCTTCGTTGATCATAACACCCCAGTCCGGCGTCGGTGGTTGAAGCCCCAGTCCTAGGAAGCTTAACGAGGCCACCGACAGGATCACCCTTGCAATTCGAGTGGTAAAAATAATGATGATATTGCTGATCAAATTGGGTGTAATATGCCGGAGGACAATCCGCAAGTTCCCTGCCCCTAAACCTCGCAGGCCCTCCACAAATTTCTCCTGCTTGATTTTCATCACTTCTCCCCGGACAATCCGGGAAAATCCCACCCAGGATGTGATCACAATTGCCACAATCATGCCGGGGATCCCCGGCACCATGCCGGCGACGACGATCATCATACTGGTTCCTGGCAATCCCTGAAAAATACTGGAAAAGGATGTGATCACCATATCCACGACACCGCCAAAATATCCGGCGATGACGCCTATAATCAGCCCAACCAGCATGGAGAGAGCCGTCGCCACCACGGCAAGGATGATGGACTGCCGGCCGCCATAAATCACACGGCTCAAGAGGTCACGGCCAATTGCATCCGTGCCGAGCCAATGCTGGGCAGAGGGATGCTGAAGGGAATTTTTGATATTGACGTCCAGGGGGTCATAGGGCGCAATCAGTGGAGCAAACACGCTCATGAGAATGATTCCCGCCAGAACAATGACCGCGATCATGGTCCCCACTTTCATTTCTTTTATTTTCATTCTGCTTTTTCACCCACCCTGATTTTGGGATTGACAACGATATACAGGATATCAATGAGAAGGTTGGCCGCCACATAGACCAATCCTGTGTATAGAACATATGCCTGAATAACCGGAAAATCCTTGGCCTTCACTGCGTCCAGCGCATAACTTCCGATCCCCGGTATACCAAAAATCATCTCGGAAATTGTGGATCCGCCCAGGATCCCAGCAAAATATGTACCCAGGAATGTCATAATGGGGATCAGTGCTCCCGGCAGCGCGTGACGGATCACAACTGCCTTATTTTTTAAGCCCTTGGCCTTGGCCACGGTAATATACTGCCGGCCCAATTCGTCCAGTATACTGGTTCTTGTCAAACGCGCGGATACACCTATGGTTGAACAGGCAACGCTAAAGGAGGGGAGTAGCAGAGACGCAAATCCACTGTACCCGCTGCTAGGCAGCAGCTGCCACTTTTCACAGAACAAAAAAATTAAGAGGATAGCCAGCCAAAAGCCAGGTATGGACAGCATGATGGTCGTCAAGCTTCGAAGGATCCGATCCACCCAGCTGTCTCGAAAGGCGGCCATCAAGATCCCCAGCCCAAGTCCCATCACCACTGTAAATCCCATAGCTAGCACCGCAATTTTTAGCGTATATGGCAGGCGGCGCACCATCTCCGACGAGATGCTTTTATTTGTAACAAAGGACTGACCGAATTCTCCGGTCAGACTATTCTTTAGCCATTTTAAGTACTGAATTGGATAGGGGTCGTTGAGTCCTAGCCGTTCCGTCACAATATCAATCTGTTCCTGCGTTGGCATCACATCCCCGTCCCGTGTGAGAATCATTTCCACCGGATCTCCTGGCGTCATGCAGTTTAAAATAAACGCGAGGATTGTAATACCCAATAGAACAGGAATCAGCGTCAATACCCGTTTTCCGATGTATTTTACAATTCCCATCTGCTATGTCTCCAAATCATGATGCAGGGGAGCGTGCCTTAAGCAAATCTCCCCTGCATCGAGATAAAATGCGATTTATTTCCTATTTTATTCAGCCCACTGAATTGTGGCCCATTCAACACCGGGAACGGTTTTGTATCCTGTAATGGCTTTGTTGTGTACATTGACGTTGACGTCGTACAGGATGGGGATCATGGGCAGCTCTTCCGCCGCAATCACCTGAATCTGGTCGTAAATCTCTTTGCGCTTCTGTTCATCCGCGGTGACCTTGACCTCCGCAAGCAGGGCGTCAACTTCAGCGTTGCTGTACCCAAAATGGTACTTGACATTGGATCCTCCCTCGGTTCCGATATAGCCAAAGAGATTGGAGTAGGGGTCCGCGTTGTTGAAGCCATGGGCGTCCAAGGTGCAGTTATACTCGCCGTTGTTCCTCGCCTCATTGTAGAGCGTGCCATCCAGAATCTTAATATTGACATCGAGACCGATTTTGGCAAGCTCGGACTGTAGGTATTCCGCTTCCGCCTTATAGGGATAGCTGGCCGCGCGGCTCTCGGAAACAATCATATCCACCGCTACTCGCTGGCCCTGAAGCACTTCATCTGCAAGTTCCTTTGCCTTTTCCATGTTGTATTCGCCCTGGATATCCTTGTAGAAGGGGGTGCGGTAGCTCAGAATCCCGTAGGCAGGTGTGCAGAGGCCGCCCCACAGCTGCTCATTGATCGTTTCACGGTCAATCGCGTAGCTGACAGCCTGGCGCATGCGGACATCATTGAAGGGGAACTTTTCGCCGTTTACCTTAAGGTAATGGGTCATATGGCTCTTGGTCATGACGACATCAAACCGGTCGTCCGACGAGAGGAGCTCCTCCACCTGTGCTGTCAAAATCGCGCCGTTGTCAATCAACGCCATGACTTCCCCAGACTTTATGGCCGCATATCGGGCATCGGCATCCGGAATACACTTGACGCGCACGGTCTTAATATACGGCATATACTCGCCATAATAGTTATCATTTCTCTCAAAAATAGCGTACTGATCCTGCACATGCTCTTTAATCATATACCGGCCTGTCCCAATGACGAAAGAGGTGACCGCACCGGTTTCCGCATCAAAGCAGTCGGGATGATACATGGGGGTGCCATAGTTGCTCATCATATACTCCAAAGTGGGGACAGGGTCGGAAAACGTGAACTTCACTGTATACTCATCCATCGCCTCCGTTGTCAACAGGCCCGGAAAGGTCTTGTCGATGTCGATGGAAACATATGTGGAGGTCATGGGGCCTTTTTTATACCGCTCAATATTGGCAATCACAATATCTGCGTTGAACTTTTCCCCATTGTGGAAATAGACATCATCCCGCAGGTGGAAAATCCACTCGGTACACTCCTCATTGTGCTCCCAAGATTTTGCAAGGCCAGGTTCAATCGCGCCTTCCACGTCACGGGTCAATGGTTCCCACACATCGGCGCTCATACTGACATAGTAGGCGTCGCCATCCCCTGGGATGATATCGCGAACGCTGCCGAGCACCAGTTCCTGCGTTTCATTTAAATTGCTTGTTGTCCCGGAAGATTCCTCGCTGTTCTCCGAGGAGGCTTCCGATTCCTGGCTGGATTCTTGTTTCGATTCCTGACTGTTGTTGGACTGGGTATTGCCATTTCCGCATCCCGTAAAGACGGTTACCAGCATACACATTGTGACCAATAGGCTCCATACCCGAATTGACACTTTCTTCATGCTACATATTCCTCCAAATTGTATAGTATAGTATGAATAAAACAGTTATGAAACCAGCGGGATATCCTTCTAGCTCATTCAATTGTATAAAAATAGGCAGGATATCCAGACAAAGTAGAATATCCCGCCTATCTCACCCAACCAGAGATATAATCGTAATATTCCCACCAACACACGATTCCATCCTTTATGGCAGGTCTCCTGACTTAAAGCTTCAAACCTAGTCTGCCAATCTTCCCAAAGGCTTCTTTCCCTCAGTGATATATTCAGGCATTTCGTAGCTTTTACAGTAGGGTGCGCTGTTCCGGACTCTCACCGGATTCCCTTTTAATGCGTCCGCTGCGCTGATGCTACAGTGGGTGCAACCATAAATGTTTTATTCAGTTTTCTCTATTATAAAAACCCCCCTGATCTTTGTCAACCGATTTCGGCCAAAAGTGATAGAAATTCCTAAAATTCCTAAAAAAGTCACAGTTCTCAATTGAAGTCCCTTGGCGTTCGCCGTCATATGGGCCCGTGAGTACGATGCTCCCCCTCCGATCCCCCCACAATCTGTACTGTTTCCATCCCCATCCTCCATATGAGATTTGGCAGAATACTAATATTGTGAACGGCAGCCAAATGATAATCGATTGAGCATTCTGCCATTCTTTATAAAATTATGTCAACCCAAATAGGCCTTATCTATAGATCCACCCCCCTTTTTGCTAGCATAAATTCCGTATCTGCGTCCTGCCAAGCATCTGATTGAAAATGGCAGAAAAGCAATACTCATTGACAAATCCATCAGTCAAATATGACTCCAATAGCAGTCGTTTTGCCTCTTTTTTGGCGAATTGCATTCGAGCTTGAAACCAGTGCCTGGATTGTAACAGATTTATAGATTCTTGCCAAATGATGTAAGCGGACATTAGCAACTGGATGTATACTCAGGAGGGGGGCAAAGGGGATTTTAACAGAATGGACATCACATGCATTGACAAATTGACTGGCAATTCGATTCTTACGATGGGATGTGTCAGTGTAATGGGGCATTCCCAATAATAGAGATTGTGCTTTTGTCCATCGTCGCCCATTGCCTGACTCGCCACAATACAGTCTACATTTTTTCCGATGGTATCAAGTCCTTGAAAAGAGTCTGTATGAAAGGTTTTAAACAGCATCGAGACCTCCTCCCTGGCTTTCTCCGAATAGACGACAACTCGTTCTGACACAGTGCCAAGTTCACAGAAGCCCAGAAAACAAATTCTATCTGCCACAAACGACCTTGACGCCATATTGGCATTTACTATTGGATAACCTTGCAGTTTCCATGTCGTCGTGCTGAAAAATAATATGATTATAAAAGGGAGTTAAATCCAGATACTTATTCATAGTCGTCCTCCTGTTTTATATTCTGTACCGTCACACAATCCATCAGCGCTTGCAGGTGCTGCTGTTCCAGAATGTACAATTGCTCAAGATAAGATGCGCACTTTTCAAAAGAATGCAGCCTATACTCCTTTGCATACGCCGTTTTATAAAAAATGGCACGGACTAAATTCGCTAACTCAATGATCTGTTCATCAGCGGATTGAAGGGCTGACACCGACTGAAAGAGGGAGGAAAAGCTATAGTATTCCAGGATTCTTGAATTAATAAATTGATTAAGTTGTATGTAATAGCGGTCAGACTCCTGCAGCATCTTGTCTGGCGAATTTATAGATAAGTGGAAATAATTGCAAAAAGACTTAAAATTCTGTAAGCAAAGAAGAAAACGAGAATCGTGGATAAAAGCACTGTATAAAGAGACGTATTTTTTAACACTGCATGTGGAGTCGTGTGTTTCTGAAATTATATGAACCGGAGACGCGTCAGGGAGTTTATCAAGCACTGAAGTGACGCCATTCACTAGGTCTTCATAGGATATCTGTCTTTTACAGCGATCAAAGCTATCAATATAATTGTTATCAATAATCTCAAATTGTTCTTTTGTATCATCATATCCGAAGACCGGAAATGCGTGACCTGTATGGTTCTTATGGTACGTTCCTGGAAATCCGCTATAGTAAAAGACATCGATCATACACACCACTAAATCCTGGTTATCGATTGTTCTTCGAATCAAGGAAAGAATATTGTCACGCCCAGCAGGTGCGGCATAGGTAATCGTTAACCCGATGTCCTGCATATACATGGAAAGATCAAAAACATTTTCGGTAGACGCTATAAGGTGGTTCGTATGATGATCATAGTCCAATGTCGTATAGGTTTGCAGATACAGGGGATCAATTTTTCTATTATAATGTTTCATGATGGGTAGCAAAGCATACCGGTAACAGTCCATT
>ENA-UOJL01003461-UOJL01003461.1-human-gut-metagenome-genome-assembly--contig:-P47-NODE-3461-length-11105-cov-7.323348_pt1 | contig 11105 bp, 6 predicted proteins | sample MGYA00242347_ERZ723894 | MGnify/ENA metagenome assembly ERZ723894
AAATATCTCATCAACAAGTAGCGAATTACTGTACTACTGCCGCCATCTGTGTAAAGCCTTTCACCGACAATTACGATTACAAAGTTGGTAAAGTATTAACTGCTGACGAAACCTACATAAAAATCAAAGGTATAAAAGGTTACATCTGGTTTATTATGGACGCTGCAAAACGCTCCATCCTCGGATACCAAATCTCTGATAATCGTGGTGTTGGTCCATGCATTCTTTCCATGCGTATGGCATTAAAACACTACAAAGAAAAACTACCAGAACACTTTAAATTTATCGCTGACGGATACAGCGCATACCCATTAGCAGCTCAACAATTCTTCCGCCAGTTTGGTGGAAAATTTAAGTTTGATATCACCCAAGTAATCGGCCTTACCAACGATGATGAGGTATCTACCAAATATCGCCCTTACAAACAGATGATTGAACGACTTAACAGAACCTACAAAGAATCCTATCGTCCTACCAACGGTTTTGATAACATCGAAGGCGCCAACTACGATTTAGCTCTCTGGGTAACTTATTACAACTTTCTGCGTCCCCATAGGCACAATGGTTATCGTGTCCTAAATCATGTACAAGAGCTTGATAATGCCGATAACATGCCAGGAAAATGGCAACTACTAATCTATCTAGGACAATGCAGAATTAAACAGATGCAACAGGGTGAAGCCCATAACTGTTCCTAGATTCAAAGCCCGAGGTTAATATCAGCCACCGTAAGCAACGCTTACGGCTGTGTCCTTGAAGGCACACAGAGGCAATGCTAAAATGCTGTGATGCGACGGAAAAAATGTAACTGTTCCTGAGTTCTTCGCCGTCGGTAATACGATCAGAGCATTGCTTTTGTGCGCCCTCAAGGATGGCGTCCGTTATCAAAAACATAAATATCTGCAATTTTCAAGGTTCATTTGAGCCTATTTTTCTTCGGCTCGTTTTTCATAGCTTACTTGACACTATCTCATATTACTGCAGCTGCCTTTATTCATAAAGCCGGCTGCCACGAACTTTCTGCTCTTATAAGAATAGCACTCTACGAAAATACCGTCAAGAAAAGATACGATCGAACCAGACTTCGTAAATTTGGAACATTGCTTGTCCAAGACCATCACGGATCCAAATAATCCCCCAAATTGCTATTTATTGTTGGAACAGGCTGTGGCGTTGTTGTGTTCTTACGTTTCGAGCTGCTGTCTGTTCCCTTATTTGAGGAAGAAGAATCGCTGTCTGTCCCGGCATTCCCGGTTGACGAATTCTTGGTCTGCGTATCATCATTCGACTGGTTATACTGCAGATTGGAAATCTGTTCACTATCCATATCATAAACATAACTTCCACTCACATCTACGCCATCTTCTGCTTCTGCCGCAAAATCAATCGTTAGCCTGCTCCCATTTTGTTCCGCGAGCTTGTACACCGCAATTGCTCCACTTTTAAACTGAATCTGTGTGTCATTATATTTGGCAAAGATACTGCTGAGAATATCATTACCGTCTTCCTGCCGGTACAGTTCCGTAGCTTTATCAACATCATACAGCACAAATGTCTGTGCTTTGGTGCCATTATAGATCAATACTGCATATCGTCCGGTCGAAGCATCAGATTGCGGCACCCACTTCAACTCGCAAAAATATCCCTTGACCTCGTTCATCTTTTTCTTGTTTTGTGACATCATGATCTGACCGATTTCCGGACTTCCTGTCGTGTCAGTGGTCGTCTGCACGCGCATACACTCGTTGCCATCGGCATCTTCCAAAGTCTCTGTCTTGCTGACGCCCGCTTCCTCTGTTCCCTGTGACGCCCTTCTATGCTGATTCAATTCATCAGACGATAATTTCTTTGCCAGGAACTTTGTTGCATCGCTGTCCCAAATATAGTACAGCTTTCCATCGGAGAGCTGCATATAAAACAAGTCCTTCACGTCCGATTCCTGACTCGGCTTCACAGACTGCATCGATGCCGCCTGTTCCCCATATACCGCCTCTGAGACGATCTGCAAACCGGTCTCCTGCATCTGAAACATTACGTACACATACGTCCGCAAGTTCTTAACCTGTTTTGCCGGTGTCGACGTGACGTTCTCGGCGACCTTGCTTGACGCTGTTTTTGACTTGCTGTCCGTTTTGTTGGACAGCAATCTCCCGATCTGCTTTTGCTCTGTTGCATCCCACGCTCTCTGCTGTCCCAAAAGCAGTTCTTGAATTCCATCATTATTATAGTCACCGGTCTGCAGCTTCAATCCCTCCGGGAAATAAAGCGTATCCTTCGCAATCCCCTGCTCTCGAAACACTTTCTGCAGGTCAACAACTGCCAATTCACTGCCTGCTGCATCCGCAAGCTGCAGCTCATAACTGTTTGCAAGAATCCTGCCGTTGGCTTCATTACGCTTATGCCGCAAGGAAACTGTCTGTTTCAGTCCACTTGGCGACAATACATCTGTCTGCGAAAGGATGAGATTCGTTTTTCTCGTGTCCTTATTTGCGGACAGTTTCTCACTCCCGGCATTCCACGTTCCTCCCGCCCATACATTTTGAACCGGACGCAACAAAAAAAGCCAGAAAAACATCAAAAGCAAAAGGATCACACCGGTCATTTTATAACACATTCGGTCGGATCCCTGATGCAGCAAACGCTGCGACCGTCTCTCTAAGTCTGTTTCAAAGCTTGCACACGCAGTAAATGGCACACGGTTTTCCTGCGGTACAATGTTCAAAATCCCTTGTATATACGCATTCTTGGCTGCCGCACTGCATCTGTCCACGGCACATTCATCGCACGCCATCTGCTCATCCCGTCTAACCAAAAATACGGCAGCCCATACGCAAGGATCGTACCAATGCAAAAGCAGCGCCGCTACATAAAACGCATTCCAAAGATTGCTTCTGCGAGCACGTCGACACTCCATATGTGCTAATGTATATTTCGCCTCCTGCACATTCATCGTTTCCGGCAAAAACACGCGATTCACGAACAGACCTGTCATGACCGGCAATTCGACCGCTGACTGGTACAAAGTACCCTCCAGTTGTTTTTCCCGCATACGGATCGCGGAACGCACCTTTCCCGCCCGAATCACCAAAAGAACTACCAATAACAGCATTCCTGCAAAGTATCCTATCGCCATGATCCGATAGAGAGACGTTACTTGTATGTTCGCTTGCCATGCATCGCGCAGACTGCGAAGCAGTCCGCCATGCTGCGCATCGATATCAAGTCCTACATCTGCTAAAAATCGATGGTAACTGCGATTCCACGGCGGAACAATACTAAACATACTGGAAATCTGGATCGGACACACGATCCGCAAAAAATACAACCGCCACAGCCATACCATATATTTCTTTGGCAGACCACTTATAACCACACGCAAAAACAGCAGCGGCAGGAACAAACTCACAGCCGCCGCTTCCATTGCGATCACAGTATAAAAAAAGCGATATAAAAAAGCAAAGCCAGCGCTTTGCTTTGCAAGAATTGCTAAAGCAATTCTTGGTGATGTCACGCTACACAACAGCAATTTCCTATTAATCAAAGAAAATCCCGGAGAATGCTTTCCTGTCCATAAAAACGTACACTCCGGGATCCGTATCAACATTGGGTTATGCTCTATTACTCAATGGATGTCACTTCGTAATCTTTAGCTTCTACTGTCTGCTTCAATACATCATCTGCGATGTCTGCAGATAACGTAACAACTGCTGTCCCTGCCTCATGGCTTACCGCAGCCTCTGTTACCTGATCCAAACTCTCCAATGCTTTCTTCACTGTTGCCTCGCAGTGTCCACACATCATTCCGTTAATTTTCATTGTTTTTGTCATCGTTGTTTCCTCCTCATTATATACTATTTTAGACTGGATTTGTGAATTTCCAGCTCTTTTTTTATCTTTATGGGCATCATATATTTTGCAGAGATTCAATCTCAATGCATTGGATACCACGCAAAAACTGGACAGACTCATTGCTGCAGCACCAAACATAGGATTTAACTCCCAGCCAAACAACGGGATCCATACTCCCGCCGCCAGCGGAATACCGATCACATTATAGAAAAATGCCCAAAACAGATTTTCGTGAATATTACGCAGCGTCGCTCTGCTCAAGCGAATTGCCGCAGGCACATCGCAAAGTCTGCTCTGCATCAAAACCACATCTGCTGCATCAATGGCAACGTCTGTTCCGGCGCCGATCGCGATACCCATATCAGCTCTGGTCAGAGCCGGTGCATCGTTAATGCCATCTCCAACCATGGCAACCTTACCATATTGCTGCAGGCGTCTGACAACCTCTTCTTTGCCATCCGGAAGCACTCCGGCGATCACCTCATCTACGCCGACCTGATCACCAATTGCTTTCGCAGTGCGTTCATTATCACCGGTCAACATAACGACCCGCAGTCCCATACCCTGCATCTCTTTAATAGCAGAAAGACTGTCTTCCTTGATCACATCTGCAACTGCGATAATACCAAGCAATTTGCCATCTTTTGCAAAAAAGAGCGGTGTCTTACCCTGACCCGCCAAGCGGTCAGATACCAGTGTGATCAGTTCTTTCTGCTCTGTCGACCGGCCAGAGGCTGGCGCAATTGACTTTTCCTGCTCTGTCGACCGACCAGAAGCTGGCACAATTGACTTTTCCTGCTCTGTCGGCCGATCGAATTTCTTATTCTGTGAATCGATTCGATCGCTATACACTTTCTCGAGTGAAATCGTCTGCTCAATAAACTTTCGACTGCCTCCCATTATCTTTGCGCCATCGCACATTGCTGACAATCCATTTCCCGGCAATGCCATAAATTCTTGCGGTTCTATTGAAGTTAAGTTGCTCTCCTGTCCGCATTTCAGGACAGCTTTAGCAAGCGGATGCTCACTTTTTTGCTCCAACGAATATGCGTACAACAGTAATTCATCGATCGATACGCCCTCCGCTGCAACGATATCCGTAACTTGCGGTTCGCCTTTTGTAATCGTTCCGGTCTTGTCGAGGCATACGATATCCATCTTTCCAGTCTCTTCCAGCGACACGGCTGTCTTAAACAATATTCCATGTTTTGCACCGACACCGTTTCCCACCATGATCGCTACCGGCGTTGCTAACCCTAATGCACACGGGCAGCTGATAACCAGTACGGAAATGCCTCTGGCTAATGCAAAGCCAATGCTCGCGCCGGTAAGCAGCCAAACAACCATCGTCACTGCTGCAATAACGATCACGGTTGGCACAAATACTCCGGATACTTTATCAGCGATCTTGGCAATCGGCGCTTTCGTTGCTGCTGCATCGCTAACCATTTGAATGATCTGTGACAACGTCGTATCCTCGCCGACACGTGTTGCAAGGCATTTCATGAAACCAGACTGGTTGATCGTTGCTGCAGATACCGGATCATCCTTTTGCTTGTCCACCGGAACGCTCTCTCCTGTAAGTGCCGATTCATCCACCGCACTATTGCCATCCAGCACGATGCCATCCACCGGTATCGTTTCTCCGGGTCTGACCACAAAGATATCGTCTTTTTGTACACTGGCAATATCCACTGTCACTTCGGCGCCATCTCGTACAACGACGGCAGTCTTTGGTGCAAGTCTAAGCAAACCTTTGAGCGCATCCGTTGTCTTTCCCTTCGAGCGCGCCTCTAACATTTTGCCGACTGTGATCAATGTCAAGATCATCGCCGCAGACTCAAAATAAAAGTCGTGCATATACGCCATAACCTGCTTGTCCGCGCCACGCATCACAGCATCCGTCATGGCAAACAATGCATATGTGCTATATCCAAATGCCGCTGTCGCACCTAATGCTACGAGCGTATCCATATTAGGTGCCCGATGCCACAAACTCTTAAACCCACTAATGAAGAAATGCTGATTGATCACCATAATAATGATCGTGAGAAGCATTTGTGTCAATCCCATCGCCACATGATTCCCTGCCATCCATTTCGGCACCGGCCAATTCCACATCATATGCCCCATAGAAAAATACATAAGTACTAGCAAAAAGCAGACCGACCACAGCAAGCGCTTTCGCAAAAGCGGCGTGGTGTGATCGACAAGTTCCTCTTCGAGTGCTCCCTGATTCTGCGCATTCCCGGATTGCACGTCTGCACCCTTTATTTTGGCTCCATATCCTGCATTTTGTACCGCCTCAATGATGGCATCACCAGATGCACTTCCTTCTACCCCCATCGAATTGGTAAGCAGACTAACGGAGCACGAGGTAACACCCGGAACTGCGTTGACTGCTTTTTCCACCCTGGCACTACACGCCGCACAGCTCATTCCTGTTACAATATACTGTTCCATCCGAAGCCTTCTTTCTACGTCTGTGTTTATTTATCTCATTAATTTTTGCAACACATTTACTAACTCATCCACTGTTTCGTCTTTTCCCTCTTTAATATCTGTCGTAACACAAGTTTTTATGTGATTTGCAAGCAAAACTTTGTTAAAACTATTCAGTGCTGCATTTGCTGCGGCTACCTGTGTCAATATATCCGGACAATACGCATCTCTCTCCACCATGCCCTTAATGCCACGGATCTGTCCCTCTATCCTGCTCAGGCGATTCAACAAATCCTTGTATTCCTTGGGATCACGTACTTTTGTCTTATGACACGGACAAACCTTCTCTTCTGCCATGTTTTTCCTCCTTTCAAGCAAAATACCCTAAGGGGGTATCCGCATCTAGGATATACCCCCTTAGGGTATTTGTCAATATATTATTTGATTAAAATATTCACTTTCTATTTCTCAACTACTTTTACATGCCACTTCTTAGCAAACTTTTTGATCCATTTCTTGTCGGCTTTTCGAAGCTTTTTGTTGATGATGAGTTTCTTTGGTACAAAATCCTGTGTATACATGGTATACTCCATTTACGATGTCTGTATCACGTGTATATCGATTTACAAAAAACGGATCAATCAGTGCATAATAACCAGACCAGCCCTTTGTCCCAACTTTTGGATAGATTACCTTGCTTCCGGGACTTCGAGTTTCCGAAAGGCATGTAAATCATACATCAGAGACAACAAAATTTAGAAATCACTATGAAAACTAATTGTGGCAAGGCAATTGCTATAGTTTTTTGATGACAGAATTCACTATCTAATAGCTGCAAAATAAATTAGACCATCGACATAATAAGCAATATGTGGTTTGAGCAGCAACTTCCGGTATGGGAAGTTTTAGTCACTGATTAGTCTGCAAAAAGTGCAGTTGACAAATATCTGTCACCTGTATCCGGTAATAATACGACAATGTTCTTGCCTGCATTTTCCGGACGATTTGCTAAAATGGTTGCTGCATGCAATGCTGCACCGGAAGAAATTCCTACCAATACACCTTCTGCCTTAGCAAAGGCACGACCTGCTGCAAATGCATCTTCATTCTCGATTGGTAACACCTCATCATAAATCTTAGTATTCAATGTATCCGGCACGAAACCTGCACCGATTCCCTGAATCTTATGAGGTCCTGCTTCTCCCTTAGAAAGAACCGGAGAAGTTGCCGGCTCTACTGCTACAACCTTGATATCCGGATTCTGCTCTTTTAAGTACTCGCCGATACCTGTAACTGTTCCACCGGTACCTACACCGGCAACGAAGATATCAACTTTTCCGTCAGTGTCTTTCCAAATCTCCGGTCCTGTTGTTGCACGATGTGCAGCCGGATTAGCTGGATTTTCAAACTGACTTGGGATGAATGCGCCTTCGATTTCTTTTGCCAGCTCTTCTGCTTTGGCAATAGCACCCTTCATACCCTTAGCGCCTTCTGTTAAGACAAGCTCAGCACCATATGCTTTTAACAAATTACGACGCTCTACACTCATTGTCTCAGGCATTGTCAAAATAATACGGTAGCCTTTCGCTGCTGCTATAGATGCCAAACCGATTCCTGTATTTCCGCTGGTTGGCTCGATAATAACAGAACCTTCTTTTAATTTGCCGCTTTTCTCTGCTTCATCGATCATCGCTTTAGCGATACGATCCTTAACACTTCCTGCCGGATTAAAATACTCTAATTTTGCCAAAAGAGTTGCATTAGCTCCTGCCTGTTTTGCAAAATTCTTTGCATTCAAGATCGGTGTTCCTCCGATCAATTCTGTAACGCTTTCATAAATCTTTGCCATGTTAGTGTCCTCCTTATATTAAAAATGTTATTAGTGATCATTATTTTTTAATTGCTTACTCAAACTTCCCATACCCATTTATGTTACGATGTCCCATAATACTTATTATGCGGTATATTTACTATCATTTTACAGCCTTAAACGCCTCATCCAAATCCTGAATGATATCATCAATATGCTCGGTACCGATAGAAAGACGAATCGTATTTTTATAAATACCTACTTCCTCTAACTCCTCTACCGTCATCTGTGAATGTGTAGTACTTGCCGGATGAATTACTAAGGACTTCACGTCCGCTACATTTGCCAGCAAAGAGAAAATCTCCAAGTTATCAATAAAGTCTTTCGCTGTGCGATCATCACCCTTAATCTCGAAGGTGAAAATGGAACCGCCACCATTCGGGAAGTACTTCTTGTATAATCTCTGCTGCTCCGGATCATCCGTTACAGATGGATGATGTACGCGCTCTACCTGTGGATGATTGTTCAAATATTCCACAACTTTCAATGCATTTTCCACGTGACGCTCAACACGAAGAGATAATGTCTCTAATCCCTGTAGGAAAATGAATGCATGAAATGGGGAAAGTGTTGCGCCTGTATCACGAAGCAAGATAGCACGGATTTTTGTAACAAATGCTGCCGGGCCAACTGCTTTTGTAAAGCTGATTCCATGGTAACTTGGGTTTGGCTCTGTCAAAGATGCAAATTTGCCGGATGCTTCCCAGTCAAACTTACCGCTATCAACAATGACACCACCAATCGTAGTTCCATGCCCACCAATAAATTTTGTTGCAGAATGTACAACAATGTCTGCACCATACTCAATCGGACGGATCAGATATGGTGTTCCAAATGTATTATCAATGACAAGTGGAATCTTGTGTGCATGTGCGATCTTTGCAATACCCTCAATATCAACAACATCTGAATTTGGATTTCCTAATGTCTCAATGAAAACCGCTTTGGTGTTGTCCTGAATTGCTGCCTCAACCTCATCAAAATTTGCAATATCTACAAATGTAGTCTGCACGCCATCCTGAGGAAGTGTATGCTCCAGATAATTGTAGGTACCACCATAAATATTACTTGCTGATACAATGTGGTCACCATTCTGTGCCAATGTCTTCAATGTATAAGAAATTGCTGCTGCACCGGATGCTACTGCAAGTGCTGCGACACCACCTTCCAGTGCTGCAATTCTCTGCTCAAAAATATCTGCTGTCGGATTTGTTAAACGTCCATAAATGTTACCCGCATCACTCAGGCCAAAACGAGCCTCTGCATGATCACTATTGTGAAATACATAGGAAGATGTCTGATAAATCGGTACGGCTCTTGCATCCGTAACCGGGTCAGCCTGCTCCTGACCAACATGCAACTGTAATGTCTCAAACTTCAAATTTCTGTCTTCTCTCTTTAACTTTGCCATATTTCAAACTCCTTTTCTGTACTAATTTCACATGTTCTCTGACACCGCATAATATGAGGCGTCTTGCACTGTCTGTTTCAAGTGATGAACTGAGTATACTACTATATTCCTAGTATGTCAATAGGGTTTATATACTTTTTTTATTTTTTCAAAGATTAGGGTGCAATATCTCCATTCTGCTACCGCAGGTATCATTCATTTATTCTCCCACTCGCAAACTTTGTGCCTATGGCACAAATTTGCCATATCTCCATACTGCTACCGCAGTATGGAGATATTATCGCCCCGCGCAACGACTGTATGATACCCAACGCTTTCTACACGCCGCTCCAAACAATTACGGCATTCTGCTGCCTCGTCTCCGGTGCATACTTTTCCATCATATAAGGAATACTTTGCACGCACTGCCACCGGAGACAAATTTGGCATAAGAACATTAGCTCCTGCCAAAATACCAAGTTCACGTCCCCGTGGATGAATGGTCGCCAACGCTGTTGTCGCTGGAAGCAATACATCCGGCTGCATAATACGCAGCAAACTCAACAAATATAATGTCTGTTCCAAAGTTCCCTGTGTTTCATTCGCAAAAGGCGTGTCTTGATGCGGTATAAACGGGCCGATCCCTATCATCTCCGGATGTAGTTCATGGATAAACAAGAAATCTTCTGCCAGATCTGCCGCTGTCTGTCCGGGACTGCCTACCATAAATCCGCACCCCGTCTGGTAGCCAATTTTCTTTAGATCACGAAGGCACTGTTTTCGATGCGATAACGACATGCTCTCCGGATGCAATTTACGATAATGCGTATCATTGGCAGTTTCATGACGCAATAGATAACGGTCTGCTCCCGCCGCAAAAAAACGCTCATAGCTTTCCCGTTCCCGCTCTCCAATCGACAAAGTGACCGCATGCTCCGGGTAGCGCCGTTTAATTTCCCGGACAATATCCACAATCTTGTCATCTGTGTAATATGGATCCTCTCCGCCTTGCAGCACAAACGTCCGAAAGCCCAGGCGATCTCCCTCTGCGCAACATGCCAGAATGTCCTCTTTGCGCAGTCGATAGCGATTGGCATTGCTATTGCTGCATCGAATGCCGCAATAATAACAATCGTTTTTACAATAATTTGTAAATTCGATCAAACCACGTACAAATATTTCTTTTCCATAATATCGGTCTGCGAGTGCCCGCGCCTTATGCGCCGCATATTCACGGTTTTCTTCACTCGCACTCTCAACCAGAGTGATCCACTCTTCTTTTTGTAAGAATTTGTCCTGTTCCAAACGATCGATCAATTCTATTGTGTTCATATGAATCCTTTCTTCTATATAAATAACCCAAAGTTCGCACATCAAAAATTGTCATGCTGTCACATATTGCTTATTATGTCAAAGATTAGGGTGTCAAAAAATAATAAGTATTTTGCAGCCACTACATAGTGATTTCTGCCGTCAGAGAACTATAGTAATTGCCTTGCCGCATTTTCGTTTTTAGTGATTTCTAGATTTTGTTGTCTCTGATGATTGATTTAC
>ENA-UOJL01003467-UOJL01003467.1-human-gut-metagenome-genome-assembly--contig:-P47-NODE-3467-length-11081-cov-88.645384_pt1 | contig 11081 bp, 9 predicted proteins | sample MGYA00242347_ERZ723894 | MGnify/ENA metagenome assembly ERZ723894
TGTATCATAGGAGGCCTCTTTTTTCTATTGTCCGTTTTTACTGGACTTGTTCATTATTCTGCGGCAGTCTTTTGCTCATTTTATGCCTGGTAAGTCCCCATAAAGCTGTTGACATCGCTCTCGCATGAGCGCATGGCGAGTATCGTCTGCTCGAAGAGCTTTTCAAGCTCCCAGCCGAGCCTCTCCGCACCCGTGCGGATAACGTCGCGCGAGCAGCCCGCGGCGAATTTTTTGTCTTTGAACTTCTTTTTGAGGCTCGAGACCTCCATGTCCATCACGCTCTTGGACGGGCGCATCAGCGCCGCCGACCAGATAAGCCCTGTCAGCTCGTCCGCCGCGAAGAGCACCTTTTCCATCTCGTGAACTGGCTCGATATCTACGCAGATGCCGTAGCCGTGGGAGCAGATTGAATATATCATGTCGTCGCCGACTCCGCCCGCCTTGAGCAGCTCTGGAGCTTTCTTGCAGTGCTCCTCCGGATAGAGCTCGAAGTCGATGTCGTGCAGCAGACCGACTATGCCCCAATATTCCTCCTCGTCCGCATAGCCGAGCTCCTTTGCGTACCAGCGCATAACGCCCTCGACGGTCAGCGCGTGGCGAATGTGAAACGGGTCTTTGTTGTATTTTTTCAGAAGCTCAAACGCTTCGTCCCTCGTGATCTTGCTCTCTCTCATTTTTGTCGTCTCCTTGTATTTTGCGCATTATTGCGCGAGTTTTCACAATTATACCACTTGCTTGGTAGGCTTTCAACTATATGCGCGGCTTTATGTCGAGATTGACAAGCGCGCTCTGATTTATCGAAAACAGCAGATCAACAAGCTCATTTTCGTCAATGCAGTAGTCCGAGCGTATCCATTGGATAATAACGCCCGTGCTGCCGTTGAGAATATATGAGTAGATATATTGCTCCTGCTCCTTCGGAAAAACGATGTTCAGGTTCTCAATAAACTGAATTATCGACTGCTGCATGAATTTTGAACGGAACGCGGGGTCAATCGAGTCGACAAGCAGCGTGCGGAACGGCTTGTCGTTTTCTTTGATATACATTAGAAATGAAAGCAGATATCTGTGCGCGCCGAGGTCGTTTTCCGCGCCTATTTTCTTTAAGTGATCCTGAGTCGCGTCGAGCAGCTCGTTTTCGACCTCTTCGAGCAGCTCTTTCGGCTCGGAGTAGTGCGCATAAAAGGTCGAGCGGTTGAGGTCGGCACGCTCACATAATTCTCTTACAGATATTTTTGCTACCGAGCCTTTCTCGCCCAGTAGATCCATCAGCGCGTTTTTGAGCAATATTTTTGAAAGTCTCGTGCGCTGGTTATTTTTGATGTTCATATTATCCCACCATTTTCAGATGATTTTGTCGGTTTCATAACAGCGATTAACAAAACTGATGATTGTTAATCCGACACGATGTAGATATAATAGTAGTGTAATATGAAATCTTTCAATTGTCAAGGAGACCTTAACCTTTCTGTCTCCAATGATTTTATCGCCTGCGGAAAACGGCGCGTTACGGAAAGCTTCAGACGGAATCCGAGGACGCGCCGAAACCGTAGCGACAACTATATAAGAAATTCATTCAGCCTTTTAACATTTTAGCCGCGCCGATCCTACGGGGTCGGTTTACGGCTCAAAACATATAAAAAGCACCGCAAGCGCATAAAGCTGTGGCAAAGGCAGCTGCAAATATATTTTTATATCCATAAGATAAAATAAATGAAGGAGTTCTCGTGATGGCAAAAGCAAAATTTTTTGAAAAGCGGGCGCTTGATTCGCGCCTGACCTCGCCCGATGTTACGGCGAAGGAGAAGTGGCTGGGCTATCTGCTCGGCCCGTCCGGCGCGCTGCTTTTAAACGCCGTGCTCGCGACCTACCTCAATGTCTATTATACCGATGTCCTAAACCTCACCACCGTGTGGGGCGGCGCGTTCCTAGCGGTGTTCCCGATAGTGTCGAAGATAATCGACGCTATAACAAATATAGTTATGGGCTATATCATCGACCGCACGCACACAAAGCAGGGCAAGGCGCGCCCTTGGCTGCTGCTCTCCGCGCCGCTTGTCGCCGTGACCGGCATATTGCTCTTCACAGTCCCCTCGGGCAATCAGACGGTGCAGGTGATATGGGTCATGCTCTCATATAACCTCTTCTATTCGTTCGCCTATACGATATATAACATGAGCCACAACCTCATGGTTCCGCTCTCGACGAGAAATACCGAGCAGCGCGGAGTTCTCTCGGTTTTCAATCAGATATCGACTATCATGATGAGCGGCATAATCGTCGCGCTCATCTTCCCTATGCTCATCATGCCGCAGCTCGGCGTTGACAAATCAAAATGGATAGTTACGATGAGTATTCTTTCGTGCATCGCGCTGCCGCTGACGCTCATGGAGTATTATTTCACCAAGGAGCGCATAACCCTCGAGGGCGGCGAGCAGAAAAAAGATAGCGTCGCAATGGTAACTCAGCTCAAGGCGATTTTCAGCGATAAATATATGATAATAATTTTCATATATTTTCTTATTTTCACCGTCGGCTCGACTATCAAAAACATCTCGCTCGTTTATTTCTCGAACTATGTCCTCGGTACATATAACGACGGCAAGACCCAGACCATGCTCTCCGTTATCGGCGGCATCCCGATGGGCATCGGCATTTTTGCCGTCTGGCCGCTCGCGAAGAAGTTTGGTAAACGCAATTTAACGGCAATCGGCTTTATCTTCTATGCTGTCGGCTCGGCTATATGCTGGCTCGCGCCGACGAATATGGTAATAGTGCTTATCGGCCAGTTTATAAAGAATATCGGCGGTCTGCCGTGCTCATATGTGTTCATGGCTCTGTTCGCGGACGTGCTCGACCATGTCGAGTGGAAAAACGGCTTCAGGTGCGACGGCATCGCGATGTCGATATATAACACCATTGCCGTGGCGAGCGTCGGAATTTGCACCGGCATATTCAACCTCATCCTCTCGAAATCCGGCTATGTTGCGCCCTATCTCGACGCGGCGGGTAAGCTCATCGCCGTGCAGTCGGACAGCGTAAAGAGCGCCATAACCTTTACATTTGTAGGACTTGAGACGATAACGGGCGTTGTGCTCGCAATACTTCTGCTGTTTTTAAATGTCGAAAAGAATATCGCCAAGGAGCAGGAGGAGATAAAGCAGAGAAACGGGGAGACGACAGAATGAAAGCCGTAAAGCTTAAAACAGAGTATCTCAAAAACCCGTTGGGGATAGATATAAAGAACCCGCGCTTCATGTGGAACTGCGAGGGCGGAAAGGCGCAGAGCGCGTATAGACTAATCGCTTCCGACACGCGCGGCAATATTCTATGGGACAGCGGCAAGGTCGAATCTTCACAGATGAGTTTTATTCCGTATCCGCTTGACACTCCGTCGCGCCTGAGAGTGAACTGGAAAGTGAAGCTCTGGGACGAAAACGGGCTTGAGGGCGAGTGGAGCGAGCCGGCATTCTTTGAGATCGGGCTCAGAAACGCCTCGGATTGGAGCGCGAAGTGGATAACAGGAAACTATAATGTAAACAGAAAACAGCGTTACCCGGTCGACTGCTTCAAAAAAGAGTTCGAGTGCAAAAAGCCGATTTTATCTGCGCGGCTCTATATGACCGCCTGCGGACTCTATTCAGCCGAGATTAACGGCGTTGATTTTTCAATGCCGCTCGCGCCCGGCATCACGGAATACAGAAAGCGCATACAGTATCAGACATATGACGTGACTTCTCTCCTGCACGAGGGCGAAAATACAATCTGCGCCGAGCTTGCCGACGGCTGGTACAGGGGCAGCGTAGGCGCATGGGGACTCAAAAATCAGTACGGCACCGAGACTAAACTGCTCGCTCAGCTTGAGATAAAATATACCGACGGCACGGCGCAGACCGTCATATCCGACGGCTCGTGGCTCTGGAGCAGCGACGGCGCCATACGCTTTGCGGACAACAAGGACGGCGAGCGGGTCAACGCAAATAATATCCCGTCATATAAAAATCATGCGAAAGAGACCGTCTGCAAGGTTTTGCCGAGCGCGTCAAACAATTTCCCGATAGCCGAAAAGGAACGCTTCAAGCCCACTCTGTCCGTCACCCCTAGCGGGAAAAAGCTGCTCGACTTCGGGCAGAATATAGCGGGCTATGCCGAGTTTGAGGTAACCGCTCGCAAGGGGCAGAAAATTATTCTCGAGTTCGGCGAGCTGCTGCGTGATGGCGAACTGACGCTCGAAAATATCCAGTGCAGGAATAAACACAAGACAACGCCTTTGCAGAGAGTTGAGTATATCTGCAAAGAGGGAGTTAACCGCTACAAGACCAAGTTTGCGATATTCGGCTTTCAGTATATAAGCGTCGAGACGGATGTGACCGTCCGCTCGGAGGACTTCACCGCCATAGCCGTCTATTCGGACATGGAAGAGACGGGATTCTTCAACAGCTCAAACGAGCTGCTGAACAAATTCGTCGAGGTGACAAAGTGGTCGGCAAAGGGCAACTCGACCGACTTGCCCACCGATTGCCCGACCCGAGAGCGCCACGGCTGGTCGGGCGACGCACAGATATTCTGCAAAACCGCGAGCTATCTTTTCGACTACGCCCCGTTTGCGGAAAAGTACGTGCGCGATATGTGCGACGAGCAGCTCAAAAACGGAAACTTCCGCCAGATATCCCCGCGCGGCGGCGTGGACTTCTATATGACATTCATGGACGGCTCGGCCGGCTGGTCTGATGCGGGTGTGTTCATCCCGTACAGGCTCTATAAGCAGTACGGCGACAGAAAAATTATCGAGCGCTTCTATCCGAATATGCGCGCCTTCGCGGAATATAAAATAAAGACTCTCGGTAAGTGGTATCCGACCGCCCTGCCGACGGGAGTGGGGCTCAAAAATTTCCGCAATATTTCAAACTACCGCCAGTCCTACGGCGAATGGGCGGAACCCGCCGATGTCAAGGCTCTTAAATTTACGGATTTTGTCAACCCTAACCCGGAGGAGACGACTGCGTACATAGTGTTCATGCTCGAAGCGATGGCGGATATCGCCCGCATTTTGGGCAAAGACGACGACAGAAGGCTCTACGAAAAGAATGTGGCGAGGGCGAGAAAGGGCTACAGCGCGCTCGTCACAACGAAGAAGTTTTCAATAGACACCGACCGCCAGGCGAAGCTTGTGCGCCCGCTTTATATCGGTCTGCTCGACGAAAAGCAGACGGAATATGCGAAAAAGCGGCTCATAAAAGCCCTCGACAACTACTCGTGGAGGCTCGGCACGGGATTCCTCTCAACTCCGCTGATACTGAGCGTTCTGGCGGATATAGATATTGAATATGCCTACCGCCTGCTTGAAAACGAGCAGATGCCCGGCTGGCTGTTCATGCCTAAAAACGGCGCGAACACCGTCTGGGAGTCGTGGGAGGGCACCGCCGCGCAGGGCGGCATAGCCTCGCTCAATCACTATTCCAAGGGCGCCGTGTGCGAGTGGCTGTTCGGCACGATGTGCGGAATAAATGTCGAGGGCGAGAATAAATTCAAAATATCCCCGCGCCCGGGCGGGCATTTCGAGTTCGCCGAGGCGAGCTACGACAGCGTATACGGAAAAATCTCCGTGCGCTGGGATAAGACGGACGGGGGATACAAATATAAAATATCCGTCCCGTCGAACTGCCAAGCGGATATAATTCTGCCCGACGGAAGAAAACAGACCGTCGGAGCGGGTGAATATGAATTCTGAGGAGGAAAATCCATGAAAAGATCGATAGCTGCCGTTATGGCGATTCTTGTTCTGCTTGTGTCGCTGCTGTGCGCGTGCAAAAAGGACGACACAAAAACAAATGCAGACACCACCGGCGAAGCGCAGACGAGCGCGGACGGACAGATTATTGAAGACACGACCGCCCTGCCCGAGGACAGCACCGCGCAGGGGGACGAGACGGACGAGACTCAGTCAGCCGACCCCGCAAAGCCCGGCGAGACAAGCGCACAGGTCACTGCCGCGCCCTCGAAGAATGCAAAAGACTGGACTAAGGCTGAGATAATCGCCTATTTCAACGCCGGCGCGAACAGAGTAAAATATCAGGCGAAGTCCGTCACCCGCAACTACACCGAGACGAAGAACGACGCCGACAAGACCGAATTGCCCAAGGCGATAGACGCAATAGGCAAGAGCGCGATGAAGACTTTCATGAAGCGCGACGACAAGGCGATAGTCCTGACCTCAAAAGAGGATATCAGAAACGTATTTCCCGTCGGCGGCAAGGATTGGGTCAGCAAGCTTACAGTATCCGATGTCAAGAGCGCAAAGATAGAGGACAAGGGCAGCGAATATCAGATAACACTGATTTTCGGCACCGAGGTCAATCCCTCGGGCGATAAGGGCTATGCCGCAGCGTTCGGCGTGCTCACCGCCGACGTGGTAAACTTCGACTATCCCGGCCTCTCGCTCACCGACCAGAGATTCACCTATTATAACGGAACGATAGTAGCAAGATTCAGCAAGCCTACCGGCAATATGGTCTATGCCCACTATGACTATCCCGTTATTATTGAACTGACGGCGCATCTGCTCGGCTCGAACACGAGGGTGAAAGTCGGCATGACAACAATAAACGACTTCACGATAAAATATTAAAAGTTACATCCGAAAAACAAAATGTCCCGCACGGAAACGTGCGGGGCGTTTTGCGTATATTTTTATTTGAGCGAGTTGCCGGCGCTGAACGCCTTTGCGACTGCCTCGCCGAGGACAACATAGGTGTTGTTGAACGGGTCGAAGGTTATCGGCTGCGCCTTTGAAACATCGACATTTCCGTTTTCGTCGAGCACGCGCTCGTCAACGCAGACGTTGACTATCTCGCCGACCATGCGCCCGGTGCCTGCGTCGTAGCTCTTGAGCCTGCACTCTGCGGCGATGGGCAGCTCTTCAATCAGCGGCGCGTCAACAAACTTCGATTTGACGGCGTGGAAACCCGCCTTTTCGAATTTATCGGGCGTATTACCTGCGGAGACAAGACCGACATAGTCGCACGCCGCCGTATGTTCGAGGTCAGCCATGCTCACGGTGAATGCCTTTCTCTCGAGAATATTCTTCGTGGACTTGTGGCCCGCGCTTATGCACATGGATATTTCATTGCCGCCGCTGATGCCGCCCCATGCGGCATTCATTGCGTCGGGGTTGCCGTCCTTGTCGTAGGAACCGAGGATAAGCACCGGCTGCGGATAGGTGAATGGCTTTGCGCCGAAATCTTTTCTCATGATAATTCCTCCTTTGATTTGACTTTATTATAGAACCTGAAGTCGGCTTTAAGTCAAGGAAAAACGAAAAAAGTTTACAAATAAAAACAGCCCCGGACTTAACATCCGGGACTGAATAAAAATCTGTTAGTCTCTCTCTTTTTCGAACGAGATAACTTTTCCGCTCTTTGCGTTTATCTTGTACTCATACTCGAATCCGCCGCATTTGAATTCAACATCGTAGTGCGCAGTGAGCGAGTCGGTGTCAAGCTCGGTTTCGAGCTCCGTGACCTGAGCCTCGGTGAGACCCGCATGGTCGAGCGCGGCTTTCTTCGCGGCGTCCGCGGAGACATACTTCGAGGGGTCGGCGGGCTTTGAATCGTCAAGCTCGCGGTCGAAGTCGATTATTCTGCCGTTCTTCGCGTTGACCTCGACTTCGTACTCATATCCGCCGGAAACGAACTCGATATCATAGTGCGGGGTGCGGTCGTCAATATCAAGCTCAGCTTTGGTGAATGTGACCTTTGAAGCGTCGAGAGAAGCTCTCTTGAGCGCGGCGGCCTTTGCCTCCTCAACGGAGATGAACTTTGATGTGTCAACTGAGGGCTTCTTATTCACGCGCTCGCGGTCGAACTCGAGAATCTTTCCGCTCTTTGCGTCTATCTCGAACTCATATTCATATCCGCCCGAGACAAATTCTATATCATAGTGCGGGGTGCGGTCGTCCGCGTCAAGCTCAGCTTTCTTGAAAGTGACCTTTGATGCGTCAAGGGAAACTTTCTTGAGGGCTATTGCCTTCGCCTCGTCGATGCTGATATAGCCTGAGACATCGGGCTGGGGCTTTGAGGGCTTCGAGGGGTCGCCGGGCTCGACTTCTTTTTTAAGAATGCTGCCGTCCGTTACCGCTATCTCGTAGTCGTATTCGTTCGCCCCGGCGATGAACTCGATATCGTAGTGGGCGACAAGATCGTCGCTGTCGAGCTTCGCTTCGGTGAACTTCGCGTCGGCTCTTGCAACGCCCGCATCGGCGACTGCAATGTCTATCGCGGCGTCAAGGCTTATCTTCACTTCCTGCTGGATCTGTCCGGAGTTGCCCGAGCCCGTGTCGGGCTTATCCTGCGGCGGCGCGAACGCAGAGAAGATAGCCATAATGACTGACATGAGCGCGACTCCGATGGATTTGAAAATACTTGCAAACATAGTATCTGTCCTTTCTTATCGGGATCGTGTCCCTTAGTACACCCATATAATAACCCGCGAAAATTAAAGAAAGATTAGAGCACAAAAATTTTTCGGAAAGTTTTAAGCCTGTGAAACAATGGACTGTGATGTTAATAAAGTGGGATTTGTCCATCCCCGATGTCAAACAATATAAAACAACAAACCGGCCGCAGAAAAATCTACTGCAACCGGTTCATTTATTTATGCTGTTATACCGCCGTCAAAAGGTTACGGTGAACTCGCTTCCCTCGCCGTAAACGGAGGATGCGGAGACTTTTCCGCCGTGGAGCGCCGCTATCTGGCTGACGAGCGAGAGCCCCAAGCCGAATCCGCTTTCGCGGCTGCGGGATTCGTCCGCGCGGTAGAATCTGCCCCATATCTTCGGCAGATCCTCTTCTTTTATCCCTATTCCGTCATCCTTCACCGAGAGCACGATGCCGTTGTCTTTCTTGAGCCTGACTTCAATGTGCCCGCCGTCTCTGCCGTATTTGACGGCGTTCGAGAGCAGATTTTCGAGCATCAGCGATATCAGCTGCGCCTGTGCGGGGATTATAATATTGTCTTCGATGTCCGCAGTGAGCGTGATATTCTTCGCGGGGACAAAATCGGCACATGTTTTTTTGACGAGTTCGCTTAAGTTCGTGTCCTCGAGCTTGTAGCGCTTGTCGCCCTGCTCGGTGCGCGAGAGCGTCAGCAGAGCCGTGACGAGCTTCGTCATCTTGTCCGTCTGCTCGTCTATCGACGAGAGCGCTTCGAGCATATCTTCTTCGTTCGCGTTGTCGGACAGCGCGTATTCGCATTCCGCCTTTATCACGGCGAGCGGTGTGCGCAGCTCGTGCGAGGCGTCGGAGGTGAACTGCTTTTCATTTTCGAACGAGGTTTGAAGCCTTGCGAGCATGTCGTTGAAAGTCTCTGCGAGCGTGTATATTTCGCCCGCACTTTTCTCCATTTCTATGCGCTTTGAGAGGTCGGTTCCGTCGGTTATCTCGTGCGCCGAGCGGCAGATATTCTCGACCGGCTTCATCGTTTTGCGCGATATTAAATACGCCCCGACGGCGGCGATAATAATAAACGCCGGGAGAATGTATATGACCGTCATGGTTATTGCGTCGAACGCGCTCTTGGCGGCGTCGGCGTTGATGAATCCGCGTACCCAGACCGGGGGATAGGTCGAGTTACTGCATATGAATTCAACTTTGAAAACCGTCCTGTCCGCGTTTGCTGGCAGTTCAACGCTCAGCGAGCTGACTTCGTCGCGGGTCAGACCCGCGTGCTCGAGCGCGATATCAATCGCCTTTTCGCTGTTTATTCCGTCCTTGAACTCGGTGCTTTTGTAGACGGGGTCGCTGAGCCCGGACATCGCGGTGTCCGCCTCATATTTGATTATCTTCCCCGAAAAGGCGTCGATTTCGTATTCGTATTTGTTGAAATCGAGACGGGTGTCGTAATAATAATATTTGTTTCCGTCTGTCTCGAATGTTCCGACCACGCCGTTCTTGCGATTCTCGCTGTTTATCAGCGCGGCGGGGGACTCGCCGTCGATATATCTGCCGCTTGAGTCAAAGACATTGCAGTAGACCTCGTCGACGAAGAAGGCAAAATCGTTCTCGATTTCGAGAATGCCGTTCTTGTATTCTATCTCGTCAACATTGCGCTCAACCGTGCTTATCAGCTCATTCTGCAGGCGCGAATCGGCAATCTGCGAGCCTGTTATCAGTATTCCTCCGATGCCGAGGGAGCTGACAACGGCGATGAGCAGCGTTATCCACACCGTTATCCGCAGCTTGAACGAAGAGCGGCGGCGCGCGGGTCTTGTTTTTTTATTTGATGACATAGCCTGCACCCCTCACGGTGTGAATGAGTTTGATATCCTCGCCCTCGTCTATCTTCTTGCGGAGATATCGGATATATACGTCGACAACATTCGTGCCGCCCTCGTAGTCGTAGTTCCAAATGTGATCCTCAATTTTCTCGCGGCTGAGCACAACGCCCTTGTTCATCACAAGATATTGCAGCAGTTCATATTCCTTTGCCGAGAGCGATATCTCCCTGCCCGCGCGTTCAACGCGCCTCGCTGCCGTGTCGACTGTCAGGTCGCCGACGGAAATTATACCCGTCTTTTCTCCGTATTTTTTGCGCGTCATGACGCGCAGTCTCGCCGAGAGCTCGTCGAACGAAAACGGCTTTATCAGATAGTCGTCGGCACCGATGTCGAGCCCCGTGACCCTGTCTTCGATGCTGTCGCGCGCCGTCAGGAACAGCACCGGCGTGTCGATGCCGTGCGCCCTTATCTTTTTGACAAGCTCGAACCCGTTCATTATCGGCATCATGACATCGAACACCGCCGCGTCATAGTCGGTCGATGTTATCAGATCATATGCCTCGCCGCCGTCAAAACAGCTGTCCACGCTGTAGCCGGCAGCCTTGAGCTGCTTTGTGATTATCCTGTTGAGACTCTTCTCGTCCTCGGCAAGCAGAATACGCATTGGATCACCCTCCGGTATAATTATACAGATTTTATCATAGCGTGTAAAGATTAAACGAAGATTAGGAAGTCGGGCGTGGGTATAAAAATAACACGAACACTGCAAAAGCAGTATTCGTGTCATTGGTGGAGACGAAGAGGATCG
>ENA-UOJL01003469-UOJL01003469.1-human-gut-metagenome-genome-assembly--contig:-P47-NODE-3469-length-11077-cov-4.254582_pt1 | contig 11077 bp, 10 predicted proteins | sample MGYA00242347_ERZ723894 | MGnify/ENA metagenome assembly ERZ723894
GCGGTATGTACCACTTGAACGGTAACCAGGCAGTAGCTTACGGCCGAATTCGAAAAATTGACAGTGACTACCAGCGTGTAGAACGTCAGCAGACAGTGTTCTCTGCGTTAGTAGGAAAATTGGAAGGAATGGGCTTGACGGATTATACTGGATTGATCCAGCAGCTGATGCCCTATTGTGAAACCTCCCTGGATCTTACCGATATTTTGGGAATGACTCCCATCTTGTTTACAGGCTTTTCCATCAGCAGTATCAGCGTGCCCGATCCGGATTACGAGACAGATTTGTATGACGGTGCGGACGGCAGTGGCACTTACCACATGATTTACGATCCCACAGGGGCAGCAAAGCGCATCAGCAGCTTTATTTATGAAGAGGATTCGCCTTATTGGAATGAGTATGGGGATACTTCAAAGAAAGATGAGGTTTCTTCCACCGCTTCTTCCAGCAGCTCTTCCTCCGAAGATTCTGCCGGGTATTGATGGCGTGTAACGTGGAGGAACGGAATGGGTTATCGAGATTATGAAAATACGCCCCGTCATTCGGGGAATCGTTCGACGCGGGGGGACAGCCGTCGTCCTGCGTCTAGCCGGAGCAGTTCTCGGAACCGCTCCAGTAGCAGAAGCAGCGCCAGCCGTCCGCGGCGGGAAGAATTGCGGGACAACTATTATTACGAGGAACCGCCCCGCAACTGGCAGGAAGGGGATCAATTCCAGGACATTTCCAGCTATTCTTCTCCCCGAAAGCGCCGGGAAGACCAGCGCACCATGGAAAGCCAGCGGCGGTCCGGAGGCAGAAAAAAGAAGGGCAGCTTGGGAAGAAAAATTGCAGTTACCTTTCTTGTCCTGCTCATTTTGATAGGCGGGGGACTCTTCTATGTGTTCGGGTATTTGCTCAATGGTTTGACAATGACCACGATCACCAAGGACCCTGCGGAATTGGGAATCCAGGACGGTGTTATGAGTGATTCCAAGATCACCAATATTGCCCTGTTTGGATTGGACGCCCGGGAGAACGAGGACGTGGGCCGTTCAGATGCTCTGATGATTTTGACGATTGATCAACGTCATGGCAAGTTGAAAATTACATCCATCCTGCGGGATTCCGAGGTAAATATCGACGGGTATGGAAGCGATAAAATCACCCATGCCTATGCCTATGGCGGGCCGGAATTGGCAATCAAAACCTTGAACCAGAACTACAACCTGGACATTGAAGATTATGTTACCGTAAACTTTATCCAGATGGCGGAAATCGTAGATGCCTTTGGCGGAGTGGAGATCAATGTTACGGACGATGAAATGACGGAGATCAACAATAACCTGGCCATGCAGCAGGCGGAATCCGCCGACGCGAACATTGTGGATTCGGATTACCTCAGCCAGTCCGGTGATTTGCTGCTCAATGGCAACCAAGCCGTGGCCTATGCCCGGATACGCCATCTTGACAGCGATGATGTGCGTGCTTCCCGGCAGCAGGAAGTGCTTATGGGTTTGGTAAAGCGGTTGAAGTCAAAAAATATTTTGGAGTATCCCAATTTGATCCGGAAAGTAATGCCCATGTGTGAAACCTCTCTGGATTTTGGAGATATTATGAGTATGGCGCCGTTTATGCTGACCAACTTTGAGATGGAAACCATGTCCATTCCCGGAGATGAAGAGCAGCCCTACGGTGCGTACAATGACGCAGGCGCTTGGGTGTACCGTTACGATATTGCAGCGGCATCCCAGCATATCAGCCGGTTTATTTACGAGGAGGATTCCCCCTATTATACGGGGAGTTCCGGAGAATAGCAGAGAGAAAGGGTGAGGTTGCTGTGAGTGATCCTGTATTGGTCATCATGGCCGCGGGTATGGGCAGCCGCTACGGCGGTTTAAAGCAGATTGACCCGGTGGGGGTAAATGGGGAAAAGATCATTGATTTTTCCTTGTTTGACGCGCGTCGAGCTGGCTTTAAAAAGGCCCTGTTTATCATCAAAGAAGAGCTTCTTGGAGATTTTCAGGAGGCTGTTTTCCAGAAAGCTTCCCAGTATATGGACATCCAGTGGGTGTTCCAGAAGTTGGAAGATGTTCCGGAAGGGGTCACGATTCCGGAAGGAAGAGTAAAGCCTTGGGGAACAGGGCATGCAACTCTTACAGCAGCCCGTGTGTTGGGTGACGCCCCCTACGCCGTGATCAACGCGGACGATTTTTATGGCAGGGAAGCCTTTGAAAAGATTTACCAATTCTTGAAAAACGCAAAAGACGGGGAATGCCTGGATTTTGCCATGGTGGGCTATTACCTGAAAAATACCGTTACGGAAAACGGATATGTATCCCGGGGAGTGTGCCAGACAAAGAACGGCAAGCTTCAAAGCATCACTGAGCGCACCCGTATTGAACAGCGGGAAGACGGCATCGCCTATACAGAAGACGATGGAAAAACCTGGACGCCTCTTTCTCCTGACGCAGTGGTCTCCATGAACTTGTGGGGATTTACGCCTGGATTTACCGCAGCATTGGAAAAAGATTTCCGCCGGTTTTTCCGGGAAGACGTGCCGAAGAACCCGGAAAAAGCTGAGTTCTTCCTGCCCTTTGTGGTCAATGACCTTCTTGCGCAAGGAAAAGCACAGGTAACAGTGCTTTCGTCCGGCGATAAGTGGTATGGCGTGACATATAAAGAGGATAAAGCCACAGTGGTGAACGCGATCCGTTCCATGACGGAACAGGGCATCTATCCCACGCCGTTGTGGAAATAATTTGGGGAAAAACGGCCTGCTATATAGCGGGCCTATTTTCTTCCCAGAAAAAAACTGGCCCTTTGACAGCTTCCCGAAAGAGAAACGTCAAAGGGCGAGCAGCCGGAGCCCGTTTGAACTTGATATTCCGCGAAACCCAACGGGCTCCGGTCCTGATGGACAATATCCCTGTTCTCCCAGGCAGCAAACGCTTTCCTGGCCGCTTGATCCTAGTATGGGCAGTGCAGGAGAAAATATGCGCAGGAGTCTTGGAAATTTTTCCGGGTTTGCGGCTTGCAAAATTCTACCTAATATGGTATGATAGCCAAAGGAATTTGTAGCGCGGACCTTGTGGGAAATATCCGCATCCAGGTCAGCGACGAATCGCATACCCCAGATGTGGTATAGATCCTTTATTCCGGCTATTCCGGGGAACGACTTTAGGAGGAATCAGACAGAAATGAACGCTTTGGAAATCGTACTTGGCATCGTGTTGATGTTGTTCGCAATTGCCATCATCATTGTGATCCTGCTTCAGGAAGGCAGCCAGAAGAACCTGGGTGTGGTTACTGGCGGCGCGGATACTTTCTTGTCCAAGAATAAGGCCCGGTCTGTAGACGCATTTCTCAGCCGCTGGACAAAAGTGATTGCCATTGGCTTTTTTATCCTTGTAATCGTGACAAACATCCTCATGTATTTTGTGGTAAAATAATTGCGAAGGATTAACCTGTGTGTGGGTTAATAAATGAGTGTTGGGCTGAAACGCGCTCCGCGATCCCGCGGGGCGTTTTTCTATGAAGACAGGAGGAATGGTATGATCCGCTTGGTGGAACGTGAAGTTGAAAAGCGCCGCATGCTTTCACTCTGCGAAAAAACACCATTTGGCTGCAAGATAGCATCTTTGGCAAACGTTTATGGGTTTGATAAAAGCTTCGCCTGTTTCTGGATGGACACAGAAGAGGACGTGGTCTATTGTCTGGTGGATGGAGCCATGCTCCTTTCTGGAACAGTCATAAACGGGGAGGCGGCCCGGGAGTTTTTGTGGGTTGCCGGGGCCAAAGAAACGCTGTGCGCCGTGCGCAACGCGGAAGCCATGTCACTTGTCCCCGTGGAAACAGGAGATGTGCTCAAACACGTTCTAAAGCCTGGAGATCCTCCCTGTATTGCGCCGCCTCCAGTCAATATTCGAGAAATTTACACCTTGCTGGAAGAAAACGGAATGGTGGAAGAATTTGAGCCATTCTATTTGGACCTTTCCCATAAGCTGCGCCATCACGGGGCCCTTGCTTTGACTGTGCCGGGGGTGGATGGGCTAAAGGCCTGCGGAGTGGTTTCCTCCATCAGCGAAAAAGGGGTGATCTTGTCTGTGCTGGCCGTGAGCCGAGATTATCGCCGGCAGGGGTTTGGTACCCAACTGGTACGGAAGATCGAAAGTTATTTCCCTGGAAAAACGCTGTATGTATTTCGGGAGCAAAATAAGAACAAAGAGTTTTATAAGGGCCTGGGGTATGTGAAAACGGATACATGGGTCCACGGGAAGTTATAAGGAGAGAACAGATGAACGTATATCCCTATTTTCAGATCGATTCCAAATTGCTGGAAGCTGCCCAACGGGCGGAAGAGTTGGCAGAACCTCAATTCAAAGAAATCGAAGAGGTCCAGCGGTATAATCAGCAGAAGATGTTGGCCGCGTTTATCAAATCAGGCGTGAGTGAAAGCCATTTTGTGGGAAGCACGGGCTATGGCTATGGAGATCGGGGTCGGGAAGTGTTGGATCAGGTCTACGCCACTGCTTTTGGCGCTGAGGATGCTTTGGTCCGGCACAATTTTGTCAGCGGCCGTCAAAGCTTGACTGTGGCCCTGTTTGGGATGCTCCGTCCTGGGGACATAATGCTCTGTGTCACTGGCACGCCTTATGATACTATTCAGGGTGTGATCGGTATGAATGGAAGGGAAGAGCCAGGTTCCCTGAAAGAATTCGGCATCCAGTATGAGCAGATCGAACTGCGGCCCGATGGAACTCCCGACCTGGAAGCCATGGAGCAGCGAATCACTCCAGAATATAAAATGATTTACATCCAGCGTTCCCGGGGATATAGCCTGCGGCCTTCTTTGCGGGTGGAGGATATTGCTCCCATCGTGAAGATCGCCAAGCGGAAGGCTCCCAAGGCCATCGTCATGGTGGACAACTGCTATGGGGAATTTGTGCAGCGGGAAGAGCCTTTGGCGGTGGGCGCTGATATTATCGCCGGTTCGCTGATCAAAAATCCCGGCGGCGGAATCGCGCCTACCGGCGGATATATTGCTGGCCGCCACGATCTGGTGGAGCTCTGCTCTTACCGTTTGACTACCCCCGGTACAGGACGGGAATTGGGCTGCACTTTGGGCAATAACCGGGAACTGTTCATGGGAGCTTTCCATGCGCCTCACGTAGCAGGGGAAGCACTCAAGACCGCAGTGTTTGCGTCGGCTTTATTCTCCCAGCTGGGATTTGGGGTAACTCCTACCACGGATGAAAAGCGGGGAGATATTATCCAAGTGATGATGTTGGAAAATCGCGAGAATTTGATCGCGTTTTGCCGTGGTGTGCAGAAAGGTGCTCCGGTGGATTCTTTTGTGGTGCCGGAGCCCAGCGATATGCCCGGCTACGACAGCCAGGTGATCATGGCAGCTGGAGCGTTTACTCTGGGTTCGTCTATTGAGCTCTCCGCAGACGCGCCTCTCCGTGAGCCCTTTGCCGCTTGGATGCAGGGTGGACTTAACTATCACAGCGGACAGTTGGGCATGCTTTTAGCGGCTCAGGAAATGGTCAATGAGGGTTTGATCACTCTGTAAAATAATTACATTAGAACACAAAAAGGCCGTCGGAAAAATTCCGACGGCCTTTTTATTTCGTTCATTTCTTTTGAGTCCCGCATCCGGAGCACTGAGAGCAATTTCCGCAGCAAGACTTCCGATTTCGAATCGATCTTACCGCAAAACATACTCCGATCAGGATAGCCAAACAGAGAAGAATGGTGATCACAGTTCCCATAGGCATCCCCTTACACAAACAGCAAGCCGATGTGGTACACAAGGAAGGTGATGATCCAGGCTACAACCACTTGGAACAGAGCGGTCATGCCTGTCCAAGCCCAGCTGCCGGTTTCCTTTTTGATCGTTGCGAGGGTGGCAGCGCAGGGAACATACAAGAGGGAGAAGGTCATCAGAGCGTAAGCGTTCAGCGGCCCAAAGCCGATGGCGCTCAAAGAGCTCATAAGAGAAGCCATGCCCTTGGGGGAAGTGATGCTCGTCACACCAAACAGCACAGCGCAGCTGGAAACCACCACTTCTTTGGCGGAGATACCGGCAATGAGCGCCACTACAATCTGCCAGAAACCCAATCCAATGGGCACGAAGAAAGGAACAATAAACCGTCCGATCATGGAGCCGAAGGTTTGGGACATATCCTGGGAATACCCTGTGGGACCAAAATTCAGCAGCAGCCACATGATGATGGACGCCACAAAAATGGTGGTACCAGCTTTTGTAAGGTAATCCTTGACCTTTTCCCACACATAAATGGCGATGGTGCGGGCGCTGGGGGCTTTGTATTCCGGCAGTTCAATGAGCAAAGAATTTTCCTTTTGCTTTTTCCGGTCGATCAGGTGCATGATGAACGCACACAGGATGGCCACAATGATTCCCAGTAAGTACATGGAATAGGCAACCAGCAAAGAGTTGTTGGGGAAAAACAGTTCGGAAAACAGCACGTAAATGGCAAGTCTTGCGCTGCAGGACATAAAGGGAGTAATCAGCATGGTCTTGTACCGGTCACGCTTATTTTCCAATGCCCGGGACGCCATAATGGCGGGAACGGTACATCCAAAGCCCAGAATCATGGGAATGAAAGAGCGTCCGGAAAGTCCAAGCCTTCCCATAATGCTGTCCATCACGTAAGCCACACGGGACATGTATCCGCTGTCCTCCAGGAACGCCAGAGCCAAAAACAAAATGAAGATATTTGGCAAAAACAGCAGGATGCCACCTACGCCGGCAATGATGCCATCCACAATCAAAGAAATGAGCATGGGCGCCACGTGGAGGGATTCCAATCCAAAAAGGACTCCGTTGGAAATAACATCCAGGCCAATTTGGAAATACCCTTTGAGCCAATCGCCCACTGTAAATGTGAGGAAGAACACCAGGGCCATAATACATAGGAAAATGGGGAAGCCCAGAATGCGATGGGTGAGAAGCTGGTCCGCGCGGTCGGTGATGGCTTCCTTTTTCGATTTGTTCACCAGGACTTCCTGGATGACCTCATCGATAAAGTCGTATTTCTGGTTGATGATGTCTTTTTCATAGCTGCGATCCAATACATCGGGCAGGTCCACCGGATAGTCACGGGTGATTTCCGTATCGTTTTCCAGCAGCTTGATGGCGTGCCACCGCAAGTTGGTCAAATCCGGATAGCGGCGCTTTAATTCGTCCATCAAAAGGTCGATCTTATCCTCGATCTCATCGCTGTACACCATCACATATTCCTCGTGGTGGTCGTGGCGGTGACGGGTTTGCTCCGTGTGATGGTGAATGGGTACAACATCTTCCGCGTGGTCCTTGTGGTGAGCGGCTGCGTGCATCAAAATATCCAAGCCGGTTTTCCGCCGGGCAGATACGGGAATCACAGGAATACCCAGCATTTCCGGCAATCGGTGCAGGTCAATTTCCATGCCCCGTTTTTGAACAATGTCCATCATGTTCAATGCCAGGATTACCGGTTTGCCAAGTTCGATGAGCTGTAAGGTCAGGTCCATGTTTCTTTCCAAGGCGGAAGCGTCGGCCACATCGATGATCACATCCACGTCATCGCTTAAAATATACTGCCGGGTGACTTGTTCCTCCATGGTATAGGAGGTCAAACTGTATGTGCCGGGTAAGTCCACCAATTTGTATTCATGGTCGTGAAACTGAAACAGGCCCTCTTTTGTCTCCACAGTGACACCGGGCCAGTTGGCCACCTTGAGGTTAGCCCCAGTATATGCGTTAAAAAGCGTGGTTTTGCCGCAGTTGGGATTTCCCACAAACCCAATGGATAATTCATGTGCCATAGATTTTTATTCCCTCCTGGACTTACTGGACGGTCGCAACACGGATGTGGGTGGAGATGCCCCAACCCACAGCGAACCGTGTGCCTCTGACTTTGATGATCATTGCGCCATGGCGCTTTTTGCGCATAACCGAAATGGTTGTGCCTTCAATAAGTCCTAACGCTTCCAGACGCCGTTCCAAAGTGACAGGCAGATCCAGTTTTTCCACCACATAACGGGAACCGGCGTTTCCCTCCTGCAAGGTCATGGACAGAACCCCTTTCTTCTCAAAAAAATGGCCGCTTACAGCGGCGGAATATGGGAAAATCACGGATTGACTTTGTTCTCCCACTTTCGAGTTAGTCTACTATAAAAACTAGCACATGTCCGGTGAAAAGTCAACTATTAGCGTAAACTACCTTCCGAAAACCACAGCATGTAAAAATTGGGACAATTCTAAGAAAGAACTAAGGGGAATTCCTTCCTCCCGGAGAAGAATTGTGCTATACTATTCGATAAATACCGGTGCGGGGGAAAGGTAAGCCTCGCAAAAGGAGGATTTGCCATGCTTTTAGCGTTGGATGTAGGCAACACCAATATTACAGTCGGCGTGTTCGAAGGGGAAAACCTGCGGTTTGTTTCCCGTATGGCCACAGATGCTTCCCGTATGGAAGACCAATATGCCATAGAGCTGCGGGATATTTTGCACCTGTATGGTGTGCGCCGCGCCAATATTACAGGAGCCGTGCTCAGTTCCGTAGTGCCCAAATTGACGGGCTATCTTTCTCATGCGGTGAAAAAACTTTTTTCCGTCAAACCGCTCATTGTAAATTATCAAGCGGTGAAGGAAATTTTCCCCATTGCCATTTCCCAGCCGGAAACCACTGGACCGGACTTGATCGCCGGATGCGTTGGGGCAAAAGCGTTGTATTCTTGCCCCTGCATTGTGGTGGACATGGGAACGGCCACTACTTTGGCTGTTTTGGATAAGGACGGCGTGATGGTGGGGGGTGCCATTGTGCCGGGCGTAGGGGTTTCTTTGGACGCCTTGACTAGCCGGGCAGCGCTGCTGTCCTCGGTTAGTCTGGATACACCTGCCCATGTGGTGGGACGGGATACAGCGGAGTGCCTCCAATCGGGAGTGTTGTACGGTGCCGCAGCAATGCTGGATGGCCTTTGTGACAGAATGGAAGAAGAATTGGGGTATTCCTGCCGGGTGATCGCCACCGGCGGCTTGGCAGGGCTGGTGGTGGAACACTGCCGCAGAAAAGTGGAGTGCAGCGATACTCTGCTTCTGGACGGATTAAAAGTGATTTACGACCATGCCGATCAATCGTAAGGAACTTGTAAGCGCCGGATATTTGCGTCCCATAGGGGTGGTGTGATACAATAAACGGCGCAGCTTGCTGGAATTTCCGGGGAAGGAAAACACTTCCCGGCAGAAAATACAGTAAGCCAGAAGTGATATGTCATGTAGTAAAACGCTGTATTGTGGCGGATTATGTTTTAGAACGGAACGGTGGATCATGGAGAAACAGGAAAAAAAGGCAACAGAGCTTTCAAAGGGGGAAGATATCCTCGTCCAGGAGGAGCGCAAGGAAAAAAAGCGGATTCCCTGGAGTTTGCTGTATATTGCCGCCACAATTATCGCGGTTTTGCTGTTTGGATTGCTGAATCAAAAATTCGGGAGCGTATTTTACACCATCAGCAATTTGACCCCGGGCTATTTGATTTTAGCAGTGGTGATCATTCTGATTTATTTCCTTTTTGAAGGGGAAATTTTCCGGTTATTGCTGCACAGTCAAGGATATCGGGTTAAAGTCACAACGGGCCTAAAAAACGCTTTGATCGGCCTGTATTATTCCTATATTACCCCCAGCTCCACAGGGGGCCAGCCCATGCAGGCGGCGTATCTTCTCCGGGACAAAATCCCTGTAGGGATTTCTACCGCAGTGCTCATCATGAAATTTGTGTGTTTCCAGTGCGCTTTTGTACTGGTGTCAGCCGCATCGTTTATTGGAATGTATGGAAAACTGGTGGCGGAAAATCCTGGAATCATTCCTTTCATTATTCTGGGATTGGTCGTAAACGGCTGTTCCATTGTGTTTTTTGTTTCGTTGTTTTTCAAGCCCGTGCTCCATTTTCTCTGTAAAATCGCCAAATGGCTGGTGGGGAAATTCCGTTTTCTGAGAAAGCGGAAGAATCTGTTTGAGTCGATGGACAAGTTTGAAGCGGATTTTGGCAGTTACACCGACGATTTCCGTGGGAAACAGAAAAGCTTGATCGCGGGAGTGCTTCTTTCCATCCCACAGTTTATTTTGCAGATGAGCGTAATCTATTTTATTTTCCGGGCTTTCGGGTATCACGACGTAAGCTACGTGGAGATTGTGGCGGTGCAAAGCCTACTGCAAGTTTCCGTGTCGTTCATGCCCATGCCAGGAGCATCCGGTGCACAGGAGATCGGTTTTTCCTCATTCTTCCGGAACTATTTTGTCAACGACGACCTGTATGCTGCGGTGATGGTCTGGCGGTTTTTCACCTATTATCTGGTGGTGATTGCCGGCGCGATCTTTGTGGTGGCAGATCAATTCTGGTATCGGCGCAAAAAAATTCGCGAAGCTACCAGCAGCTCAGCACCGGTTCAACAGGATACAAAATAATCTCGCAGGTGTGAACTGCAAAAGCAAGGAGATGAAAACATGATTCTGGAAACGGAGCGATTGTTGCTGCGTCCTTGGACAATGGAGGACCTAGAAGATTTTAACCAGTATTGCCAAGATGCCCAAGTGGGCCCCAATGCCGGCTGGAAACCTCACGAGAGTCTGGAAGAATCCCGGGGGATTTTGGAAGGCTGGATGAAAGGCGCGGAGGGGGAAATAAACTGGGCAATCGTGCCCAAAGAGACTGGTCGTGCCAGCGGTTCCATCAGCTTGATGAAAGATGGCCGTCGTCCCGGAGTTCCCAAATGTTTGGAATTGGGATATGCCATGTCTCGGGAAGAGTGGGGAAAAGGCTATATGACGGAAGCTGCCAAGGCAGTGATCGCCTATGGCTTTGAGAATCTTGGACTTGCCATGATCTCTATCAATCACTACGCTTATAACCATCGTTCTCGCCGGGTCATCGAAAAATGCGGTTTCACCTATGAGGGAACCCTTCGGCAGGGAGCGTTCCTTTACGATGGTCGAATAGAAGATCTTTGCTGCTATTCCATGACTGCTGCGGAATATCAAGGGAAATATAAAAAATAAAAAAGTTTTCACTGCAAAAAGGACGCTCCTTGTTGGGAGCG
>ENA-UOJL01003471-UOJL01003471.1-human-gut-metagenome-genome-assembly--contig:-P47-NODE-3471-length-11071-cov-16.321532_pt1 | contig 11071 bp, 5 predicted proteins | sample MGYA00242347_ERZ723894 | MGnify/ENA metagenome assembly ERZ723894
CTGTAAAGCTGCTTCATTGCATCACATCCGTCATGTCATAGAGTGTGGTTTCGCCTGTTTCGGCCCGATGGATCGAGGCCAGTGCATAGAATGCCTGTTCCGTCGCCATGCCGTCATCGCCGCCGTCCAGAACATGTACAAACGCACCGCTTTCCTGCGCGAAGCGCAGAAGCGCGTCTTCGACGGTAACGCCATTCTTCACGAAGCGCTCGTCGTCCAGCGGCACGCCAAGCTCCGTCAGCGCCACGATCACCTGCGCGACCGATTCGCTGTTGCTCGATCCCCACGAAGTATAGCCGCCGTCCGCGTCCTGTAGAAAAGAGAGCTCCGCAAGGCCGCGTTCCACCGCTGCCGCCACGTCCGGCTGCTCGCGGTATTTTGCAAGCGCCTGCAGCGTCATTGCCGTGATGTCCACGTCCGGCTCGCCGCCCGTCAGCGTCCAACCGCCGTCCGGCAGTTCCCGCGCAAGCAGCTCGTCCACATACATCTGCCGTGTTGCCTGCACGTTGGCATCCGGATTTTCGGGAATTTCATAGTTCCCGCTGTCCAGCGCCAGCAGCGCGAAAATCGTGCCGTTGATGCCCTGTTTTGCGACTTGTTCAAAATCCGCAAGCGGGCGCAGCAGGTTGAATCCGGCCACACTGGCAGGATCTTTTCCAATGGCGGTCAGCGCCAGCACTGTGCGGGAATACTCGGTGTATTTCCGCTCACTGAGAATCCCGTTTTTCTCGCGGACTGCTGCTTCTACATTTTTGTAATAAGTATCGACGTATTTCTGCGAAACCTTTACGCCGGAGCGCGCCAGGCCGAACACCAGCCAATCTCCGCCGATGGAGGCCGCTCCCGGCTCGGCTACCTGCGCTTGCAGGTAACCGGCCGTTTTTTCAAGCTGCGTTTCCGGTTTGCCGCAGGCAGCCAGAGAGAGCAGCAGGGAGAGCAGGAGAAGGATACAGAGTAAGTTGGAACCGATTCGTTTCATATGCTGCATCTCCCATCATCCAAGGACTGCGGCAGCCGCGCAGAGCGGCTTGCTGTTGCCGTCAATATAGAATACGCGGATCTTTGCGCTGTCTGGCAGCGTCACACTGCCGCTGACAGTCCGAACCTCCAGCTTTGTCATCTTGCCGCTGTCGTCGTAGCAGGCAATCAGAACCTTGTGCCCCTCCGGGATCTCGCCGTCAATGGAAAGCGTATTTACAGCCGGGCGGAAGCTCCATGTAATATCGTCGGCAAGCGCACCGGTATCCGCCGTATCGCCCACGCGGATCTGTATGGTTGTCGTGATTGCTGCAATTTTATTGCCGGCAGTCATCTTTTCGCCGTTTGCCGTGGCGTTGCGATACATGGTCTGGTCACGACCAAATTGCAGCGTGATCTCTGTCGTGCCATCCGTCAGGGGTTCCGACGACGCAGACACCATATCCGTCACGTCGCGTGTTGAACCGTCCGAGAGCGTAGCCGTCACGACCATGCCGGTTTTGTCAAAGGTTTCACCGGCTGCATACTGTGTCTTTTGGGGCATTGTTGTAACCTCGATCTTTTCAACGCTCCGACCGAAAGCCATCAGATAGCCCGAATCATTCTTGAAATATATCGTGCCGTCGCTGTCCACAATTGGGCTGCAGATCGCGTACTGCGCCTGCTTGTCGTATGGAGTAAAAACTGCGTAGGGCGTATAGTAGGACCTCCCAGAAAACGATTCCTTTGTCCGATAGTCTACTGCCGTCTGCTCCGGCTTATCTCGCAGCACGCGGAGCGTTCCCGGCGTATAGTTATCAAAGAAGTAAACATAGACGTATCCGTTCTTCTGCTCATAGGCCGTCGTCAGAAGACCACTCGTCTGCGGATAGCCCTGTGTCGGCACTTTGTACGCAATTTCCCAGTTTTCCAGATCGATGACCGTGATGTTGTGACCGGAATACTGCGTAAACTGCCCCGTGCCGCTGACACCAATATATGCGCGCCCATTGTAGACGACCGGTGTGGAGGTACTCATCGGCGGAAGCGCCGGATCGTCGGAACCGTTGTCCAGCTTCAGTCCGTCACATGCTGTAATGGCGTAGCTGCCGTTCTGCGCTTCAACCTTTGCGCGGTAGAACGTGCCGCCCTTGGAGGTAAAGTAGTATGCCTTTGTTACACTGTCATAGCAGATCGTGCTGCGAATATCACCGTCAAAGCCGCTTTTGAAGTCCAGTACCTTGCCGGTCAGCGGGTCGAGCAGATAGAGATAGGAGCACTGAGCTTCGCCGTCGTCTGTGCCGACTATGACGAAATCATCGCAGGCATAGGCACCGGCCCAATAGAAGCCGCCATTTTGTACCATACGCCATGTTGCAGCTTTTTCTTCCATTTCGTTTTCCGGATCCTCATCCGTCAAGGAAATGCACACAAAGGAACTGTCCTTGCTTTCACCATTCCAAAAGCCTGTATAAGCATAACCATTTAGAATTGTAATTGGGCAATTCGGTTGGTCTCCTACCGGATCCTTGTATATCCACAGAGATTCCAGCGTTTTGGCGTTGAACGCCTGAATGCGTCCATTGGACAGACCGACCAGCAAAATGCCGTTCGCATAGGTCGGGCCGTTGATTGCGAAGCTGGACGTTCCAGCCATATCGCCTTCAGTCTCTACTTCTCCGGTAGCTTTGCTTACACGGTAGATCTTATTGTTTGCATAGACAACCAGGCAGTCATCCACAAGGATGGGGCTGCTGACCGCACCAGTGTCCCATCCGTTTCCCAGATGGGATGCCCAGTACAGCATACCGCCCAGTGCGTCGACCGGCGTCTTTGCACTTGTAATGCCATTGTTGCTGTCTGTGCCGCGGAAATTTGCCCATTCCGCGGCATAATCTACAATGTCGGGGTTCGCAGCCGCCTTTTGAAGTGTGACCGATACCGCGGAGAGATTCGTATAATCTTCTTCGCCAAAGCGCAGAACGGTCTGCCCGCTTTCATTTACGATTTGCAGCGTACCTGCCTGTGCCGCATATCCGTACAGCGAAATGCTGCAATAGTAAGTGAAGCCTTCCGACAATGCGAAGCTCCCATCCTCATCCGGCCAGACACGATTTCCAGCTCCCTGTTCGTAAATATAGATCAAAGCATTCTTCGGATTTGTTTGGAATGTAACGCTAGTTGTCGCAGCTTTCTTTACTGTGATAACATAATCACCAGAGGCTCCCGGAACATATTTGTTCGCTACCTTGATTTGAACGTTTTCTTCTTCCTCAGTGCCAGTCAGATCCACTGTTGCGGTGTCTTTTGAAGAAACCGCCTTCCCATTTACTGTGATCACATAACCGTTATCCGTATCACCATACTTTGGGCTTTCTGTATGCTTTTGCAGAAGCAGATCCAGCGTTGTTGCAGCCGCAGGGATCAATATGCTGTATTCGTTTTCATCCAGGCTGAAACCTGTTTGCTGACTGTTTTTTCTCTGGAGCGGAAGCGAACTGCCGTTAAAACTCGCGCTGATGTTTTTCAGGCTCAGGCTGCGCTCCAACGAAACAAGATAATCTGTATAGTAGGTCACGCCGTCTGTATTATCTGTGTAGGCCACACGAATCGTAACTGTGTTGCCGTATGCACTGCCCGGAAGCAATACCTTTGCAAGACCATCGCCTTCAAAGCGGCTTTCCAGTGCAACCTCATTCGTTTTTCCGCAGTCCGAAGCCGTACTCAGCATGCTATAAACTGCTGCGCAGCTGCCTCTGCTATTCGTTCTCCACACATAGACGGAACTGGAGTTGTCCGGAACAGTAGCCGTATAGGTATGTACTGACTTTGCGAAGCTCGGTGATAACTCGATATCCCCTTTGTATTTTTTGTCGGCAGCGCTGCTGAGCGCAAGAGATGTCAGCCAGTCCTCCTGCTTGACCGATACCTGAATGACCTCGTTGCTGCCAAGCGTAAAGGACTTTTTCGCGTGGTAATAGGTACCCTGCGTCGCAACATATGAGTAGTCGTCACCCGGCACAAGCGTGTAGAGATAATTGATTGTGTTTCCGGCGCCGACCGTTTTGGTATAGGCCAGTTCCTCACCGTTCTTATTCACGACGGTCAGCGTCACATCAGAAGCCGTATTAAATGTGACTTTCTTGCCCTGACCGGGCTGGATGGTCAGCGTGTAGGTCGTCGCATAGTTGCCGGAGGAAACCGTGATCGTGACTGTCGTCTCGCCGGAGATTGTCACGGTCGCGCTGCCGTCTGTGTCCAGTGCGTTTCCGTTGACTGTGATGGAAGACCCGGAGACCGTGGCGGTCGGATAGATTTTCAATACCTGTTCGGAATCAAGGATCTTATAGGTATATTCCGTCTTGGTGCTGGAGAAGCTCTCTGTCGCCGCCTGCGCCGTACCTGCGGCATTGGTCACGCGCAGACTGCCGAGCGTCGGCATGCGGTCGAGCCGCAGCGTCAGATCCACGCTCTGCGTATAACCGTCAGAACCAGTCTTGCTGGCTCTGAGCGCAACCGTATTGCCCGCCGCGCCGCGAGAGAGTGCATTGTCAATGCTGGTCGCTTTAGACTCAGCCGGAATATCCTTATCTCTGGCTGCACCGCTTATGTCCGTGTAAACGGCCTTGACCGCTGCTCCTGTGGTGTTCAACTTGAAATATGGATACAGCCGTCCGGTGAAGCTGTCCGGCACCTGCACAGTTGCGGTATGGTCTGTCAGCGTATACGCATAGCAGTTTGCATCGAACTCCGCGTCGTAGCCGCTGGAAATCTGCAGGCTGCTCTCATTGAACCAGTCTCCGGTGGGCAGGCTGGCATTTACCGTCATTGCTCCGCTGACCGTGATTTTGCCGGAAACCATACGGTTGTACTGCCGAACATGGAAGGTATACCCGCCTGCCGGGAGCTGGAGCGTGCCGGTATGGCCGGTATCTTCAAAGCGCTTTCCATAGTCGTTGACCGCAGAAACGGTATAGTCGCTGCCGGAAAAGCCGGAGAATGTCACGGTGTATTGGGTATCCTGCCCGGCTTTATAGGCGTTGATCTTTGCCGTGATCGCATCCGCATAGCGCTGCGCGGTTTCGCTGGTGACGCCCAGATAGCCATTGACTGCCGCCTGATACTCGTCCGCCGCGGCATTTCGCACATCGGCGTCTTCCGTCAGATAGTCCGCCATGACCTGCATCAAGGTTTGCAGACCGGAAGACGGGGTACTGTTCGAGGCTTCACTAAATCTGAAATGTGTCACCGTGTTGGCAGCACTGTCGATCGAAACACCCTCCGGCGCACTGCCGTAGATATAGTTGCCGTTGACGCCCTCAATCGCCGAAATAAACTGATTGCTGCCATTCGTTGTAAAGCTGTATTTGCTGGCGTACAGCGCCTGCCGGATAGTCTGGCCGTCCGTAAAGGCGATCCGTGTCGGCGCAATGAGCAGCTTATTTGCCGTTTCGGCGGAAAAATAGAAATATCCGCTTGCATTGACCGCCTGCGTCGAAATTGCAGCTTCCTCCACAGGTTCTTCTGTGGTCACTCCCGCGGCTGTATTTTCCGCAGGCACGGTATCCACGGTTCCTTCCGCTTCGACCGGCTCTGCGTCCGCTGCCAGTACGCTGAGCGGCAGGCAGGACAGGAGCATCGCCAGCAGGAGCAATGCGGCGGTCATTCGTTTCAGTTTCATAGGGTTACCTCCCATCAGTAGAGACAATTCAGCCATTTCAGCCGCAGCTTGCGAAGCGGCTTGCAGCGTGTTTTCAGGTTTTCCATCGTCGTGTCGTGGAACGCCCGCATTTCTGTGAGCTGCTCTGGTGAGATCGCACGGCTGGAAAACAGCGCCTGTGCGTTATACATGGTCATATCGTGCAGCTTCGCGGCGTACTCCTCTCCAAGCTGCTCCTTTGCCGTTTCACAAAGCTCCAGCATGGAACCCGTGCCGCGCTTGAGGCCCATTGCTGCCAGCAATGCCGCGCAGTCTGTAAACAGGCAGGCGGCTGCGGCAGACTGGTCTTCCTGCGTGAACGTTTCATTCCGCTTTTTGAGGATGACTGCGTGCCGGATGAAGACAGCCGCAAGCAGCAGAAGCAGCAGCGCGGCAACAAGGATGATCCAAAACGCAGGCTTGTGGAGAAGCCCGGTGCGCTGGCCGCCGTCCGGGGTGTTGTCCTCCGAGTTGTCCGGCTCTGCATCGTCCTGCTCCAGTTCCTGACCCTCTGTTACGCGCGGGCCGTCGCCGTTGCCTTCCTTGCCTGCGCCGACCGGCTTGATGCCGCTCTCGGTCTGCTCGGCGGAGAGGTCTTCAAGGCCCGGTGTCAGCGCCAGCGGCAGCCAGCCGATGCCGTCCTGATACACCTCGACCCATGCGCCCGCGGCGCTTGCGTCTACATTCTCCGGTTCACCTTCTGCGGTCTTGACCGTATAGCCCTCGACATAGCGGGCAGGGATGCCGTAATAGCGGAGGGCCAAAGCCGCGACGGTTGCGTACTGGTACGTTGTGCCGTCTGCCGCGTCAGCCAGCGGCAGCGCGATATCGTCGCTGCCGTCAAAGCAGCGCTCCAAAAACGCCAGCGCCGCCGTCTGCGCCTGCTCTTTCGTCAGGCTGTCTGCCGGGCCGTAGCTTTCGCAGCATTGATCCAGCACTGCGCCGAACTGCGCGCGGAACTCCGCGGGAACGGTCAGCGCGTAGGAATACACAAATTCCCGGTACGCGCTTTCCATCTGTAAGTACGATTTCACGCCGTCCGACGTGTCATTTTGCAAAAAGTCCAGCAGCTCCGGCAGAATCGTCTGTGCGTCCGAAACTGTCTCGTAGGAATAGCCGCGCTCACCGCGCAGACCGTTTGTTTCAAGCGTAGAGGGCTGAATTTTGTTTTTCGTCAAGCCTGCGCGTTCCGGCAGCACCGTACACGGCTCATAGCGATACAGGCTGCACCCGGCAAGGTTCTGGACACTGACGCTGCCGGACTGATAATTGCCCATCAGCCGGGCAGCAGAAGCCAACTGGCTTTGCGGATAGAAGCCGGACTGATGCAGCCAGTAAAAGAGGTCTTTTTCCTCTGCGGCGGCTTCCGCGTCCAGCGCAGACCATACGCCGTTTTCATAGCTGTCGCCGACGAAGCCGCGCAGATAGAGCGTCTGCGCTGTGTCCGCCGTGACAGACAGGATGGTGTCTGTGCTTTCTGTCTTCACGACCGGTTCGGACAGATCGCCTTCCGGCAGAACTTCTTCCGCTTTTTCGTAGCGCCAGTGGTGCAGAGTATCCTTCGCGCTCTGCGAAAGGCTCTGCATCGTGCCTGTTTGCAGGAAAATTGCGGCTATGCCCGCAACGATCACGCCCACAAGCAGGAAGCTCGCCGCCGAGACGGCGTTTTTGCTTTTCTGCCAGGTCAGCATCAGCAGAGCAATCGCTGCCGCGGCAAGGAGCAGGACACCCGGCTGCACAAACGCCGCTGCTACACTCAAGGCTGCTAGCAAAACTGCTGTCAATGTCGGTACGCATGAGAGCGCGACACTCACCATCGCAAGCAGAATGCCGGTCAGAATCCCTGCCAGCCAAAGGCCAGTGCCGTCCGTTTCGGCAAGCGGCAGAAGGATACCTTTTTCCGCCGCCCAGAGGCCGCGCAGTGTATTCCAAGCCGCGCCGAAACCGCTCAGAAGCGGGTTCCGCGCGAACAGGACAACGAGAAGCAATGCCGCCAACAGAATGGGGAGCATCAGCTTCATCTTTTTGAAATGCCGGATGGCTGCAGCGGCGATGCAGGTCAAAGCGCCTGCGCCCAGCAACCAGAGCATTGCAGCAAAGCCGCTTATCGTGTAACCAATCGCGACAAACGCGAGGAAAATCAGGATGCTGGCAAGCAGATCAAAGAGCGTACTTTTTTGATCGCGGCTTTCCTGGTAAACGCCGGCACGCAGGCCGGTATTTCTTTTGTTCTTCATAGCCTGCCCTCCTTACAGTTCCAGCTCGGAGAGCTGCGCGGCGTAATCCTTCTCATTGAACTGCTCACCGCAGACAAGCGCGGTCAGCCGCCCGATGGACGAAAGCTGCTCCGTTTCCGTCTGCTGTTCACCGGAAACGTAAATCAGATGCGACCAGCTTCCGGCAGGTACCTCTTGGAGAAGCAGCGACGCACCGCTGACGCCGGTTGTCGCTTTTGCCGTAAACAGGCGCGGCAGCAGGCCGATGAGGTCGTCCATATCCCGGATCTGCTGGAACACACAGCGGCCTGTATCGCCCTCGTTCCATCCCACCGTAAACTGGACGGACTGGGAAAGCAGATTCCGGCAAACGGAAACGACGATCTCGGCTTCTGCATCCGTTCTGTCTACCGTTGGATTTTCTTCCGTGCGCTCCCAGAATACCGCGGCAGAGCGCGTGATCGGCAGCGACGGATCTTTGACGATCAGCTTGCCATACTTGTGACTGAGTTTCCAGTGAATCTGCCGCTGGCTGTCGCCGGGAACGTAGTCACGGATCTGGAACATCTCTGAAAGGTCATAGCCGGGACACTCGTTGGAATAATCCTCGGTATCGTCAATATGCGCCGCGGCAGGAGAGAGCATCAGCGTCTGCAAAAACGTATCCGGCTGCACGACGCAGGCCCCGTGCGCGTCAAGCTGTGTTTTCACGCCGATGAGACCGAAGCAGTCGTACAGGCGGGCAGATTCCACAGTCAAGCGAATGCGTCCGCACCACGGGCTTTGGAGTGCAATCTTCATCGGCCGTCTGCCCTTCGGCCACACACCGCAGCCGATCTGAACTGTCTGTATCTCGCCGTTTAACTGGTTCTCCAAGCGCACCCGGCAGGAAATCTGGCAAATTGGGAAAACAGTCGGGTTCTGCACGGCCAGCTCTGCCGTGCCGCCCTCGCCCTTGCGGAGATTCACAGGCAGCCTGACCGCCAGCTTCAGCTTTTTCGCCGCGTACAGATTGACCGGCAGGCACAAAAGCGGCAGCAGCACCATGCAGGCGGCAAGGCCAAGCGCGATGGGGCTGGCTGTCTGGACGGTGAGAGCAAGAAGCCCCAGCGTCAGCAGCAGCCAGACGAATTTTCGTACTATTTTCATTTTTTCAGCACCGGCATATCCGTTGTCTTGAGGATCTCAGCCAGAACGGATTCCGGCTTTTCCTCCATCATGCGGGCCTTGCTGCTCAGCATCAGACGGTGCGCGCAGACGTCCGGGAAGATCGCGGCCACGTCCTCCGGCATGACGAAATCACGGCCGTTGAGATACGCATACGCTTTCGCCATCCGGCAAACCGCCAATGCACCGCGCGGGCTGACGCCGAGCGCGGCCTGCGGATGGGTGCGGGTCTTTTCCACGAGCGTGGTCACATAGTCCAGAACGGCGTCGCGCATATCCACTTTTCGCACGTCCTGCACCAGTCCCAGCAGTTCTTCCTTGTTGACCACGGCATATGCCCGGTCAAGGGGATTATCCACATGGCGGTCGCGGAGGATGTTGACGCTGCTCTTATGGTCGGGGTAGCCCATGCTGACGCGGATGAGGAAGCGGTCAAGCTGGGAGTTCGGCAGCATCGTCGTACCGGCAGAACCAACCGGGTTCTGCGTGGCAAGGACGATAAACGGCTCAGGCAGATCATACGTTTTGCCGTCCACTGTGACCTTATGTTCTTCCATCGCTTCCAGCAGCGCGGACTGCGTCTTGCTGGAGGTACGGTTGATCTCGTCTGCCAGCAGCAGATTCGTCATGATCGCGCCGGGCTTGTAGACAAACTCGTCCACCTTTTTGTCATAGACAGAGAAGCCGATGATGTCCGACGGCACGGTGTCCGACGTGAACTGCACACGGCGGGTTTCCAGCCCAAGGACCTTTGCAAAAGCCATGGCTGTCGTGGTCTTGCCGACGCCGGGCACGTCCTCCATGAGAACGTGGCCCTGCGCCAGAATTGCCATTAAAATCTTCTCGACAATCTCATTCTTGCCGACGATAACGGACTCGATCTCCTGTAAAATCTCGTTGATTTTTGTATTCATACTCTGCTCCTATCGATATTTTTTTCACTATTCTTCTCCGCCGGAGTCTCCTCCGCCGTCATCTCCACCGCCTGCGTCACCGCCGCCAGCGTCTCCACCACCGGTATCTCCGCCGCCGTCGCCGCCACCAGTGTCACCGCCGCCAGTATCGCCGCCGCCCGGATTCGGGTCGGGATCAGTCGGCGGTTGGTAGTTCGGGTCTGACGTGCCGCAAACCGTGCAGACGCCCGCGCTGAACGTATGATAGTCTGTAAACTCGCCCTCTGAACCGATCTTCTCCAGTTCCAGGCCACAGTCTGAGCAGTAGCCGATCAAGTGCGAGCAGGTAGACCGTGATGCATCCGGTATCAGCGTACCGTCGCAGTCAAAGCCGTGTATCTGGCCGCAGACGCTGCACTGCCAATCGCCGCCATACGGGACATAGTTGTGCACGCCTACGGTGTCCTCCAGCTTTTCGCCGCAGATCTGGCATTCCTGATAGTGGTGCTTATGGTCATCATCGACGATCCACACGTTCTGCGGCTTATGCCCGGCCGCGGGGGATTCTTCTTCCTTCTGCGCATCGCAGATCTCACACTTGGAGGTTTTCACGCCCGCTTCGGTGCAGGTCGCTGTGTCGGTCAGCTCTGTCCACTCGTGCGGGGACTGTTCCGTAAAGTCACAGTTCCTGCACTTCGCGGTATGCGTATCTGCACCCTCGTCTGCGGTATATTCCAGCTCATGTGCACGCGGCACGCCGATCTTCTCGCCGCAATCTTTACAGACCTGCACGCACATTCCGCCGCCCTGATCCTGATATTCCTTGTTTTCATGCGGGCAGCCCTCGACCATACCGCAGCTGCGGCAGACGTACTTTGTCGTACCATCCTCCACCGTGACCGTCTCGTAGCTGTGATGAACGGACCAGCTGCCGTTTATGCAGGTAATGCAGTAGCCCACGTTATTGCCGTAGCCGCTTTCGCCCGTGCCGACATCCCAGCCGTAGGCCAGCGTGTAGCGGAGCGTCAGGGTATCGCCGTCCTGCAAATAGTAGCCGGACATGGGTGATCCGGGGTAGAAGTCTGCACCGCCGATGGAGTACATCCAGCCGGAACCCATTGTGTAATCAAACTCACCGA
>ENA-UOJL01003473-UOJL01003473.1-human-gut-metagenome-genome-assembly--contig:-P47-NODE-3473-length-11070-cov-8.469995_pt1 | contig 11070 bp, 12 predicted proteins | sample MGYA00242347_ERZ723894 | MGnify/ENA metagenome assembly ERZ723894
CGCCAGACGCATCTATACTGCTATGATAAGATGTTGTGACTCAACACTATAGATATTTTGTAATATATATAGATAAAATTTATATCTTAATATTTAAGTGTCTTTTGATTCCTCCAACGCATCTTCACCCACGCCCTCCAGCAAATCCGTTACGACCTGATTGAGCTGTGTGGCGTTCTTGGGGGTAATAACGGGAACTCCCGTTTGGCTTTCGATGGCTTTGCGTGCATCACCGGCCACCTTGCCTCCGGCACGCGCTATATCATTGTTTTCTGAAAAATTCTCCGGTGCTTTCTGCTTGGATATTTCCGTGGTAGTTGCTTCCGCCAGCATGTTCAGCACCAGTTCCAGTGTCGTCATGTTATCACGAAGGTTTTCCTTTTTCAAGCCCTTCAGATTCTTGTACTGGCGGGTGGACATGCCAGACCATGCGCGAGAGATCTCGTCCGTAAGGATGGCATACTCGACGCCTTTCTGCACACCGCGGGCATCCCATTCATCCGTCAGTTCCTTGCGAACCTGAATGGCCTGCAGCCGCTGGTTGATCCACTCACGGCTGTACCCCTTCTTGAGGTAGGTTTCCAGCGCCCGGTCGATGGTCAACTCCGGGTCGATGGTCTCCTCAATACGCTCCCGACCGACCTGCGCCAGCCACAGCTTGAACGGCTCTGCCTTCGGGGAAGGAATGGACTGGATGATACGGAGAAGTTGCTCGGTGTCGGCCACATCGGTCAGACGTTTCTTGCCATCAGGAGCAGTCATTTTCAACTGTACGATTTTTTCGTACAGTTCAACTGCGCCCTCAGCCTTTAGCTTTCTCTTGAGATCACTCCAATAGCGGCGTGGATTATCTGTGCCACTCAACACCTCGCAAACATCAACGATGGAAAAGTACCATTCTTCCTTTTCCTCATCCCATGCCGTGCGAATACGCTTGTCCTCAAAAAGTTGGATTTTATCGTTTTGTGCCACTTGTTTTCACCTCAATCTCCCCGTACTAATATGTCTCCAGGAATCATTCTCGTATGACATCTCGTGCATTCGAGTCAGTTGTTGCCTTCTGTGCCATTATTGAAATAAAGCCGAACACTAAATATAAGAATTGCCAATAGAAGTACCGTTAGCCACGGCATCCATCGCAAGCATACAACATCATCTTTCGCACTTGTTCCTGCCTCGATATGCTGCGCTTTAACAACATATATGATAGCAAGCAGAAGTGCAACTAGTGGGATGGTTCTGTATTCAAATAATCTCTCATCTATCCTTGTCAACAGTTTATCTTTGAGCGTGCCCACATGGATACCCCCAGCTTTATTGCGTTTTTGTCATTATACCAAAAAAAGTAACAACACGCAAGGAGACAGTGCTAACGCAGATTCAGGTTGTTGTAGAACTATAATACATCTTGGGCAAACGGATAAAGGGGGGGATATGAAGAAGCGATATTGTATATTTTTTGCTTTTTTCGCCAACCTTCTACACGTTGTATTCGCATTATGATTCGCACGCGTTTTTTAAATTTTGCATGTAGATTTTGAAAAAAAGTAGAACACTCTAAAGAACGCTGCGCAATCATTCCTCACAGAAAAAAGAACAGATAAAGAATTACACCGAAATATGGATGCGGTGGTTCGTCTCAAACAGATCAAAGCGATTTGAAATATGCGTAGAATTGGAGCTATTAGTTCGTGCCTGTGGTGTGGAGCGCTTCGTAGCAGGCGTATAAATAATCCCAAACCCGATATTTTTGGAATAACTCATCCAGTTGCTTTCCGTTCAACTGTTTTGCATGTTTATACTGCTCCGCACAGAAGATCATGAACTTACCTTGACTGGACATGATCATCCCTCCTCCGGAATAACAAAGCTACCGTTTTTCTTCTCCTCGTCGAACATCTGGCAAATCGTCAATAGGCTGAAATGCCACAGCTTCGTCTCCTCCTGTTCGAGAAGGGCATAAACCTGTGAGCGATAGAATTCTTCGGTCGCTCTTACCTCATCATACGGATAATTCTCCACGATAAGATGTACAACCTCCGGCACAATCAGGCCGATCACTGCGCAGAATTTCTCCGAGCTCATAGCATTTCCTCCTTTGGAACAGTGCCAATAAAATTCAGGAAAGATAGCGCCTTTTCCGAAGCAAACACAGGCTGGTCGCATAGCTTTTTAATTTTCAGTGCCCCAGCGTCTGCTCCTTACTTAAAGCGCCTGCGGTATACAGCGCAAAGGTTGTATTCTATATCCAAAGGGTTGCTTTCGGTACCCCATCACCGCACCGTCCTCTCAATAGATTCCCGTACTTCTAGGTCATTTTTCAGAACAAAGCGGACGGAATCGTTACTCTCAATGATGATTTTCTCAACGAGCTCGCCAAACAGTTCCGCATCAAAGCGCTCAAGGTACTCCGGCCCATTACCCAGCGTTTCCAGCATTTCCTGTGTTTTCATCGCAGTCATATCGCTTTGGGTGTTTAGCTGTTTCTCTTTTTCCGCCTTGGCCTGCTGAAGTTCTCTGGTCAGTCCATTGCTCTTGGATATAAAAATGTCAGGATCAACAAGGCCCTGCTGCTTGAGAAAGGCCAATGTTTGATTCTGACTGGATAAATCGGATATTTTCTTATTGAGTGCAACAATATCAGTGCTCCAGAGCATCTTGCGCTTGCGGATCTCATTGAAATTTGCAAGCATCTGTTCCAAGATGGCACTGCCCTGATGCTTCAATTTATAGTACATCCGGCAGAAGCTCTCTTGAATCTGCGCCTCCGGTATTGCCGTAATCGGGCAGGAACGTTTTTCGTCGTGATTACAGCAGCACCAGTGCCATTTCTGATTCACCTGCTTTGCACGGATGCGCCCGCCGCAGGTACAACGCATCTTTCTGGAACTCTCATCATGAAGCGATACCGGAAAGGTTCTGCGCTCTTTCCGAAGCTTTTGTGCTCGGTCAAATGTCTCCTGCGATACAATCGCGCAGTTGCTTCCTGCAACGTAATACATTTCCCGTTCTCCGTGATTGCGCTTCTTCTGCCGCGGGAAAGAATCGGTAGTATAGCGTTTTTGCAGCAGCGCATTTCCTGCGTACCGCTCATTCAGAAGGATATAATCAACGGCCTTGCTGTTCCAAACTCTGCCCAGCACCTCATCCTTGTTAAGGCCGGCAGATATTTCTCTGGAATTGCAACCATTCAGATATTCATTAAAAATCCGACGAATCGTAGGAGCTTCCTCTTCATCAACTTCCAGCTTTCCGGCAACCATACAGAATCCGACTGGCGCATTGTAGGTATTAAATGTTCCCTGCTCCATGCTGCGTTGGTAGCCCCACTGCCGATTGCCGGAGATTGACTCACTTTCCTTCTGTGCGAAGGCCGCATAGATCGTGGTAATCAGTTCGCTACTGACCTGATTGGTGTCAATTCCCTCTCGCTCAAAACGAACGTTTACACCCAGCTCTTTCAGCTCACGGATGCTGGCAAGGCAATCCTTTGTATTTCGCGCAAAGCGGGAGATGGATTTGACCAGAATCTGGTCGATCAAACCTCTGCGGCAGTCGGCCATCATCCGCTGGAAGCTCTCCCGTTTCTCTGACGCAGCCCCGGAAAGCCCCTCGTCAGCATAGATGTCCACGAGCTGCCATTCGGCTTTCCCGGAAATCAAGGTCGTATAATATCTGTTTTGTGCCGCAAAGGAATGGAGCTGATCCGCAGAGTCTGAGCTGACACGGGTATACGCAGCAACGCGCAAAAGCGCATTCTGTCGTTCAGCCGCAGCGATTTTTATGACGCGTGGCTGCCGTTCGGCCAATGCCACGGAGCCATCTACCAGCAGCTTTTTCTCCATATCAACTCACCTCCGTCTCGACACAACACTACCACATCGTTCTCCGAATAGCTAGTACTTTTCTGGAGAAATCAAATTGAAATTATCACTGTTACATGATTCTCCGCAGCAATCCGCGCAGCGATCATTTTCAGTTCTTTTTCGGTAATACAGCCGTACTCCAAGAGCTTGTGCAGCAGAACAATCATTCCGCAATAATTGATATCCGAACTCGTACCTTCCGCTTTCGCTGAAAATGGACGGTCGCATGCTTGCAATCGGTCTTCAAAAGCTATATTGCTTGCTTCATCCTGTTTCACAGCAATCCCTCCATGTATTTGATCCCGAAGCTGGCGATCAGTGCGCGGTCAATCTTGCCCATTGCCGGGACGAGCGGTGTGGTCCATCTGGAGGGACATCTTTTCGGCATAGTCGCCACCGCAGATGCGGTACATATCCCGGAGGTTGGCCTGGTCCATGCCGATCAGGAGATCGTATTCGTCGTAATCCCGATTTGTCAACTGCCGTGCGGCATGGCCTTCGCAGGAGATCCCATGCTCGGCCAGCTTGCGCCGTGCCGGAGGATAGACCGTTTCGTCCAGCTTGCGGAGTATCCCCTTCGAAGCCCCACTCCTGCCGCAGCACCCGCGTCAGCAAGTCATAGGTGTTGCACACATGCTTTCCGTTCACGCGGTTATAGCTGGACATCACCGTCCACGGCTTTCCACCGGTGACAGCAATGCGGAACGCCCGCAGATAGATCTCCCGTAGCGCCCGCTGTGACACATTGGTGGAGACCTCCATGCGGTTATCCTCCTGATTGTTGCAGCAGAAGTGCTTCTGGGAGACGCCTACACCGCCCACGCTCTGAACACCCCGAGTAACGGCTGCCGCCATTTTGCCGGACACGACGGGATCTTCGGAATAGTATTCAAAATTTCTGCCGCACAGGGGATTGCGGTGAATATTGAGTCCCGGCGCCAGCCAGACGGACACGCCGATCTCCAGCATCTCCCGGCCAACTGCTTTGCCGATCTCCTCCAAAAGTTCCGTGTTCCAGGTCTGCGCCTGTACAGTTTCGCTGGGCCATGCGGTCATATAGCGGTAGACCGTTTTCCCTTTTCCCGGGATCTTCCGGAGGAAGGGGTTCGCCTTCGCCAGCCATCCCCACTGCCAGTCCTTGGGAAGCCCCTCCGGATACCGGGGAACGGCATTGCGCGTCAGGGTGCTCAACTGGTTGACGTTCAGTCCGGCAGGGCCATCGGACATAGCAATGTTGGGAATGCCTTTTTTCAAAAGCTTGGTACAGGTTCGCCCTGCCGCGCCCATGACATTATTATAGCACCGAATGTCATAGCCGCCGCCCACTACCAGCCGAATCTTGTCCCGATCGCCCAGCTGCTTCAGCACAGCCGCCGCCTTGGGAGATACCGTCTGAGAAACCGGTTTTCCGGATTTTGTGCCGATGGACTCTACCGTTTCCAGCACCCGTTCCGCTTCCACGCAGAAGCTGCCCGCCGCCGTATCATTTAGCTTGACCCGATACTCCCCGGCCTCCAGCACAAAGACGGAGCGGGATTCATCAAAGGAAGCAATATCCTCCAAACGGAAAGGGATAGACAGGGTCTGCCGCTGCCCCGGCCCCAAGCACTTGGTTTTCGCAAAACCAGCCAAGGCTCTGACCTCATGCTCCAGTGCGCCCTCCGGCTTGGATACATAGATTTGCAGCACCTTTTTCCCAGAGATCCCGCCGGTATTGGTTACGGTAAGCTCCACGCCGGACTGGGTCACGCTGTTCATTTCCACAGAAAAGTCCGTGTAGCTCAAGCCGTAGCCGAAGGGATAGCGGGGCTTCACGCCCTGCTTATCAAACCAGCGATAGCCAACATAGATATCCTCGGCGTATTCCTCGTTTTCCAGATCGCCGTTGCAGTGGCTGAAGGTATCGGCGCTGGGATAGTCGTCATAGCGGATCGCCCATGTGTCTGTCAGGCAGCCGCTGGGGCAGGTTTTTCCGGTCAGGATGTCCGCCAGCGCATTGCCGCCCTCCATGCCCCCCTGTCCGAAAAACAGCACTGCATCCATTGGGATCTCGTCCAGAATGGACAGATCCATCACGCCGCCGCAGTTGAGGATCAACATCAGCTTCTTGTAGTGTTTCCGCAGCAGCCGCAGGCTTTCGGTTTCTACATTGGACAGGAGATAGTCGCCCTTTTCCACTCTGCGATCCTTTCCTTCTCCCGCCTGCCGGGAAAGGACATAAATGGCAGTGTCTGTTTCATCCGTTAGTTCATCCGCCAGCACCGGCGTGCAGGCAGGGTATGGAATGGGATGCTCTCCGATGAAAATGAACATCTGCATTGACAGCCCACAAAAATGGAAGATATGCTGTAAAAATCAGGAGTTCTGATTCATGTGGATACTTCTTCAGCCACGCTCGTACCTTCCTCATTCGTATGAATTGTTTTATGAGCGGGATATTCCAACAGCCGACCTCATGGCCGACTATATTCCCACAGGACCAGTCTGTATCTTTCAGGCGAAAGATTTTGAAGTTTTTAGGCCATGTTCCAACCGGCAGGGCATTGATAACAATCAGCGGTTCATCTGTATTCGCATGGATTCCCTTGATTAAATTCCATTGAAAGTTATTCGCTGCATTGGAGACGCCTCGTTTTGATGCGGATATAATTTCCTGTTCCCGTTCCTCCGGGAATAATGGTCCCAAAATAATCATACAGATAGCTCCACCGCTTCTCGTTCCGTCAGTTTGTAAATTTGCTCTGCCAGCCCGTCAATATCATTTTCTTTTACAATGTACTTTCCACCTGCACTCTCAGGGCTGCCACCTACATCATAGGTGATGACTGGCGTTCCGCAGGCTCTGGCTTCCAAGTTCACTGTCGGGTATGTATCCTGATGCGTAGGATTAACAAACACATCTGCCGCACTGTATATTTTGGCCAACTCACCGGGACTAGCTGTACGGGGCAGAGCCAGGATCCCCGGCAAGAGCTTCCTTTTTTGCTTTTCCGTCACGCCAACCAAGACAATCGCAAATCTGCTGTCCAGTTTTTCACGCAGCCGACAAAAATCGAGCAACCCCTTCTCCTTATCCCAAACGCTGGCCGCACCTAAAATAACCGTTTTCCCGTCCAATCCGTATTGCTCTCGGAAACCACTCGGTGTTGGCTTGAACAGGCTTTTATCAATCTGATTATGTAATACCTCAACGGGATATTCTTTTAAGAAGCTTTGCTTCACTACCCCAGCTAACCATTTCGATGGAACAATGATTGTCAAGTTCGCAAGGCCAGTAAAACACGCCTGTTTCTGCCGGTAGTTCCTCTGTGTATGATCCACCCCATATGTTTTGGGATATGCCTTCAACTGTGGACAACCCCCGCAGCCGAATTTCCAGCGGTCACATTTTGCTGCGCTAAATTGAGCACAGTGTCCTGTAAATGCCCAGCAGTCGTGAAGCGTCCAAAGGATTTTGATTTGAGAATGCTTTTTCAACCATTTGAAGAGCAGTTCAATATTTAAATAGTAGCCATGCAGATTGTGCAACCAAATCACATCAGGCCGGAAATGCTCGATTTGTGAAAGCAATCGCTGTGTTGCCGCTCTGGAGCCATACCCATTCAAATCGAATAAGCGCGTAATTCCTGCGTGAAACAGATAATCCGGCTTTGTGCCGATTCGAATCAGTTGTGCCGCACCGTTATCTGCACATGTTCTTCCATATGCAGCAGCACATTCATGGCCCTCGTTTTTGAGCTGTTCACATTTATCTGCGATAATTCTGCCTGTACTTCCAAATCCGTAGACAGAGTTAATGAATAGGTATTTCATGAAAAGCAATTCCTTAGTTGGCCGTGCGTAATACGTTCTTGAACAAGGCGGCATACTTGTTCAGGCCGATGCCCTTTGCATACTTTTCCGTGTATAGTCTCACTGCATTGCCGGACATTTTTTTGCACAGTTCCGGGTCCTGATACAATTGCAAGATATTCTGGGTGAGTTGCACACCATTTCCTACATCTGAACATAGCCCGATTTCAGAATACAAAACATCCTTTGATAAGTAGGAGCTCTGTTCCGCAACAGCCAGAATTGGCAAACCGCACTGGAGATAGCTATAATATTTACTGGGGGCACACATACCGGTCAGCCCCTGTTCGAGACTGACAATACCGCAGGAACTGGCAGCGACCGCATGCTCAAAAGCAGTTCCGGTAAGGAAATCGCAGATTCTGACATTGGAAAGCCGCTCTGCCGCCTGTCGGACTGATGGCATCTTGTTTCCGTGACCGGCAATTAAAAATTTGATATTCGTGTGATCCGCCAATTGGTTCATTGCATGGATCAAGGCTGTTTCATCCTGACAGATACCGATATTGCCAAAGTAGGCAACGATAAAGTCCTCATCTGTATATCCCAGTTCAGCTCGTGCTGCGGGCTTACTGCCAGCTGCTGCTTCATGCGCCCAATTGGAAATGGTGAAAACACGATCCGCAGAAAGCTCAGGGCGATGGTCAAGAAGGTATTCCCGCATCTCATCGGTCAAAGCAACGACGGATTCAGCGCGTTGGAAGAGGCTTCTGTTTATTCGCCGCATCACGCTTGAAACGGTGCTGCCTTCTCTCAGACTGCCCGAAGCGTAGGCAACTTCCGGATAAACATCGTAGGACACGAAAATGATTTTCGTTTTAAAGAGTCTATTGGCCAAAATTGCGGCGATGGGAAGCACCGGTGGATTCGAATAGACAATGACCGTTTGGTAGTCCTTAATTTCGAAAATATGGAGCAAGACCGAGAGTGTAAAAGAAAAATAGTTAATCAGTCTTCCGAGTTTACTGTGTCGGCTGAGCTGCATATAGTGAAGCCGGTGAATGGAAACGCCATCCTTCGTCTCTCTAACTGGAACCTCACCGCTGGTGTTATATTCCCTTGGGTAGCCGCACAAGGCACCGACAGAGTATCCGTTTTGCGCCAAATAACTGGCAGTATCAAAAGGGAGTGTTGCGGAGGAGTTATATTCTGGATAGAAAAACTGGCAGAGGAAAAGGATGTCACGTTTCATTTTTTCACGATCTCTCTTGCTTTTTTCTTATTCCGGTTTAAGAACCCTAACGCGCAAATATCACCTGGCACCCTCATGAGAAAAAACGATATGTACAGTCTTTAAGAGGCACCTGATATCAAGGATGATGGATTGGCGTTCAATGTATTCCATATCGTAGATGATTTTTTCTTCCGGTTTTAGTGAGTATCCGCCGTTTACCTGTGCATACCCGGTCAGCCCCGGCGTGACCATCAGGCGGTTGGAGAATCCCAGAATATATTTCTCAAATTCTCGGTAGAAATAAGCACGCTCCGGCCGCGGGCCGACGAAGCTCATGTCGCCTCGCAGGATGTTATAAAACTGGGGAAGTTCGTCCAGCCGAGTGCGCCGAAGGATTTGGCCAAAGTGCGTGCATCTTGGATCCTGTTCATCCGCCCACTGGGGGCCGTTTTCCTCCGCATCAAGGCGCATGGATCTGAATTTATAGATCATGCTCGGTTTCTACAATGTAGCCGTAGTTCTGCACATAGCCGCCATCGATTTTACCGCCGTGGTCATAGCAGAAGCGTTCCATGGCGAAGCGGCTTTTCAGTACATTTTCCCGCATCATGTCCACGACCTCTTGCAGCTCTGCTTTGAACACAGGGCTGTTTAGCTCCTCCATGCCTCTCGGCCACCATGTATGCCAAAACTCGTTGCCGCTGCGTCCGAAGTCCATGCGGATATGGCCGATGGTACCCCGCCGCTTATCTTCTTCGGGGTGCGGGGTATAGAATAAGCCCGCCTCATCCGGGCGGGCAGGGCGGATATGATATTGTTCCTCCTCTGCGGGATACGGGAGCTCATGCACCTCGCAGAACTCGCGAAGCGTCATTTCTCCTTCATCAAGAAAGCCAAACTCGTCCCGCGCATCCAGCCGTCCGGAGGGCGGAAGCTCCAGCTTCTCAGGCATCAGGATCGAGCCTGCATGGTTGACCGCCACACTTTCTTCGATATAGCACAGCTCGCCGGGGTCATCATCCGAGCCTCGGAAATCATAGCAATACCACTCCTCCGGCACTGTGGAGCGGTCAATACGGCCGTTGGTGAACAGTGCATACTTGCCGAACAGCTCAACGTGCTGGAATTCTTCTGTCCTTGCGTTAACCTTCACAATTCCATTCCTCCCATCTGTGGTGTGTACGCCTCATCCTGCCAGTTGTTACTGCATTCCTCGAAGCGGTTGACCAACTCCGTGGCGGTAAGGGCTATCGTAGGCGGTTCTATCGTTTCCGAGAAGCTGTCCGCACCCAGCTCAAACCAACAATGGTCGGCTTGAGGATCGTAGGGATCGAAGCGGCGTTCCGGAAGCCCGACGTGCCTTGGGATAAAATACTCGCCCATGTCGCAGCAGTCCAAAATGGTGCAAATCTGTTTCGCGCTCAGCGTACCGGCAACGATACATTCGTTGTACTGCTTGTAATTATCGGCATCTCGATACAGGTATGAGATTTTTGTGTTCATTGGTATTCCTCCTTTTTGGTAACGGCAAACATACTACAAGCCTGCCGCAAAGTCTACTGAAACATTTGCTGTTCCCGTGCCTGCTCCGTGAAGAGCGCGTCCAACCGTCGCAGGAGGCCGAACTCCGCTGTCACCACATGGTCGGTTCTCATACGGTCAGAGTCGAACCTAGCTGATAGTTTCCGCAAAAACAAAAAGGCCGGAGTTCTATTTCAAAACTCCGGCCAAATATATCAATATACAGCATTGGCATTATCAACAAAATCGTGCATGAATTTTTGTGAACTATTTTCGGCAGGTATTTTGCTTCACTAACGAGAAAATTTTTCAAAAAGGCCAACCATTTCCGCAGCAGTTCGCTCCTGCGGGTCAAACTGCGGTTCAAATCCGGGAAGTCGGTCAGAAAAATCTATGGAAAAAAATAAAAAATCCGAGCATCCAAAATGCCCGGAAACAGTTGATGCGTCTGGCTTTGCGCCAGACGCATCTATACTGCTATGATAAGATGGAGGTGCCGCCCAGATTTGAACTGGGGAGTCAGGGTTTTGCAGACCCTTGCCTTACCACTTGGCCACGGCACCGAATATAAATCAAGGAACGCAGTTGGCGTTCCTTATTGTTTTTGGAGCGGGTGACGAGGCTCGAACTCGCTACCTCCACCTTGGCAAGGTGGCG
>ENA-UOJL01003476-UOJL01003476.1-human-gut-metagenome-genome-assembly--contig:-P47-NODE-3476-length-11058-cov-8.795874_pt1 | contig 11058 bp, 4 predicted proteins | sample MGYA00242347_ERZ723894 | MGnify/ENA metagenome assembly ERZ723894
TTGCCGCTCAAGCAGGGTTACGTTCTTCATACACATCACCGACCTAACCGATAATCATACTGATACACTATGGTAGTTACAAGGTCATTATAGCACACATTCTAACCACTAACAACAAAAAAATCTCCCCTATCCGCCTTGTTTACGGTCGAATACGAGAGATTTTTTTGTTTTGCGCTGACTCCGTTCAGGTTCGACGTACTCCGAACAGCAACCCTTATCACGGGGCTGCGGCTCTTGTCATGTATGGGGTCAGTGCACGCCCTTCTTCAGCTGCTCCAGATAGCTGTCCGCCGCCAGCGCCTCTTTGGTAAAGGAGTTGTTCTCCCACCATGCCCAGATGGCCGCCGCCGAGGTCAGGCCCGCCGTCACCCACTGCTCCAGCTGTGCGCTGTCAATGGGCAGCAGCGGCTTGCCGCAGGCGCTGAGGATCTGGTTTGCCAGGGCCAGGCCCAGCACGGCGGTGCGTGCCACGGTGCCGGCGGAAATGTTGTTGTTCTTCGTGATGTGTGCGTTCATGTTCAGGTTCCTTTCTGCTCTTCCGAGCGCTGCTTTAAAATGTCCACGGCCTTTGTCAGCGCCGCCGGGATCGGCAGGCCCATCAATCCGGCATTCTCAACGATGGAAATGGTCTCGTTGCAGATAAAGCCGATGACCACGGCGTCCCGCACAAAGCTGGTTGCCATCACGGCGTCCAGCCGGCAGGCCACCAGCACGATCAGCAGGGTCTCTCCCTTGCGGATCAGTCCCTTCCAGCCCGCACGGCTCTCCAGCGCGCCGGTCCGGCTCTTGGGGCTGGCGTGGAATACGCCCGCCACGATCAGGCCGGTCACGTAGTCCACGGCCATAAAGAGGATCAGCGTCTGCAGCGCCGCATCCCAGCCGCCGTACAGGCTGGCAATGGCGGCCCCCAGCGCCCCCACGGCCATGCAAAAGGTGTCTTTCATGTCGTTTCCTCCTTTCGTCTCATTTTCGTTTTAATCGTCTCAAAGCGGTGTGCCGTGAGACGATCAGCCCACCCACCGGCTCTTGTTGGGCCGGGTGTCCACATGAACCCAGCCCTTGGTGCGGCCCGCCTTGACGGGGTAGCGGCCAACGCCGCCCCAGGCGGGCATCAGACTCTCGGCGTAGGCGGCCACGTCCTCGACGCTGACGCCCTGCACCTGGATGTCAGCCGCCCGGCCCAGCAGGTGCTGGCTGGATTTTGCACCACCCACAGCGGTGTTGTGGGTGGCTGTGCGGTAGCCGCTGGTGATCGTGATGGGCTTGCCAAAGTGCTCCCGGATGCACTGCAAAAGCATCACAAGGCTTTCGTCGATCATCACGACGTCGCTGCCGTCGCGACACCGGAACTCGCGCACCTTAAAGCCCGGTGCCAGCTGCCTGGCACCGTCCTTGGCAAGGCTGTACTGTTTGATTGCCATTTTGTCACGTCCTTTCTGTTTCGTCAGGTTCTTCTGTTTCTTCGTCCTGCTCGGATACTGCGGAGATGCCGTTTTCGGCCAGCAGGGCTTTCACGGTGCTGCGCAGACGGGCGGGCACCTCGTCCAGCGTCTTGATACCCTTGCGGATCAGGGCTGCATAAATTTTCGCCATCAATTTTCCTCCTTTTCTTCGTACAGCTCGCACAGGGCCACCTGAAGATCGGTGACACTGCTCTCCACGGCGGTCACCTGCGTCAGCAGGTCCGCGAGGGTGGGGTAGTGGTAGCCGGTGAGCCAGATCTCTACGGTGTAGCCGCCGGTCGACGTTTCTGTTGCAAAGTGCAGGGTCCCGTTTGTCTGGAAAGTCGTGTTGGATGCGAAAATTCCAGTGCCATTTCCGTAGTTATGATTGGCGGTGCCGCCTTTTGCAATGTCTACTTCCTCGCCGTACCCGCCGGTACTGCTGTTGTATTTCGTCTTGACGTGCACGTAGTCCAGGCCGTCTGGCATTTTGATATCGTAGGTCTTCCACCTTTTTCCGGTTTCTTCGTAGTGGTTCCACACCAGCCGGGGCTCCGACTTTACCGCCACGGCGGCAGCGATCTTGTCATTGAGCGTTTTGGCGCTGAGGGTGCCGTCCTCGTCCACGTCCAGATAGTCGCCCGCCTTGACGCCGCCCAGGGCGTCCGCTGTGGCGGCAGGCAGCACGTACTCCTGGGCCAGCATCACGGTCTCGGTGCTGCCGTCGCCCTTGGTCACGGTCATTGTGTTGCCCTGCACGGTCAGCGCCTTGAGGTACACGCCGCTCCCCGCTTCCACCGCGCCCACGTCCTCCGCCGTCAGCGGGGTCTCCTTCCCGGTGCCGCCGTGTTCTGTACCCAGCACCCCGGTCATGGCCGGCAGGCTGGTGGTGTCCTGGGTGGTAAAGCTCTTTTCGCTGCCGTCGGCCATCGTCACGGTCAGGGTGCGGCCCTCCAGCCGGATGCTCTGCACCACCGCCGCACCGCTGGCCGGCATGGCTCCCACATCCTCAGCCGTCAGGTGCACCGCGCCGCCCTTGCCGTTGACGCTCACCACCTTCCCGGTCTCCGGGGCCGCTGCCTCTGCCCGGGCCGCCGCAGCCTCTGCCCTCGCTGCCGAATTTTCAGAGTTTTCAGCCCCTGCCGTTGCCGTCCGGGCCGCCGTCTCTGCCTGGCCCTTGGCATTCACCGCCCGGGTTGCTGCGGTGGCCGCCGTCTCGGCGTTGGCCTTTGCGCTGGCTGCGGCCTGCTGTGCCGTGTTGGAGTATTCCAGCACCCGGGCCACAAAGGTCTCGTACTGGGTGGGGCTGATTTCCACGTCTCCGTCGGTGTTCAGAGTGCTGTAGCACTCGTACTTGGTGGGCTTTGTCAGGGCCCGGTAACCGTCCGCACCCAGGGCCAGCAGCATCCACTGGCCGCCGGGGCTGGCCGTCAGGGTCTTGTCCACCGCCACGCTGTCTTCGTCGTCCAGCAGCACCGGTGCGGGCAGGGTGCCGTCCAGCCACTGCACATGCAGCGTCACGCTCAGGCCCTGCCATTCTGCCGGCAGCTCAAATTCCAGCTTTTCCACCCCGGCGCTGCTCTGGCCGCCCACCTTCAGCACCCGCACGTCCGGGGCAAACTCCGCCCCGGCAAAACTGCGCTTCAAGATCTTCACACGCATTCGCGTCTCCTCCTTTCGCCCTTCCAGTCTACCGCACTCCGCTGCACAAAAAACCTGCGGACTTTCTGCCAAAGCAAGAGCACCCCGGCAGCCATTTCCGGCCGCCGGGGTGCTCTTGCTTATCTCAGGTCTGCGTAGGGGTCATTTACCGTGGTGGTCTGCGCCTTTTCGGCGTTCTTCAGCCAGGTGGCAAAGGTTTTCTGCTCGTACAGGGCGTTCCCGTCCCCATCGGTCAGGGCCAGCAGCATCTCCTCCAGCTTCTGCCGGTCATAGTCGCTGCCGGCCAGATACTCCGGCTTGCACACCTCCGTGATCTTGCTCTTCAGGTTCGTCACGCTCTTTCCGGCCCGCAGCAGCCGGTCAAGCTCTTCCTGCACATCCTGCGTCCGGCCGCTGTCCACAGCCGCCACCAGGTCGTCGGTCACGCTGGTGCCGCCGTTCTTCAGCACCTCGTCGGCCCGCTTGTTCACCGCACCGGTCACACAGTCGATCACCGCCTCCCGCTTGTCCGCGTCAGCCTTTGCGCCTTCCCGGATGCCCAGCGCCTCGTACAGGTCCCGGATCACCTGCCGCGTCAGCTGCTGGCGCTGGCTGTCGTTGCCGTTCACCTGGGCCTGGGCCGCCTGCTGCACCCGGTCGTCGTACTTTGCAAGGCGGGTCTTCAGCTGCTTGTAGGCCTCTTCCTCCTTGCCCATCTCCTGCAGCTTCTCCATGGCCGCCTGCGCCTCGCCCGCGTCGCCGCTGGCATAGGCATCATACAGCCGGTCGTACTGGCCGGTGGCGCTGCTGGGCAGGCTGCTAAAGGTAAATTTCCCGCCGCTGGCCACGTTCTCCGCGTCCTGCACGTAGCCCTTGAAGGCTTCCAGGATCTTCCGCCCGTTGCCAAAGGGCACACCGGCAATGTCCAGCCCGTCCTCCATCAGGGTCAGGGCGTACTTCTCCACCTTGCCGTGGTGGGCGGCCAGCTTTGCCTCGTCCATGTCTGCCGTGTCCTTACGCAGCTCGCTCACAAACTTGTCCACGTCCCCGGCCAGGTTGTTCACCACTGTAATGCTTGCCACGCTCAGCACGTCGTAGTTTTTTCCGTGCAAAGCGTTGTCCACCAGGCCGTATACTTCGCCTCCGTACAAAAAGTTTCCGGCCGCACTCTCGGTAAACAGTCCGGTAAACCGGTTCAGCAGGCTCTTCAGGGTCACGTCCCCGTTTTCGTCCTGCTCCCGGTCCCACCGGTGCAGCAAAAAGTCCGCGCCGATCTTCATCAGGGCAAACACGGCCGTCTGCGCCACCTGGCTTCCGGCCGCCTGCCGCAGCTGTTTGCCGGCCCGCTGCAGCTCCGCCTGGGTCTCTTCGGTCTGGCCCTGCTCATACCGTGCTTTCTGGGCGTTGTAATCCATCACGGCGTCAGCCAGGATGCCGTAGTTCTGGAACCGCTGGGTGGTAAACATGGTCAGCTGCTTCAGCACCTCGTTGGGATTTCTCTGGATGCCTGCCCGCTGCATCACGGTATAGTTGGGCTGGGTCTGCTCGATCACCTTCTGGTACATCCGGTTCACGGCCTGCCAGTAGTCCTCGCTGCCCTCCTGGGCGGCCCCTTCGGCAAATTCGCCCGGGTGGTTCTTCACATAGGCCTTGCTGCCCTCCCACAGCGCCGCCACCGTCACCTCGTCCGCGCCGTTGATCCACCCGGTCAGGGCTTTCGGCAGCTTGTCCATAGCCTTTTCTGCCGGCGTGAGGCCTTTGCCAATGCTGGCCAGTTCGCCCCGCTGGCTGCCGCGCTTGCGCCACTCCAGCAGCACGTCCCCGTGTTCCGAGATCTCCGTCTCCAGCGCCGCCCGCTGCTTCGGGGGGAAGTTCTTCACAAAGGGCACCACCGCCGCCATGGTGTCGCTGCCCAGCACGGCCGCCGCCGTGGGTAAGGACGCCGCCTGCGCAATGGCCACACCCAGGTTCAGGGTCAGGATCGCCCCGGCGTAGTTGCCCCGCAGCCGGTCGAGCACCTTGTTGGCCGTACTCGGTCGCCTGCGCTGCTTGGTCTGCAGGTCGGTCAGTAGGTCGTTGACGTACTCCACCGCGCTGCGGCCCCACTGCTCCTTGATGATGCCGTTTTTCAGGTTGTACACGCCATCTTTTGTTTCCACGTTGCTGTTCAGCACCTTCTGCACGTCCCGGATGGGCAGTGCCAGGCCCGCATAAGCCGCCGTGTCCCGGATGCTGCGCTGCACCACATTGCTGCACTCTTCCAGCAAAATGGGCTGCACGGCTTTCTTGACACGGTTCTTCAAAAAGCCCCGGCCCTCAATGGTGGCGTCAAGGTTCAGCCCCTCGATCTGGGTCGCCAGGGCGCTCTTGTCCACCGCAATGGGGTAGTAGTTTTTCACCCCCGCCCGGTTGTAGCCCAGCAGCTGCATGCTGGTCTCGTTGATCAGGTTTGTGGTGTACCGGTTGAACAGTTCCTGCATGTCCGCGATCCACGCCCGGTCGTAGTCGGTCAGAGCGTTTTCCACCGTCTGCAGCACCGTGTCCGCCATCGGGGTTCCGTCGGCATTCTGCAAGCCGCCCAGGTGCACGGTCTGGTCCTCCTGGTAGGCCCGTTCAATGTTTCCTTTTGTGTACTGTTCCATGTTCGGCACCGTCAGGCCGCCGTTCAGCAGATGCTGTCGGCTGTCCGCATTCTGCAGATGCATGTACAGGCTGCACAGCATGGCGTGGTTCAGCGGCACGCTGTTGCCCTTGGTGTCGGTCAGGCCGATGTCCACCGTCTCGGCCCCCGGCCCGGCAAAGGCGTCCATCTCTTTCAGGTGGGTCTTGCCCGTCACGTCCGCAAAGAGCTTCTCGCCCTTGATGATGATCTCGCTCTGCCGGCGCTGGCCGTCGTTCAGCATCCTCGCCAGCTTCTCCATCTGGCCGTTCTTTGCGTAGCCGCCCAGCATGCGGAACACCCGCTCGCCGCCTAGCATGTCCAGCTGGTACTTGGTCAGCGTGTTCCGCAGCCCGTCAAACCGCCCGCCGGGGCGGTTGCCCTTGCTGGTTTTCACCTCGTAGGCAGCAGCGTCCGCAATGGCGCTCACTTCCTCAGCCTTTGCAAGGCTCAGGGTCTTGTTTTCGGTGCGGATCACATGCAGCGTGCTGCTGGTAATGGCTTTCAGCAGCCGCAGCTGGTCCACTGTCATGGGCAGGCTGACACGGTTCTCCGTGTCCCGGATGCGCGCTTTCAGCCGGTCCTGCAATGCCCTTGCCTTCTCACTGTCCGGCAGAGCTTCCGCCTGGGCCAGCTGCTCGTGCAGCTTGTCCAGCCGGACGTTCTTCGTGGCCGTCAGGTCATCGTACAGCGTCTGGATCAGCTCCGGCACCTTGCTCTGCTTCCAGTCCTCGGTCATGGCGTTGGGTGCTCCCTCGCTGCCCATGCTGGCCATAACGCTGCTCTTCAGCCGGGTCAGCTGGTCCACCGCTTTGTGGTTCAGGGTCACAAGGTTTGCCAGCTTGGCCACCTCCGCCGCCTCCACGATCAGCCCCTTCTGCACATACTTGCCCTGCTGGGGCCGCAGCACCATCTGGTTCAGCTGGGCCGCGTTCGCCCGGATGCTCCGTTTTAGCTCGTCCGCCTTCCGGGCGTCCCGGGCCCGCTGCACCCGGTTCTCGGCTACTTTCTTCGCAATGGCAATGTCCTCGTCCCGCTGCTGGCGGGCCACTTCCAGCGCAATGGCGTTCCGCTGGGCCTGTTTCTGCTGCCAGGCTTCCCGCCGGCGCTCGTTTTCGGCCTCCCACTCCATGATCTCGTTGTCCTGGATCATCAGCGAGCGCTCCGCCCGGTCGGCCCGGCGCTGCTCCTGCTTCACCTGGTCGGCCAGGTAGTCGTTTTCTTCCCGCAGCTCGCCCATGCGTTCCTTGTACCACAGCTTTGCCGCGTCCATGTCTTCCTGCCGCTGGGCTTTCAGCCGCTGCTCCTGCTGCTTCAGCTTCCGGCGGAACTCCTCCCGCTGGTAGGTGATGTACTCGTTCACGTCGCCCAGGTTGGTAAAGGTCTTTCCGTCGATCTTCACAGCGCCCCGGGTCTCGGTGCGCTGGTTGGCGGCCAGTCGGCGGGCAAACTCCTGCCGCTGCACTTTCTGGACACCCTGCATGCCCTTCCCCACCTCGGCGGCCCTTGCCTCGTCTCCGGCCGCCGCCTTGGCCATCTGCAGCGCCTGCTTCTGCATGCCCTCAAAAATAGCCTGGGCGTCGGTCATCTCGGGCACGTTCATAATGTCCTCGATCATCCGCCCGGCCAGCTCCACCCGGGCGTCCTCGTACTCGGCCTCGTCCGCAAAGCGGCTGCGCATCTCCGGCTTGATGCTGTCGTGCAGATTCATCAGCACGTCCAGCCACTCGGTGCTCTCCATGCTCATGACACCCTCCACACCAGCCTGCTGGGCCGCCGCTTTCCACAGCGCCCGGGCACCGTCCTGGATGCCGCCCACGGCCCGGGTGTCGTTCACAATGCTCTCGTACTGCTCCGCCGGGTTGCCGTCCCGCACGCCCTCGGCCTGCCGCAGGGTCACACCGTGGCTGCGGGCCTCGGCCACCGCCGCGCTCCAGCTGCCGTACTGCTTCACCAGCTCGTCCTTGGCCTTGCCGTTTTTGTTCACGGTGTACTCCAGCCGATGCAGTTCCGGGTATTCGTCCCACAGCTCGCTGTTGCGGTAGGTCGCCCCGTCCAGCACTTCGCCCGCCAGCGTTTCGGCCAGCGCCTGGGCCTTTGTCATGTCCGCACCGTCCGCTTTCAGGTAGTCCACCAGCACCCGGGCCTCGTTCGCCAGCTTCACCCGGTCGGCCCGGCTGGCGTTGGCTTTCGTCCACCGCGCCGCCAGCCCGTCCAGGCTGTCCTGGCTCACCTTCACACCCCTCGTCACCCCAAAGAACTGGCTCAGGGTGTCCAGTGCCGCCGCCGTGTTCGCAATATCCCGGCTTGCCTGCCGCTGGTCGTTCTTCTTTGCCTCCCGGCTGGCCTGCTCCGCCAGCTGGAAACGGAACTTTGCAAGGCTGCTTTCCTGCGCCAGCTCTCCGGTCTTGTAATACTCCCGGATCTCCCGCACCACCTTGTCCGCATCCACACGCCCGCTGTATTCCTTGCTGGCGGCAACCCTGCCGTCTGCTGTGGAGATGTCCAGCGTGAACTGCCTGCGCTCGCCGCCCAGCTGCTCGGCCATTTTCCGGATCTGTTCCAGCTGCTGCGCCGTGGGGGCCGTGTCCGCCGAAATGTCCACGCCCGGCGCTTCCGCCATCACACGCACATTGCCGTCCAGCAAAAACTCATTCAGCGCTTCCGTGCCGTTCTTCACTTCCGCCGGGCCGAACACCTCCAGAATTTCCCGGTGGTCGGTGTCCCGGCTACGGTCATTCTGGGCAAAGTCCAGCATCTGGCCGTCCGGCAGAATGTACCCTGCCCGCCGGAATTCTTCCGTCACGCCGAACTGCTCCTTCGCCAACATCCGCCGGTACTCCGCATTGCCGCCGTACGCTTTGGCTCTGGCATCGTAGGCACGCTGTGCATCCTTGTTCTGGGCGTCCTTCCGCTGCTGCAGACGCTCATTGGCTGCTTTCATCTGCTCCGTCAGGGCACTGTCCCGCTCTTCCAGCGCGGCCAGTCGGCTGTTGTACTCCTTGCGCTTTGCAAGGTAGTCCTGGTATTCTGCGGTGTCCCGGTAGGATTTGCACTCTGCATAAAATAGGCCCTGGGCTTTTTTCTTTGCCTCGATCCGCTGCCCTTCGGCACTGTTCAGCCTTGCGCTGCGTTCTTCCTTCAGGGCACTGCGCTGCTTGGTCAGCTGCTGCTGTTCGGTGCGCAGCTTTGCCAGCTCATCCTGCTCCGCCAGCTGATAGCGCACATTTTTCTGCACAGCTGCATTGTTTTCCTTGCTTTTGGCAGAGGTTTGTGCTATAGTAGTGTCAGAAGATACTTCCTGAGCATCCGCAAGGGTGCTCCGCACAGCTTTCGGGAGCTGTGTGGGAGTATCTTCTTTTTTTGTCATATTTCCCTCAGTGTCAAACGTCACATAGCTTCCATCTGTCCAGCATACCTCATGAACATAGAAATTCTTCATGCCATTCTGACGGGTGTATTCTCTTACAATCACGCCTTCATACAGCTTTGTTCCGTCAATTTCGACGGGCGCTGCAAAGACATAAGTATCATACCCTCGTCCCTGCCAGTTTTGCTCATACCCGATTTGCTTTCCTTTTTGAATTACTTCAGGGACTGCAGCAACCGCAACCTGTTTTGCTTTGCTGTTCCCATGCTGCACCGTTGCACGTGCACCGCTCTTTGTCAACTCCACCGTTCCGAAGTTTTCACGAATCACTTTGTTTCCTATAGAATCAAAGAATTCTTCAACATTGGAAATGTTTTCGTTTCGCGTTTTTCCGAAAGACACCTCTGTTCCTTCGATTGTCGCCACCGGTTTCATTTCTTCCAATTCGTCCAGATGGCCGTTCATCTGCTCCACCAGAGAATCTTTTCCCTCGTGCAGCTGGAACCGCACCCCCTGCGCCGCACCCTCACTCTTGAGGGCTGCGGCGTTTTCTTTTGCCGCCCGCAGGTTGTCCATGGCCTTTTCCGCATGGGCAAAATAGGCGTCCTGCAGGGCCCGTTTTTCCGCCTCGGCCAGGCGCTGGGCTTTCAACGCCGCCCGGTTCTCCGGGTCAAGGGTCAGCGCTTCCTTTGCCCGGCTGATGATGCCGTTCAGCATTTCCTTCACGGCGGTCATCACCTTGTGGATGGTGCCTGCCTTGTCGGCGTTCTTCTCCGCCTGCGCCCGCTGGAACTCCGCCCACCGGGTCACGCTCTCGGCACTGTCAAAAATGCCGCGCCAGCTGTCTGCCACCAGTTCCTCTGCAGCCTGCTCGTAGGTCAGGCCCTGGGCGGCATAATCCTTCACCTTGTCCCGGATCAGCTCGTCCACGTTCTCAAAGCCCTCGCTCTTCGCCAGGTACTCCAGCGCCGTGTTCTGCACCGCCTTGGCACCCTCAGCGTCCAGAGCGTTGTACCAGTGGTAGTCCTCGTGCAGCACCGTGCCAAACACGTCTCCGTTCCGGTCGCCAAAAAAGATGCGGCCCGTCTCGGTGTCCACATAGGCTTTCACCCGCTCGCTGGGGCTTCCGTCCGGGCCCAGCAGCACGCTCTTCAAAATGGCGTCCGTGCCGGTTCCCGCCGCGTTCAGCCGGATCACCTGGGCTGCCACATCGTCCGCCGCGCGGTCGCTGCCCTTCCAGATCACCCGGCCCTCGCCTTTGGTGCTCTGGTCGGTCAGGGCACCGCCCAGGGCCCCGCGCTCCACCGCGCCGGCTTCCACTTCGCCCTGCCCCTGCAAAAAGGCCGCCCGCAGTGCCTGCTCTCCGCCGGGCTGCTGCAGTACATAGTTCGTGTTCGGGGCAAGGTTGTTCATGCCGCCCGCCAGCTCCAGCGCCTTGTCAAAGGTTTTCACCCCGTCCATCTGGCCCATGCGGTACATGCTGCTTGCTGCCGCCGTGTAGCGTTCCAGGTCTGCAATGCTGTCCGGCACCATCCGGCTGATGGTCTCCGCCGCGCCCTTGCTCACCTTCCAGTCCGTCAGGGTCCGCTGCACGGCCCGCTGCTTCTCAGTCAGGGTCTGCTGGCGCAGCCCCACCGTCCGCCGCAGGCCGTCCGGTGCTTCCCGGCTCTGCTGTGTCGTCTCCTGTGCTTCCTGCTGCGCAGCGGCCCGGCTTTCCGCCTGTGCCTGCTGGTGCAGCTGTTCCGGGTCAAACAGCATAGTCCTGGGGTTTTCCGGGTCTACCGTCCGCACCGCTTCCGTGCCGTCCGCAAAGCGCACCGTCATGGTGTCGTTGCTCATGCTCACGCTGTAGCCCTGCCCGCTTTCCACGGTTTCCCCGGCCTTTTCCACAGTGCTCTGGCGCTGATCGGCGGCAGGGTTCTTCACTTGCGCTGCCTTGTTCC
>ENA-UOJL01003478-UOJL01003478.1-human-gut-metagenome-genome-assembly--contig:-P47-NODE-3478-length-11050-cov-4.315962_pt1 | contig 11050 bp, 12 predicted proteins | sample MGYA00242347_ERZ723894 | MGnify/ENA metagenome assembly ERZ723894
CGGGCGAGTTTCATTTTGAATGTTAGTTAGTTTAAGCTAATCAAAAAAACAGGCAGGCCGATCAAAAACGGAAAAACACATGGACACAGTCAAAGGAGAAAGCCAATGAGTGTTGTGATTGTAGGTGGAAACGAACGGATGGCCGCTCAATATGAGGGCATATGTAAGGAGCACGGGTGTAAAGCGAAAGTGTTCACAAAGGAAAATGGCTCTCTGAAAAGGATGCTGATCTTGTTTATCATCACAGTATCCCACAAGATGGTCATCAGTGTTACACAGGAAGCAAAGAAAAACCAGATTCCGGTGGCACGTATCCACACCAGCAGCGCCACAGCACTGCGGACGGCGTTGGCGGAATGGACTTTGGTGAATTGACATGTTGGAACGGTATTTGATCGAACAGGGAGCGCCCACCTTGGCCGGATTGAAAACAGGCAGTTTGTTTTGTTTTCCCATGGAGGAAAATTGGCAACAGGACGTGGCAGTGTGGGATGCCTCTCTGCGGAAAAAGGGAATCTTGCTGACGGTGCTTCGCTGTGGGGACAAACGCGCGCTGTTGTATTTGTGCCGCCGCAGGCAGCTTCAGAAGGATCTAGCCCGTCCGGGCGTTACAGCGTTTTTATCCGCTTACGGCTATCAGGATACCCAACCGGAGAAAGCTTTGGAAAAATTGCGTTCCCGGTTGCAGGAATGTCCTGGGTTTCCCCATGAGATCGGGCTGTTCCTGGGATACCCTTTAGGGGACGTGGCGGGGTTTATTCAGCACCGGGGTAAAAATTGCAAATGCTGCGGTTGCTGGAAAGTCTATTGCAACGAGCGGGAAGCCCGAAAGCGTTTTGCGCAGATTCGAAAATGCCAGAAAATTTACACAGAACTATGGAACCAAGGACGTACCGTATGGCAGTTGACCGTGGCTGCTTGACACAGGACGGTCGGACTGTATAAAATTCAGTATAGAAGGAGTTTTTTACCATGAGCAAAATCGCAGTTGTGTATTGGAGTGGAACGGGAAATACGGAAAGCATGGCGGCAATGATAGCCGCTGGGGCGAAGGAAGCCGGTGCGGAAGCAGTTTTGTTTACGCCGGGAGAATTTGGCCCGGAACAGATGGATGAGTACGATGCCATTGCTTTCGGTTGCCCATCCATGGGTGCGGAGCAGCTGGAAGAAGAGGAGTTTGAACCCATGTTCCAGGCTTGTGAATCCAAACTTTCGGGAAAGAAGATCGGTTTGTTCGGTTCGTACGGTTGGGGAGACGGAGAGTGGATGCGCAACTGGGAAGACACTTGCCGCAGCGATGGGGCCGAGCTTGTCAGTGAGGGGGTCATCTGCAACCAGGCGCCGGACCAGGATGGAGAAGCGGCGTGCCAAGCGTTGGGCAAGGCGTTGGCGTAAAACCAAGTTTGCAGGGAAGCACAAAAAGGAAGAAGTTTAAGCGCAGCGATGTGAAATGTTTAAAAAAGACCGTTTGGGAAAGAAGGATATGCAGTGGAAGGAATGGCCGTCACAGTTGTGATATGCGTTGTGTTGGGACTGGTTTGCGTTCTGGGAGTGCGAAGTTATTTAAAAAAGCTGAAAAGCGGTTGCTGCGGCTCCGGTGGGGACGAGGTGAAACGGGTACGTCCCCTGGACCGGAATGTAAACCATTATCCTTACGTAAAAGTGGTGCAGATTGACGGGATGCACTGCCAAAACTGCGCCAAGCGGATCGAAAATGCCTTCAATACCCAGGATGGATTTTTCGCAAAGGTGAATTTGGCAAAACAGAGGGCCATAGTCCGTTCCAAACGGGAAGTTCCCGACAGGGAACTAAAGCAGGTGGTGCGCAATGTGGGGTATAGTCCTGTCAATGTGGAGGATCTCAAATAAGACGCACCGAAACCCTACAGAAAGACTGAAAGGACGCTTGCCGGTTTGGCAGGCGTCTTTTTCTCACTTGCGCCAAAGGGAATAAGGGAGTAAAATAGGGAAAAATCCAAAAGGAGAGCAGCCATGGGGAAAGTGGAACGACCGGGAAAAGGGGAAAGCCGCATTTGTCTTCCCATAGATTATACAGTGGTGGATACAGAAACCACCGGGCTGTCCACCGATAGCTGCGGACTGATCGAAGTGTCCGCTTTGCGGGTGCGGAATAGCAAGGTTCAGGACACCTTTTCCACCTTGATACGCCCCCCTTGGCGGGAAGTGCATCGCAACGGGGAATGGACCGAGGGCTATGTGGACGATTTTATCCAGGGGCTGACAGGCATTACCAACGAGATGCTGGAAGACGCTCCTTTGCCAGAGGAAGCGTTGCCGCTGGTGGAAGAATTTTTGGGAGACGACCTGCTTTTGGGGCACAATGTTGGATTCGATATGGCGTTTCTCTACGACTCCTTTGAAAAGTATTTGGGCCGGCCGTGCAAAAACGATTCTCTGGACCATTTGCGAATTTCCCGAAAACTTCTTCCGGAGCTTGCACACCACCGATTGGGCGATGTGGCCGCTGCCCTGGGTGTGCCTTATGAGGGGGCTCACCGGGCCTTGGCGGATTGCTGGATCACCTACGGATGCTATGAAAAACTCCGGGCCATGGCGTTGGCTCGGGGAACGGAAGAGGATTTTATCCGTTCTTTTGACAAAAAGAAGAAACCCCGGTATGCTGGAATCCCAGGCCATCCATTTTTTAAGAAACACCTGGCGTTTGCGGGAAATTTGAAAACCATGACACGGGAACAGGCGGAAGATCGTGCAGCCCAAGTTGGCGCCAAGTTGGACCGTGAAGTCACGGAAAAAACGGATTACCTGGTGATCCCCGCCGCTGGGGACCAACCTCTTCCCGGAAAAGCTGGGGGACCGGTGATTTTGCCGGAAAAAGCCTTTCTAAAACTGCTTTAAATTGAAACAGGAAACGGTGGGGCCCACGGGAATTCCAGTGAAAAACGTTGACTTGCGTGGGCAGCCACACTATAATGGGAGCAAAGTTCCCTTTTGGAAAAATCCTGTTGGGAAGCCATGCCCGGCAGATCATTTGGCGAAAAGCAGCACCCACCGGAGAGGGTGGAAAGCTATGCAAAGGAGGAAACAGGGTGGACGGACAATTTGGCGCGGTAATTGTGGCCGCAGGCAGTTCCAGCCGTATGGGAGGTACAACCTCCAAAGTATTGGAGGATTTGGGCGGAAAGCCGGTGTTGTTATACTCGTTCCAAGTGTTGGCCCAGAGCCCTTGGGTGAGGGAGATTTGTGTGGTCGGCCGGGAAGAAGATAAGGAACAAATCGAAAACCTGCTGGCCGAAAAAACAGAGAAACCGGTAACAGTTGTCCCCGGAGGCAAAGAGCGGCAGGATTCCGTTTTGGCAGGGGTAAATGCTCTTTCTCCAGAATGTGCCTACCTGTTGATACACGATGGCGCCCGGCCGTTTGTGACGCCTCAAATCGTGGAGGGAGTTTGCCGGGATGCAGTGGCGTATGGGGCTGCCACAGCGGCGGTGCCGTCAAAAGATACCTGCAAGATGTCGGATGGCCAAGGGTTTGTGGAATCCACCCCATCCCGGGAACGGTTGATGGCGGTGCAGACTCCCCAGGCGTTTGAGCGGGAAATGTACCTGTACGCTGCGCGGAAAGCGCAAAATGCTGAAATATCCTATACGGATGACTGTCAGCTGATCGAGGCCGCAGGAGGCATGGTGCGTTTTACCCCGGGGGATTATCGAAATATAAAACTCACCACACCGGAGGACCGTTTGGTCGCCCGGGCGTATTTAGGGCAGGAGGAACGCCGCATGCGTGTAGGATATGGCTATGATGTGCATAAGCTGGTGGAAGGCAGAAAATTGATCCTGGGCGGAGTGGATGTTCCCTATGAGAAGGGGTTGTTGGGTCATTCCGACGCGGATGTGCTGGCGCATGGAATTGCAGACGCATTGTTGGGAGCCGCTGCCTTGGGGGATATTGGAAAACTTTTCCCCGATACGGACCCTGCCTATGAGGGGGCGGATAGCTTGGTGCTGTTAGAGCGTGTTTGCGACCTGCTCCGGGAGAAAGGGTTCACCATTGGAAATATCGATGCTACGGTCATCGCTCAGCGCCCCAAACTGGCGCCATACATTCTCCAAATGAGGGAGAATTTGGCAAAGGCCTGTGGAGTGGATGTTTCCCAAGTCAGCGTAAAGGCCACCACGGAAGAGGGCTTGGGCTTTACAGGAAGCGGTCAGGGGATCGCGGCTTCGGCGGTTTGCCTGTTGGAACAGACAGTGTAACTAGGAGAAGGCTCCGGAAGGGGCCTTCTTTTTTTGCTGTGGACTGGTGGTCACCGGAAGCATTCTCCCGCATAGAATGAACTGAGTAAGGATTTTGTGGAAGAGTAATGAGGTGATCGTTTGGGCAAGCCTTTGATAGTGGTCAGTTCAGTGACCTATGCCATGAAGGGCCGTGATCTGCTGTTCCGTCACGGCATTCGGGGATACGTGGAGCGTATTCCGAAAACGGGGGACACAGGCTGCGGATACGGGATCTATGTCCCCCAAGGTGCAGACGCAGCGGAACGTATTTTGCTGGAAAACCACATCCGGGTGCTGCGCCGCATGGAGCAGGACGGTGAAAACCCATGATCTATTTAGACAACAGCGCCACCACATATCCCAAGCCCCAGGGAGTGCGGCAGGCGATGCACCGAGCTTTGGTGGAATATGGGGCGAATCCAGGCCGCAGCGGGTATGGCATGTGCCTGCGCACCACCCAAGCTGTATACGAATGCCGGAAATTGGCGGCGGATTTTTTCGGAGCTGCGGGACCGGAATGCGTACTGTTTCAGCCCAGCTGTACCCAAGCTTTGAACCTGGTTCTCAAGGGCACGCTAAAGGCCGGAGACCATGTGGTGGTCTCCGATTTGGAGCACAACGCGGTGATGCGTCCTTTGACTGCTTTGGCCAGCCGCGGGATTACCTATACTGTGGCGAAGGTGGTTCCGGGAGATAATGACGCCACCCTGGAAACTTTCCGAAAGGCGTTGGGCCCTAAAACAAAGCTTGTGGTGTGTACCATGGCCTCCAACGTGTTCGGTATCCGTGTGCCGGTAGAGCGTATCACGGCCCTTGCCCACCAATACGGGGTGAAAGTCTGTGTGGACGCTGCCCAGGGCGCTGGGCTGATTCCCATTCATATAGGGGAAAGCGGCATCGATTATCTGTGTTGTGCAGGCCATAAGGGACTTTACGGTCCCATGGGAACGGGACTGTTGGTGTTGCGGGAGCCGGAGGAATTGCTGGGTACTTTGGTGGAAGGCGGTACAGGGACCCAATCCAGAAACTTGCAGCAGCCCGAGGAAGTTCCCGAGCGGTATGAAAGCGGTACTCAAAATGTTCCCGGTATTCTGGGGCTGGGAGCTGGGATCGAGTTTGTCCGGCGCCGGGGACCGGAACGTATTTGCCGGGAGGAACTGCAAAAGCTTCGTTACCTTCACGGCAGACTTTCCAAAATGGGAAAAATAACGCTTTATACTCCACCCCCGGAAGAACCTTGGTTCGTGCCGGTGCTGTCTTTTAACCTGGACGGGATCCCCAGCGAGCGGACAGGGGAGTTTTTGGCAAAGGGCGGCATTGCCGTGCGGTGTGGACTGCATTGTGCACCGCTTGCCCATGAGAAGCTGGGGACATTGGAAACAGGTACCGTGCGGGTATCCCCGTCGGTGTTTACCAGAAAGGAAGACATGGACGCATTGGTGCTGCGTCTTTCCCACTGGCGGGAATAATTTCTGTGGAACCTGGAAAAAATTCTTTTATTTGCGGGCCGTTTATGATAGAATAACTCCTGGAAAGGCTTGCTGCGGAATGCCGTGGGGCTCTTGCCCACGGCATTTGCGCTTTTTCGACAAGAAGTTCAATGGAAAGGGGTGACGGCCATGGATTCCGCGATGGAATATATCGCACAAACGGGGGAGATGATCCTTAATCTGGCCCGTCAGTTCACCTTAAAGGACGCTGTGGATGTGGCGATTGTAACGGTGCTGCTCTATAGCGCCATCAAGTTGGTGCGGGAGACTCGAGCCGGCCAGTTAGTCAAAGGAATCATATTGTTGGTTGTCCTGTTTTTGATATCCTCCCAACTGAATCTTTTGATGTTAAACGCTATTTTGCGGGCGTTTCTCCAGTCCGGTATCGCCATAGTGGTGATTCTGTTCCAGCCTGAGATCCGCAAAGCTTTGGAGCAAGTGGGACACAGCAAAGTGGCCCAGTCACTGGTCAGTGCCGTTGCGCTCAACGATAAAGAGGATAAAGCAAAGACCCGCAAAGCCATTGAAGGTGTGGTGGATGCCACTCAGATCCTCCAACAGCTTCGCATGGGCGCGTTGATCGTCTTTGAACGCCAGACAAAGCTTGGAGAAATCGTAGCAACCGGCACGGTGGTGGAAGCGGCTCCTTCCTCCCAGTTGATCGCCAACATATTTTTCAATAAAGCCCCCCTTCACGATGGAGCCATGATCATCCGGGAAGGTCAGGTGTACGCGGCGGGATGTATCTTGCCCTTGACGAGCAATGAGAATGTAAGCGCCGAACTGGGCACACGCCACAGAGCGGCTTTGGGTATCAGCGAAAACTCCGACGCAGTAGTGGTGGTTGTCTCCGAGGAGACAGGGCAGATCTCCATTGCGATGGACGGAAAGCTGACCCGGAATTACAACCGGGTGACCTTGCGGGAAGTGCTGGAAAAGACGTTGATCGGCACCCCCGAGGTTCCCTACAGCGGCAAACGGATTTTGGGCAAGCTGGGTTTCGGCTCCGGCACCACCAGAAAGGGGGAGTGACGGATGAGCGGAGAAAAAAAGCGCCCGGAAGAAGTGAAAACTAAGAAGAAACGGATTCCTCTGGGAAAGATTTTCTATCACAACACCTTTGTGCTGATCTTCTCATTCATTGTGGCGGTAGTATCCTGGTTCATCATGGCCGCCAACAGCTCTGACCGGGGAGTAGTGGTGGAGAACGTGCCCATCGATATCCGGTACTCTTCCGCAGCGGAGGAAGAGGGCCTGAAGGTGTTCAATATGTCCAGCAGCACCGTGGACCTGCAAGTGACGGGAAACACACTGCTGACAAGCCAGTTGTCGGCCAACGATTTTGAGGTGACTGTCACATTGAACCCCACCTCCACCTCCGTGACGGGAAATACCCTGCAAAAGTTTACTGCGGAGGTGCAGGCAGTTAAAGTCAATTCCTTGGCCAATTTTGAGATCACCCAGGTGAATCCCTCAGAAGTGACTTTGGAGTATGACCGGTATCAAGAAGCAAATTTCAAAATCGAAAGCAATATTCAGTACAGTTCCGGGGACGGGTATTACGCTTCCACACCCATCCTGTCCGCGGACAACGTGACCATCACCGGTCCCGAGTCCTCGGTGAACCGTATCAGCAAAGTTGCGGTCAATTACCAGGCAGATTCCCCCCTGAAGCAGGAGACCACGTTCTCTTGTCCCTTGGTGCTTTACGATAAAGACAACCAAGTCATCACCAATACAGATGACTTGCGGTTGACCATGAACTTGGAAACTGTGGATGTGACCATTCCGGTCTCTCCGAAGAAAACGGTCAGTTTGGTGGCTTCCACCCTGCATCAGCCCAAGGGATTCTCCCAGTCCCGCATACAGATTGAGCCTGCCGAGATCACCATTGCCGGAGCGTCCGATGTGCTTTCGGGCATCAGCGAAATCCAGCTGGACCAGGTGATCGATTTTGCCCAGCTCAAGGCCGGCACCACCAATTCCTTTACCATGGACATTCCTCTGCCAGCAGGCGTGCGGAATATCAGTGCTGTGGGGGATGCGGCCAGCCAGGCTACCGTGACCATCAACTTGAACGGGTATGAGGAAACGTCTGTAGCGGTAAGCGCATCCAATGTGCAGATCCTCAACCAGCCGTCCGGCATGAGTGTGGACCTGGCAACCAGTACCCTTCCGGTAACGGTGGTAGGTCCGGAGGCTCAGGTGACCAAGCTGACAGGGGACTCTGTAGCGGTCCAGGTGGACTTGAGTAATTTCCAGAACCAGACAGGTACCGTGGACGTGCCTGCAACAGTTACGTTGACAAGCAGTTCCAGCGATTCCTGCTGGGTGACGGGAGAGTACAGCGTGTCCGTGACCATTTCTACAGCTCAGACAGCTGCTGCGACCCGTACAACCGCCAGTGAGGACAGGGATGGCTTTGTAGCAACACCCCAAGAGTAGTAATACAGGAAATATGGAGAGCGTCTTTGGAGAAATTTTCTCCAAGGCGCTCTTTTCTTTGCAAAATTCCGGGGAGTAGTGTATAATAATAAATTAGTTTTTTGTGCGATGACCTGGCGGAAGAGGTTGGAATGGGACTGGTAAACTTCCGCTGGTTGGGATAATTAAGGAAAGGATGAGAAACATGGATGTGCAGGTGGGCGACGTGCTGCGCATGAAAAAGCCTCACCCCTGCGGCAGTTTGGAATTTACCGTGCTGCGGGTGGGGATGGATTTCAAAATCCGGTGTAATGGTTGCGGCCGGGAAGTGATGATTCCCCGGTTGAAGTGCGAAAAGAATATTAAGAAAATCCTTCGGCCGGAAGGCAAGGAGTAGCGGACCTTTCTAAAAAGTAGTATTTTTTAGAAAGGTTGTGTGTGCTGTGTTTGAGAATTTGCAGGTATTTGAAAACCGATATGAAGAATTGAATCTAAAGCTTTACGACCCGAATACCGCCAGCCAGCGGGAACTTTACGCATCTTTGATGAAAGAGCATAAAGAGCTGGAACCCATTGTGGAAACCTACCGGCAGTACCGGCGATGCCAGGAGGACCTGGCCGGGGCAAAGGAATTGCTGGAAGAGGCTGACCAGCGGGAGCTTCGGGAAATGGCCCAGCAGGAAGCCCGGGAGAAGGGGGACGAACTGGCTCATTTGGAGGAGAAGCTCAAGCTGCTTCTGTTGCCCAAAGACCCCAACGATGAGAAAAACGTAATCGTGGAGATCCGTGGAGGAGCCGGAGGGGAAGAAGCTGCCCTGTTTGCCTACAATCTGTACCGGATGTATACCATGTATGCCGAGAAAAAAGGCTGGAAAACGGAGATCGTCAGCTTGAATGAAACGGAGCTTGGAGGTTTCAAGGAAGTCAGTTTCCTCATCGATGGCGAAGGAGCGTATTCCCGTTTGAAGTATGAAAGCGGGGTGCACAGGGTCCAGCGGGTGCCGGAAACGGAAGCCCAAGGGCGCATCCACACTTCTACGGCTACCGTGGCGGTGCTGCCGGAAGCGGAAGAAGTGGAAGTGGAAATCGACCCCAAGGATCTGCAGATCGATACCTTCCGTTCCAGCGGAGCCGGTGGCCAGCATATCAATAAAACGTCCTCTGCTATCCGAATCACCCATTTGCCCACCGGTATGGTGGTGGAGTGCCAGGATGAGCGGAGCCAATATAAAAATAAAGAAAAAGCCTTGAAAGTGCTTCGCGCCAGATTGTTGGACCAGGAACAGAAAAAGGCCAACGATCAAGTGGCCCAAGAACGCCGAAGCCAAGTGGGGACCGGTGACCGGTCCGAACGGATTCGCACGTACAATTTTCCCCAAGCCAGGGTGACGGATCACCGCATCGGCTTGACTCTTTACAAATTAGATGAAATACTGAGCGGCTCGCTGGACGAAGTGATCGACAGTTTGGTGGCCGCCGACCGAGCCGCCCAGCTGGAAGCGTCCCAGCAGGGATAAGGAGGGAATAAAATGGAGACGTTACTCTTAAGCGACCGCTGTGCGGGAGATATTCGCAAAGCGGGAGAGATTCTCCGTAGGGGAGGCCTGGTGGCCATCCCCACAGAAACCGTGTATGGTTTGGCTGCCAACGCGTTGGATGGGGAGGCGGTCAAGCGGATCTACCAGGCCAAAGGCCGGCCGTCGGATAATCCGTTGATCGTCCATATCAGCGATTTTTCCCAGTTGGCGCCGTTGGTCCGGGAAGTGCCGGAGGCTGCCAAACGACTGGCGGCTGTTTTCTGGCCGGGACCGTTGACCATCATTCTTCCCAAGTCTGACCTGGTTCCCACCACCACCAGCGGCGGACTGGATACAGTGGCTGTCCGGTGCCCGTCCCATCCTACGGCCCGGGCGGTGATCGACGCGGCCGGCGTGCCCTTGGCAGCGCCTTCCGCCAATTTGTCCGGAAAACCCAGCCCCACCACGTTCCGTCACGTTCAGGAGGATTTGACCGGCCGTGTGGATGCTCTGTTGGATGGGGGCGATTGTGCTGTGGGAGTGGAGTCCACTGTGCTTACCTTGGCCCAGGGCACACCTCGAATTCTTCGCCCCGGCGGAATCACTCTCACCCAGCTCCGTTCTGTGTTGGGTGAAGTGGAAGTGGACCCGGCAGTCCTCCACAAATTGGGAGAGGGCAAACGAGCAGCTTCCCCCGGAATGAAATATAAACACTATTCTCCCGCAGCGGATGTGATTATTCTGGACGCTTCCCCGGAGGAATATGTGAACTATGTCAACCGGAAAGGGGATGGCTGGGGACTTTGCTTTGATGAGGATGTTCCGTTCCTGCAAGTTCCCAGTATGCCCTATGGTACACGGTACGATGGGGCTTCTCAAGCCCACAGATTGTTTGAAGCTCTTCACAGTCTGGACGAGGTGGGTGCCAAAAAAGCCTATGCCCGTATTCCCTCTAAACGGGGCGTGGGATTGGCAGTGTATAACAGGCTGATCCGGGCGGCAGCGTTTCAGGTGGTGAATCCCACAGGGGTGCAGGTAGTAGGACTGACCGGCCCCACCGGAGCGGGAAAATCCACTGTGGGAGAGATCCTGAAGAAGAAAGGCTGTTATGTGATCGATTGCGACCAAGTGACCCGTAGTCCTCAAGTGTACGATCCCACTTGCCTGGAAGAGCTTTCCAACGCCTTTGGCCCAGAAATTTTCGAAGAAGGAGTTTTGAACCGCGGGGAACTTGCCCGGCGTGCCTTTTCTTCAGAGGAGGCCCGCACGCGGTTGGGACAGATCACCTTCCCCCGGATCATTCGGCGGGTACGGGAATTGCTGGCGGAAGGTGCTTCCAACGGATACAAGGTGTTGGTGC
>ENA-UOJL01003479-UOJL01003479.1-human-gut-metagenome-genome-assembly--contig:-P47-NODE-3479-length-11048-cov-4.918766_pt1 | contig 11048 bp, 3 predicted proteins | sample MGYA00242347_ERZ723894 | MGnify/ENA metagenome assembly ERZ723894
TCGGACTTGTCCGGGTAGAGAATCCGGTCTGCGCCGCGATTGCTTGAATCTGCTGGAGGGCCTGCTGGCATGTCAGTTTGTCATCGTTCGTCGAGTGTGCGTTAGCCTGAGCTTGGGCCGCCAGTTGCTCGATCGTTTGAAAGGTGAGGACTAAGTCATCAATCTCGTCCTTTAGCGCCTTGATCTCCGCAACATCACCTTTGACTGTGTCATAGATGGCTTGTGCCTGCTGCGCGTAATCATTGGCAGTGGAAGCGATCTCAAGGACTTCTGCCAATACCTCCTGCGGTGTGTGCTCCGATGTGCTCGGAACAATCAGGCATCGTCCGAGGGCTTCCTTCAGCTGCTGGCAGTAAATAGTCAGAGTGTCGAGAGCGTCATTAAGAACTTCCGGATAGAAGCCCCCGGCATTGGTAAAGACCTTTTCTTGAAGGAAAGGAGCATTTGAGAGGATCGCCAGCGCTTTTCCGGACGGAAGCGCATTGTCTAAAGTGACCGTGCCTCCGGGAGAATTTTCCTGGTTATCGTTGAGCGTAACCGTGTAGTTCGTTGAGGCAAGCGTCTCGGAGACCGAAGTGTCCTTGTTGTCAGCAACGACAACGGACAAGTCGGATCCCTTCATCACTTTAAAGCTGAATGTGAAGGCCTTTGTCGAGCCGTCACTGATATAAGGACCGGCTCTCCGAAGTTCTTGTGAAATTGACATTAGCGATCTCCTTGCCATCAATTTTCATTTGACAGCAAGGAGGTTTATGGACGGGTTCTTAGTCCTTCTTCGCTTTTCCGGAAAGAACTCCCTGAACAAATTCACCAGCATCCGCGGGCTGGATATCTCCTGCTTCGACTCCCGCCATGTAGCCCAGCGGTTTCTTGAGGAAGCCAAGCGGCAGCCCCGTTACCACAGAGAGAAGATCGAGCATATTGCGGGTATAGGAGCGGGCATTCACATCCTCATCGTTAAGGATCTCAACGGTTTGTTGAATCGCCTTGCCGCTTCCTTCGATAAGGCCATAAGCCGGAGCGGTCATAATCCTGCCAACATAAGGATCGGTTCCCCAGATGAATCGCGCAACGTCCGAAACTGCTCCGCCTTTTTGATCTTTGGCTAAGCTAGCACCGGCAGTGTTAATAAATTGTCCGGCAATAGGAGCCATAGCCACAGCGTTCTTAAAGGATTCCGAGGCCAACATTCTCAGCATATCGTCCATGCCGAATTCGTCATCATCGCCTGTGTCCGGATCTCCAAAGACCACCGCTTCAATGAGTTTTGCAACAACGGATGGAATCGTCACAACTAAGAGAGCGTCACGAGCATACATGCCGTAACGCTTAATCAGTTTCTTCTCCATGCTGTCTGCGTGGAAGCGCTCATTGAGAAGATTGAACTGCATGTTGAAGTAGTTGTAGAAAACAAGGAAGGAGCGGTACAAAGCATTTCCTGTTTCAACATTCGCAACGTTTTCCGGAGAGAAGTCTGACATAGTCGTACGGATAACCGAGTCTGCATCCAGTACCGCTTCCTCAGTGGTTCGTCCTTTCTGCAGCGCCTGGTTGTAAGCTCCGACCCACGTAATCGCATCAATCGGGATCTGGCATAAAGACTGCAAGAAATATCCTTTTCTCATCAGGAAGTCATGGACAGGCTGAATATATTTAGCCTTAGCCGCAACCGTCTTGTTAAAGATTCCTTTTTGTTTTGTAACGCGGTTGTCCTGGGTAGAGGAAATCTTATAGACCTGAGACTGAAACTCCATCGCACGGTCATTGAGGCGAGACATCATGAAAGGAGAAAGCTGAGTGATCTGTTCTGTTACCCTCCTCGGGTCACGGGCAAAGACTCCGGCGGCGTCAATGAGATTTCTTCCGGAAACCTTAGTAAGGGCAATTGAGAATCCCGTGAACTGCTGCAGAGCGTTTACGATGTGGCCCATCATGATGTTGATGCCGGCGATACCTCTGAGTTCATTGAGTTTCTTGCTGATCCAGCCGCTTTTCCCGTCACTGACATCCTGGGTATAGGACCGTTTAAGCCAGGGCTTAAGCATGTCTTTCATGGTCGTAGGATCCTGAGAATCGATTCTTTCCTTCAGATCCTTATTAATAAGCAGCTTGGCGACATCTTGAGCGACTGGGGCGATATAGCAGAATCTCAGAACTGAGGAAATATGGTTTGAAATGATCGCCATATCAAAGCTCAGAGGTTCGTGATAGTCAGAGGCTCGAGTTTTTGTGAAGCCAGGATTTGATACCGGCATTTGGCTCAGCGAGTCTGTCTTAGTAAGCTGGTCAATTTCATCAAACGTGGCCTTGTCTGCCACAAGGTATTTATCCGTTGTCGCCGGAACATAACCGCCTCGATATTCTCCCCACGGAGTTTGAATCGGAGAGGCTTCAATCTCTTTGAAGGTGTACCCGTATAGATTCTTGTAAGCCTTCTGCGCATCCTCCTTTGTCGATTCCAGAAGATCCCATACCTGCTGTACGAAATCCATGTCCGCCTTGGTGATTGTGCCGTCAGCGTAACACTGGGAAATGAATTGATCCCATCGTTTAGTATCTAATTTTTTATTGCCCTCTTGGTCTTCAACCATCTCGGCCCAGGCGTTCCCCTTTCCTCTACCACCGAGCAAGAGCTTTTCTTTGTTCGATTCATTGCCGGTATGAAGAAGAGCTCCGATAAGCTCCGCCTTAGTTCTAAACGTGTAGTTAAGAGTCGGAGCGTGGATGTCCGTCCGAGACAGCCATTCCTTCTGCATCGGTTTAATTATCTCTGCGAGCTTTTGCTGAAGTTCACTGTTACGGTTGCGGAATTTAGCCGTGGCCTGAGCAACCGGATCGTAGATGTAGGATCTGAACGGATGGTTGGGATTGCCTGTATCCATTTTGTTGCACCAAGACTCAACACGAACAAGCGCAGATCCGAGACTCAGGAGGCCATCTTGTTTGAATTTCTCATAAGCGGTTGTTGCCTCTGTCTGTCCCACTGTGTTGTAAGACAGATTCTGTGTGCTCATCTGGGCAATCAACTCCTTAGCCGCTTGCTCACGAGCTTCTGCTTTTGCCTCACGAGTAGTTTCCTTCCATTGACGAGAGATCGCAAAGAGCATATTCACATCTTCTGCTAAGGCCAGGAAGTCACCGTAAGTCAAAGTGCTGTACCCTCGGCCCCCCTGAAGTCCTCTGTAACGTTTAAATATTCCATCCAACATCTCATAAGTGGGACGAGCAATCTCTTCAAAAACATTGATAGTTTTCTCTACAGCCAGAAGGTCTACATCTTCGGGTTTAGTTTTTCCAAAGCCTTCAATATTGAAGACAGCTCGAAGTACATTAAGGACATCAAGGTCATAAGTCTTAGCAAGTTTCTTATCTGCAGAGAAAGCTTTTTTGCGGATTCGTTCAAAACGATCCACTTGCTTGTCGACATCAAGAGCTTGAAGCGCTGCCTGCAGATACATCAACTGCTGACGCTTGTATGCGGCGGCCCTTCCCTTATCCCCGCTGGCTAATGCTTCATAAGCCTTTCTGGAGGCCCTTGCCTGCATAGCCACAAAGTTCCGGGGACTGACGTTGTAAACGGGCATGTTGGCCAGCATCAATTCTGCAGAACGTTTGGCCGCTTCATTGATCATCCTCTGGCTGATTCCTGCAGGGCTTCCTGCCAAGTACTTAAACTCCGTTGCAACAAACCTTGCTCGGGCTTCGTTCTGCAGGGCCTCGGTAATCTGAGCATCAATGCCTGCCTGAGTAAAGTTTTCGGAATACTTCTCAATACATCTTCGAGTAGTTTCTTTTTCGATGCGCTCGTCTTTTCGTGCTCCCTCAAGAAGACCTTGGACCATATCTTGGACAGTCGCAAACGCATTGCCCTGACCTCGCATGAGTTCCATTACTTCAGACGGCGCCATTCCACCCTTCTTTGTCAGGCCAAGAGCGCTCAGCTTTTTGATTGCAGAAGAGCTGACCTTGGCGGCCGTCAATGCTTCCGGATCAAATTTCCAATTGATGCCAAAGGTTTCGTTGCTTTTCTTGATTAGTTCATAAGCTCGAGTTCCCGCCTCAGCCTCGATCTCTGCCGTAACGCCTTCTTTAACCTTGTCGCGGATTTCTTTGGCTTTGCGCTGGATCATTCGCAAGGTCTTGGCTCTGGCGTTCGAGTACCACTTCTCATCTTTCGCTTTTGCCTCATTTAACAGAGCTTCTCCATCCGCCAGCGCCTCATCGTGCGCCTTCTGCATGGCGATCCAATCTTCCTCGCTCATGTCTTTGGGCTTTTCGTCAAAGAGCGGTCGCATGGATTCAGATACTTCAGCCTGATAGAGGTCGGCTTCAGCATTGAGCATTCGATCCATAACGCGCTGAACTTCCTCTGAGAGCTGAGGCAGCTCCTCCCCAAATTCAGATTTGTACTGAGCCGCTCTTTGTTCGGCAACTCCACCCGTCCAAGCTCTATAAACATCCCTGATCCATTTACCGAGATTCTTGAAAACAGTGATGAGCTTAGGATTGTGCGGCTTACCTGTGGCCAAATAGATTTCGGTCTGATAGGCAAAGCGCTCGTGAAACTTTCTCTTCTCTTCGATGCTGAGGTTCTTCCATTCATCCAGCGACTTGAGGCCGAAGTCTTTCAGAAGCGTTTCTGCGTCCTGTTTGATAAGTCCGGAGACACCCGCTTCGCCAGCCAGCTGCATCAGGTTTTCAAGATACCAGTGGCTCATTTCATGGGCAAAGGTGGACAAGTCAGCATTCGGAGTCAGGTGGATTGTATTTTGTTTAGGGCTGTAGCCGCCTCGCTCGTTTGTTCCGTTCTGGAAGTAGACAAGAGAGTCCTGAATCTTTTGGGACAGTTGAGAGACGGCCTTAGCTCTCACAGTCTTGCGGTTACTGCTAAGTTCTACACGGATGCCCTTTTCTTCCAAAGCGTCAACAAGTTCTTTCGGAGCGTTCTCCGGCAATACCGCTCCGGAAAACTCTTCAATATTCGAGCGTTCTGTGACGGGTCTTGTGCTGATCAAAGTGACGTTAGTCGGCTTAAATCCTTCCGGAAGTTCCAAGCCAAGCTTGGCAAAAACTTCAGTCGCAGGAACATTGATGGACCGCGGTTCGATCTTTTCGGTTTGGTAATAACCAGGGTACAGCTTCCGAAGCTTGACTAGGTCGGCCTCGGTCTTTACACTAACACCTGAGTCGTTGGAACCCCGAAGGCTATAGATGCCGGAGCTCTTGTTCCAACGACTTATTTTTTGGCTATTGGCGTAAACCAAAGCGTTGTTTTGCTCCTGCAACGGAAAGTACAGCGTATTTTCAGGGCCCCAAGAGGTTTTTGCCAAATTGATTTCAGCATGCCTTCCGGGGCCATTAAATTTAACCGCGACAACAACGTTTTGATTATTTTCGGCCTTTAGGTCAAGCATGAAGAGATAGGTATTTTCTCTCCGATCATCTCTGAAAATTGCAATCGGATCTGTCAGCGCTTCTGGAATTTGCTTCAAAACTCGTTTCGAAATCTCGGGATGAATATGGTGAGAAGGACTAGATTTTTTTGCTCCTGGCAGGGCACCATCGAACATATGAGGGGTGGCCCGAAGCGTTAAGAACTTTGCCCCGATCAATTTCATCACAAGCGGGGTTTGCTTGAGCATTACCACGTTTTGAGTGGGTTTTTCTTTTAATCCATCAACAAGCTTTCCCCAAGTATCACTGTCCTCTTTCAGTTTTTGTTCCGCCGTTTTTTCTGGAGCGGAAACTGCTGGATTCTCTTTCTGTCCAGCTCTTTTCTGAACCAGCTCTGTTCGTTCAATGCCAGCAGAAGACTGAATCTTCGGCGCAAATTCCGCAATGCGTTCCGGAGCGATATTGGCATCTTTGGCCAGACGCACAATACTGGCCGCCTCCAGTCGAGCATACTGCCTTGCAATTCTCTCTTCTCGATAGCCATTGATTCCGCTGGCCATAAGACTCTGAGTCATGCTCTTAGTCAGGTCATCGAAGGCCTGCGCATACTTAGACTTCTGAACCTGATTTACAGCCTGGTTGATTTCCTTTGTCGCTGCTTCCCTGCCCTCTTCAGTTGAAAGATCCCAATCATTCTGGCCAACCCAGTCAGAGACAAGTTTGCGTGCCTTTTTCGCTTCGTAGGCACTGAGTTCGTCCGGATTGAATCTAAGGTGCTGAGTCAAAGCTTCTCCGAAAGGAGTTCCGGCAATATGGGCGGCGTAGTCTCCGGTAGAGATTTCAACGTCTCCGCCCGAAGCCACGGCTTTTTGAATAGCATTTCCTAGCTCAGGATTGATCTTCTTCAGGTCTTCCAGACGAACGTTTTTCTCTTGCATTGTCTGCGCAAACATTTCCCCATCTACGTAAATCGTGGGTTTGCCTGCGCTCTCTGCCTGGTTCTGAACGGCCTCGGAGACAACTCCGGGTGCAGTCTCTCGGGCAGTTATTTCCGGAGCAATCTGATTAAGGTTCTCGAAGAATTCCTGATTCCTTTGGGCGGTTTTGATCTTAGAGATGTGGCGCGTCATACCTACTGCACCGCCAGCAAGACCCAGTGCCCAAACACCTTTAATAGTCTCAATCACTATGTCTGCCAATCTAACCATCACTTCATCCGGAGTAATGGAATCAAACTGCACATCTTTTGTGAGTTTCTTGGCGGCCTCTTCAGCAACAATGTTTGAAATTTCCTGAAGCTCTTCAACACCTACTTCGGTTGCAAGGCCTGTTGTGAAAGCCTTGGCAACATCCACAGCCGCGGCTCTGAAGGTCGGCTTTTTAAGTGCTTCGATAGTTTTTTCTTTGACCTTCTGGCCGAACATCTGCTTAAAGCCGGTTATGCCAAGGAGCTTCCCTCCGAACTTCGTGAGCACGGCATCACCGATGGCTTCCAAGGAGCCATTAACAAAGCCGACCGTTCCGGACAATCGTCTGGCAACGTCATCATCAATGCCTGCCTCTCGCATGTCTTTGTAAGCAAGACCGCCCTCAACCTCCTTTGAGGTTTCCATGACGGCGCCGCTCATTGTCATGAGGCCTAGTACTCCAAGTGAGACAGGGACGGCAACAGGAGCTCCCGCTAACGCAAGGGCACCCAAACCCAAGGCGCCTGCTCCCATACCGAGAGCTGCACCCTTAGCGGCGGTGTCTCCGCTGACCGTGAGCATCTGCCCGATCGTCTTCATGGTCGGATAGGACAGCCAGGAATCCTTGAACTTTTCGTCCAGTGCGGCCAGCGTGTCATCGATTTCTTTTGAACGCTTTTCAAAAGCGGCGTCTTTTGTAATCTTGCCTAAGCGCAGATCCTCATACATACGGCCCTGCTCGTTCTGCAGTTCTCCGGACAAATATCCGGCTCTCCAGCCGTCAAGGGTTTTGACCTCGGGCTCATAGTCTTCATCCTCCCGCTTCCACTCGGTTTCTTCATCCGCATAGGTCAAAGATTTCGGAGGCTCGGCAGGATTGCGTGCGGCCATCTTTTCCGCAAGCTCGTTGAGAAGAATGTCCGTCTTAGTCAGCGGCTTAAGGTCATTTTTCAGAACAGGAGCTTTATCTGGATTATTCGTTATGTAGTCAGAAAGTCCGGGGGATTGCTTCAAGGTGTTGGCCGTGCGAAGTTTCTCAAGGCGGTATTTCGATCCTTCAAAATCAGAATCCACTTCTGTCGGAGAAATTCCGAGCTGGCGGGAAATGTCTAAAACTTCCGCCGTGCGGCCAGGATCCTTTCCTAGAACAAATTGGGATGCAGAATATGCGTCGCGCTCGATAATCTCGTAAGGGTTGAAAGGCTGAGCGGGAGGAACGGGAACCGGATTGACCGGTTCAACAGTCAGCCCTTCAGTGGGTTCCTGGGCAACCACAGACTGGGTTGTCGGTTCTCCCGGAACTTCCATAGAGCCGTCCGGAGTTTCAATTGCTTGTTCGTCTGTAATGAAAAAATTCGGCATTTACTTTTCTCCAAACGCCATGTGCAGGGCAATGAGTTCGACTGCCGCACGCGTCACAGCGGGATTGCGAGGATTGTTCTTGGCTTGTCTCTTGGCTTCTGCGTAAGCTCTTTCCCAAAGCTCACGATTAATTGGCATACCGCCCATCCGAGCATCGATCAGCTGAGACTGCTGCTTCGTGAGGTTCTGAAGCGGCGGAAGGTTGAAGTACCGACTGCGGATATTGTTGACGGCACTTAGCCTGTCAGCTTCTGTGGCCTTAGTTCTAAAGCCTGCCTGCGGCACAGCTTCCCAATCAATCTTCTTCTCTTGTCTGAAGTCGGCGCCGGAGACCTCGTTGTAGCCAAACAAAAGCCCCGGCTTTTGTCCTTCAAACACCGTGTTGACCATTGAGTTCAAGGTGTCATTGCTCAGGACGTTTTTCTCGGCCTGCTGGGTTCTGGCCGCATAAAGAGACTGAGCAGAAAGGACAGCATTCTTTGTCTTCTTAGCGTTGAATTTTTCATCATTGCAGCGCTGTTTGACCTTGGCCATGAAAGCCTTGTACTGCTGATCGTCGAGTTTCTCGACGTTGTACTTCAAAGTCTTGATGGTCTGTTTTGTGAGGTAACCGCGGTACTGATCAAAGTTAGTCTGAGCAAACTCTTCCGGATCTCTTTCTGCCAACTCTTCAAGGTTCCCCAAAACAGCAGGATCATCCTCAGTGCAAGGGAACTTTTGATGCTCGATTGCCCTCTGAATCTTCTCGTATCCGACGCGGTCATTCGTCTTGATTGTCGACATGAGGGAGGCGGGAACTTCCTCACCGTTATCTACGAACTGAAAAGCCTGATTGAGATTGTCGTAGTTTGTCGCCTTCTCAAGCGCTTCCTGCTCTCTCTTGGCTCCGTACACCTTGTTTTTGACAGCGGCGCGATACTTTTCCGGAACAGCATTGATGTTGTCTAAAAGCTCTCTGGCTTTGCCATTGTCCTTCTTGAGAATTTCATCCGTGTAGCGGTTGATAGTCGCTCGATCTGAAGCCATCTGCATTGCCGACTTTAATCTGAGCCCTGCTTTCGGGCCCATCTCGGTTTTGTGCTGAGCAATGTAAGCCTTGGCCTGAGAGAGCTGGCCCGCATCGATCATATTGCTCACTCGGAGCTCGTGGATCGGCCCCAGAACTTTGATCATGTCGACAGGCGTGCCGTGAAAGTCTCCGATCTGCTGAGCAATAGAACGAGCCGCAACAAGTCCTGACTTTGCTGTTTCCGGATCGGCGTCTGCTGCCTGGTTAAGGGCTAGGCTAAGCTGATTTTTAAGAACTGCGTCTTTGTATTCGAGCTGTTGGCTCGTGACATAGGTGTTGACCTGATCATTGAGCTTCAGGCTTGAGGCCTGATAAAGACGATCAAAGGCGCTGCGGACTCGGGCATTTCCGGCCTGCTCCCTCAGCTTCTCATAACGCTGTTTGAAGGCATCGCTGACTTCATCGTTCAGGCTTCTTCCGTCCGGACGTTCAAGTGCGTTTACTCCTTTAAGTCTTTCGTATCCGTTCTCAGGATTAACTCTGAGGTCTATGCGTGCATGTTCAAGCTGAGTCGATAAGTCATCCAGGCGAGTCTTATCAATTTCCAGCTGCCATTTGTCGTAGGCATTCCTGAGATCTCCGGACAATTTATTCATTGCTTCGCCAGCATGCCGAACTGACATCGGACTCTCCGGCGCAGTGATGACTTCAGATTGCATTCCGCCCGGCTGAGAGATCGCAACCGGGACGCCGTAGGGATTATCAACTGAAGGAAGTTTCATTGTTCCCATGTTTAGACTCCTGCTCCTCCGCTCATGCCGCCGGCGCCGCTCGTGAACAACCTGCCGATGCTTACGACGTTATCGAGATAGCCGGATCCCGTTGAGCCTGAGTTAGGGTCTAAAGGATTGCCCTTAGCTCCGTTCGGATTCATGAGAATGCTCATGCCAGTGGATACGGCCGACGCCCAGGGAGAGATGTTTTTAGCCTGGGCGTTAAGAGCGATTGCATTGTTTGAGTAATTGACTGCTCTGCGCCGATAGCCAAAAGATTCGGCAACGGCGTTTGCGAGGATTTGATTGACCTGCATCTCTTTGGCGATGTCGTGAGAGGCCATCACTTCCGCAGTGTTACCGGTTCCGAGTGCTACACCGCTGGCCGCCTGAGCCACTCGAGTAGTGGCTTTTGTTTGTCCGGCACGAAAAGTAACTGCGGCAACTTCCTGCAGAGCTCTCTTCAAAACATCTTCTGCCGCTGTCCGGAAAGACTGCGCCTGCAGTTTTGAAATCTCGCCCTGAATCTTGTAGAGCTGCTTCTGCTGCTTCGCCTGGCGAAAGGCAAGGATCGGAGCAACAATGCCGTTGACCGCATTGTGCCCCATCGAAAATCCAAGGCCGAAACTGCCCAGACCGTTTGCCGCGTCTGAAGTTATCTTAGAAAAACTTGACGAGGAGCCTTGTCCCTCGTACAGAGGAACGTCAAGATCCTCGCCAGCATATTGATCGTACTTACCCATGAGCCGTTACCTCAATTTTTCTTTAAGGTAACGGCGAAGCTTCAATGTTTATGGACGTTAAGCTGATAGATCACAGGTCAGGGCCAGCATTGTGACCGGCAGGGGATCGAGCTGTCTCAAACACACCTGACCGCCTCGAGTCCATGTTGAATAAAGCTGAAGATCAATTTCATCCGACTTGAGCGCGGGAGGAGATCCGCAGGGCTCGATCGTTCTCTGCTTGTATTCAACAAGGTCATTCTTATCGAAGCTGGGGCCTGCGAAGATTCCGGAACTTCTATTAACCCGAACTGTGATCTTGTAGACGTTCTTAACCCTGCCCATACCTCCGGACTGATCCTGGAGGATGACCGGAAGTGTTTTCACATCCGACTGATACGGAAGACCGACTTGAACCACCGATGCTTCATGGTTGAGAGTGACCTTGCCATTTACAACCTTCTGCTGAGGCTGGACAGCACCGTCGGCCAAAATAGAAACTGTCTTTCCCTCGAGCCAATCAATTCCGGAGATCGTGGTCGTAGGCGTCCCGGTGTAGGTCGCGCCGGAATCGACAAAGAAGGCATCAGCCAAATTCTTG
>ENA-UOJL01003491-UOJL01003491.1-human-gut-metagenome-genome-assembly--contig:-P47-NODE-3491-length-11011-cov-3.516521_pt1 | contig 11011 bp, 13 predicted proteins | sample MGYA00242347_ERZ723894 | MGnify/ENA metagenome assembly ERZ723894
GCCTCCACCGTGCCAGTTGCCGGGTCGATGGGGATCTGTCCAGAGGTAAAAATAAGCTCCCCCGCCACAATGGCCTGTGAATAGGGGCCGATAGCGTCCGGCGCCTGTTTCGTATAAATCGTTTCCATACCACAACATCCTTTCCTCTATATAATCTTATATCCGGCCTGCAAAACGGCTTCCCGAATCTGCTGTATATGTTCGAAATCCCGCGTCTCCATGACGATACGCAGCAGGCACGCGTTCACATCGGTGTCCACATCTGCCCGGTCATGATAGATGGACACCACGTTGCCTCCCAGATCTGCGATAATCTTTGAGACATCTTTGAGCTGTCCCGGCTTATCCAGCAGCTCGATGGTCATATCCACCGACCGGCCAGATTTGAGAAGCCCTCGGTTGATAACGCGGGACAGGATGGTTACATCGATATTCCCCCCGGAGACGAGGCAGACGACATTTTTCCCCTCCACTGGAACCTTGCCGAACATCACAGCGGCAATGGAAACCGCTCCAGCTCCTTCTGCAATCATCTTCTGCTGTTCGATCAGCGCCAGGATCGCCGTGGATATCTCATCGTCCGTCACGGTCACGACTTCGTCCACATAGCGCCGGCACAGGTCGTAGGTCAGATCCCCGGGCCGCTTTACCGCAATCCCATCCGCAATCGTCTTCACCGACTCCAGTGCCTCTTTCTTGCCGGATGAGATGGCGTTGAACATGGAGGGCGCTCCAGTGGCCTGCACTCCATAGATCCGACACTCGGGGCGCAATCGCTTGATGGCGTAGGCGATCCCGGAAATCAATCCACCTCCTCCAACGGGAACAACAATGGCGTCCACACTGGGCAGCTGGTCGAGAATTTCAAGACCGATAGTCCCTTGCCCCGCTATGACCATCTCATCATCAAACGGATGGATAAAAGTATACCCCATTTCTTTTTGTAATTCAAGTGCCTTTTCGTAGGCATCGTCATAGGCCCCCTGCACAAGGCATACCTCCGCGCCGTAGCTCTTGGTCGCTTCCACTTTTGAAATGGGCGCTCCGTCCGGAATGCAGATCATGGCTGGAATCTTGTTCTTCTGGGCGGCCAGCGCAACGCCCTGGGCGTGATTGCCGGCGGAGCAGGCGATGACACCCTTCCGCTTCTCTTCATCGCTCAACTGCGATATTTTGTAGTAGGCTCCCCGAACCTTAAAGGAACCCGTCACCTGTAGATTCTCCGTCTTAAGATAGATCTTTCCACCGGCGTGCAGCTTCGGCGCATAGATAAGGTCCGTCTTCCGGATCACATCCTTCAAAACATAAGAGGCATGGTAAATCTTGTCCAGTGTCAACATCACAAATCTCTCCCCATCATAAAAATACAGCCCCCATCTCCATTAGAGACGAAGGCTGTTGCTTCCGCGGTACCACTCTAGTTGCCGCTACGTACACGCGGCCTCTTCATACGCATCCAACAATGCGCGCTCCGTTAACGGGGGGCTCTCCGGGTCCGCTTACTGCTGTTTCTGCGGGCCAGCTCCGAGACGATACGTGAAACGGAGGTGAAGTTCCTGGAACCTTACACCGGCCGGTTCCTCTCTGTTAGGATCCTCCCCCCAGCGCGTTCTCTTCTTAGCAGTATCACTATACGCCAATTTTCAGATTTTGTCAATCCCCGTTTTATGAAACAAATACTGCCCGCAAGACCCTCTCTTCATCCTCCCGCATGGCAAGCAAATGCATTTGAACTGTCGCCAGATCGCGGGGCTGTTTTATCAGTGAGTACTTTAGCATGAGATTTTTGATACAGGTGGCGCGTTCTGCAATCTCATCCAATTTTACTAGGATATCACCGGAACATTGAATCGCATTTTCGTTTTGAAGATAGCGGATTCGTTTTGCCATCACAGCTTTATGCTCGCACAACAGGGTGAAGGCTCTTATGTCCAGAAAATCCTCCCCTTTTTCAATTTGCTCTATGTAGGTCTGCAATTCTCGGTATGCTGCCAACCCATACACCATGTCAGGCTTAGGATTTCCGTACATTTTAAACCGCTTGGACGTGTCTGCCGACTGGAGATAGTCCGATACCATCTCCTGAATATTCTCAAAATCCAGGGCAAACCGTTTCTCCCTATTGACTCGCAGAATGACCATGGACCGCTTCTCCGTCACGGAGGCAAATGCGTTCCGCAGCGCCTCATATGGGATATGAGTGGAGGTATACCGCTGATTCTCATCAAAACCGACTGTCAAGAAATGCTGTTGGGAATCATCATATCCATAGAGCAAAAAATCATGGGTTCGATGCTCTGTTTGGAAGGCATAGCGGTGCTCCGTATAGTATTCGTCCAAAAAGACATTCACATATCCCTCGGTCTGTATAGCCCAGCGGGCTAACTCTACCATGTCAGCTCTCATAACCCGCAGCATCTCCTGGGATATGCGCTCTATATCCAAAAGTGGGTAGTAATCCCAGACTCCATGGATCAGATTGAGGCCATAGAAATTGAGCTTGTGGGGACTCCCGATCTGATAGTACAGTTGGATATAATTGGTGTAAAACCAGTTCTCAAAATCAGGATGATTTTCCATAACGGCCAGCGGATAGGCGTGAAATAGAAATGTTTTGATGGAAGGAACAAAGACCGGCAAGGTCATCTCCTGGGGCATCGTATCAATCCTCTCTCTGCTTTCGCTATATACGTTCTCAGTTTATTTCAAATTCACCTTCAAGGCCCTCTATGGACAGGGGAGTGCCCTTCTCGCCAGCACAAACAAGTCCCCGATTCGAACTGTATTTTGGGACTGATAGGCCTCATTCTGTCTCAAATCGGTAACGCCTTGTATTTCGACGTTATACAGTTGATGACCATTTTCATTGAGCAATCGGACGATCGAACAGACATAGGGGTCGGAGGAAACATTCCGAATTTTTACATCATGGATATCCGCATCTTTTCCTTCCACCCAGTAGCCCTGTTCCATCTCAAATTCGCCTAGGGCCGCTCTTATAAATCCGCCTGAAATACTATATTTCGGAATGTTGAATTCCTCATAAAGACGTTGGTAATCCCCCACCAGCGCTGATGGAGTATCTTCAGATTTTCTACTCGAAGATTGCTAACATTACAGAAAAATAAAGTGGTATTGCGCGATCCGGCCACAGGATCGTATCCTCTATGATCCATTTTTCGCTGCCTGTCCGCTGGTTCTGACGGGGGATTACTACTTTGTCAATCCCCGTTTCCTTAGCCTTTTTAATTGCAAGGGAGATGCTTTTGTCATCTGTGCTGGATATAGTCTCATTGGGCGACACATATTCCATATCGTATCACAACCTTCCATTGGACTGTATTGCTGGTTACGATTTTGGTCGTCGGATCTGGCAAGCAATTTTTCACTTCTAGTGTACTTGATATGGAAAGATTTGTCAACCTTGCAACGAATTTAATAGGGCTGCCGCATACAAAAGAGGCTTAGGCAAAATATGCCATAGCCCTTAATAACACTCGCACGATTTCATTGCACTGCGTCGACACGCGCGATCAACTCGCGAATCGTCATAAACATGTCGCCATCTTCAAGCTGAATATCAAAGGCATTTTCCAGTTCCACCACTAAATCCATAACATCCAGTGAGTCCAGTCCTAGAGACTGTAGCGTATCGTCAAGTTTGATATCCTCTGCCCTCATCTCCACATAGTCTGCCACGATTTCTTTAATCATTTCCTCATGCATCGCAATCCCCCCTATGACGGTCTGTATTTTGTAGTATAAAGGATAGTCTCCCGCTTGCGCAGAGTTTCTTGTCAACATAGGCTTTGCAGGTGACATAGTAAAAAGGGGGCCTCACTTTTTCGACCTGGCAGACGGCTGACAGGATGTCGCCTGGGGCAATCTCTTTATGAAATTTCATGTCCGTTATCCCGGTCAGAAGCGGCCGCCTCCCTTGAAGCTCATCCAGCCAGAGGCCGCAGGAGGATTGTGCCATAATTTCGCAGCTCACGACGCCGGGCACAATGGGATGGCCCGGAAAGTGCCCTTTAAAAAACCATTCCTCTCCCGAAAAGTGGTAATATCCGATTGACTGTCCAGTTTCTAATATTTCCAGTCTGTGAAGTAAAAGCATCGCGTCTCGATGCGGAAGGTACTCTTTGATCCTGTCTTGACTTAAAATCTGTTTCATGGTCCACCTTTCATCATTATAAATTTTCCGGCTGTATATACGACAATTTTTTTACCGTGATATCTGGCATTGCGTTGGAATCATATAAAATAGTCCTACCAATCCCTGCACGTTTTCCAGCTTCAATATCCCGCAACTGATTTCCGATGAGGATGGATTTCTGTAGGTCGATATGATACCGTTGCTTTGCCCTCCACAACATTCCTGGATTTGGTTTTCGGCAAGGGTGATGGGGGTTACAGGATGAACAATAATAGACATTCGCAATCCGAATTCCCTTCCGCCTGAGCTCCGCGACCATATAGCGGGTCAGGGTTGCAAACTGTCTATGGGAGAGGTATCCCTTGCCAATACAAGCTTGATTCGTAACAACGATCAGTTTATACCCTAATCTTTGGAATGTCTGTAGAAGCGGAACAATCTCCATCTGAATCTTCATCTCTGATAAAGACCGGATATATTGATTCTTTCCTTTTCCTGTAGGTTCAATTGTGATAACCCCATCCCGATCTATAAAAACAGCTTTATTGCAAGCGTTCTTCATTTGTCAACCTCCTCCGCAGCCAACTGGACGAAGCCCTTTTGATTTCCCCCACCTTAATGACGTGGATTTTATATTTTTCTGTTGTATGGGCTTCCGGAAAACCTTTTTCCTCCGCGTCGGCCCCCCTGGCAAAGATATTGGGCTGTAACTGCCATAGACATTGATCGAAGGTCGTATTGTGAAAGGGAAAGACATAATCAACGCAGGAGAGGGCGGCGACCATAGACATCCGATCTTGTATGGAGAAAATTGGATATGTGCCTTTCATTTGTTTGATGGATTCGTCTGAATTCACGCCAACCAGCAAAAGATCTCCTAGCGCCTTAGCACCGCTTAAATATTCCAGATGCCCAATATGAAATATATCAAAGCAGCCACAGGCGGCAACCAAGATTTGATCCTCATATTTTCTTCGATAGTGTGACAATTCATATTGCGTGATTCTCTTTCCCTCTTCCGCCTCCTCACGGCATCTCATGACTGCCAATACAGAGCTTTCGTTTTAAATTGGATATGCCCTTAAAAATCGATTGCATATAGTCAACGCTCACCTTTCCCTGTTCGTACAGACCTTTTCTTGTCAGGATCAGCTGATCGCCGACGGCTGTTATATACCCCTGTTTGATATGCCGATGGATTACCTCCGAAAAGATCTGCTTTGGGTCATGGCCGAAGGTGTCTGCAAACCGGGAAAGGGAAACCGCGCCCCTGCGAAATCCCATGACCATCGCCCTCTCCATCAGCTGCTTGGACGTAATTCTCCTGCTGATTCGACTGACTGGCAGTACTCCTCCCTGAAGCTTCTTGACATAAGAATCAAGCTCGCTCTCATTCTGATAACAGTAGCCATTGATATATCCGAAGCTGGACGGGCCAAAGGAAAGATTATCCCCATATCCATCATAGGTCAGATCCCAAAATCGTATAAGCCCTTTCTCTCTGCCGTACTCCTGGGCGCTGATCAGCTCGTATCCATGAGTCATTAGCTTATTGTGGGCTTGATAGAATGTTTCCCTCATTTCTGTTTCATTTAGCGCTGCAGGCGGGCTCATGGACTTTTGTTGTTCTCGGTAGAGCTTTGTATACGCAAATACGGCTGTCTTATACACTGAAAGATGAGAGAGCTGCAGCTTGATCGCCTGGTCCAAATCCTGCAAAAACTCCTCTTGGGACACCCCCGGCAGCCCGTACATTAAATCCGCCGATACACCGGAAAACCCTATACTTTTTGCCATATCCAGCCACTGAATCAGAGCATCCGGGCTGCCAGCCATGTGCAAATCTCTCCGCGCCTTGTGCTGCAGCGTCTGGATGCCCGTGCTCACACGCGTCACCCCATGCTCCCGCAGAGCTATCAGCTTTTCTAAATTTGCATTCTGTGTATGACACTCCACGGTTATGTCACAGCCCTTAAGATTAAAGGACTGGTGAAGGCAGTCCAGTATCCGGATTAGCTGATCGCGAGTCAGGACCGTGGGGGTTCCTCCGCCTATAAAAACAGAACCGATAGGGAGCTGGCAAGTATACGGCTCACCGGCATACATCTCGATCTCGCGCAGCAGAGCATCCACATACGCCTCGATTCTCTCTGGCTGAGATGCCAGATTTCGGTGATAAATACAAAAATCGCAGAGGCTCGTACAAAATGGAACGTGGATGTAGAGCGGAACCTCTGCCCTCTTCTCCACAGGTGGCGCTTTGAAAAATTTTTCAGCAGCCTGCGACACATCCTCCCGCTTATCAAACAGTGGATAGTTCATCACCGCCACATCATACGATGTATAGTTCATAGTCCGACTCTCCTCCTATCCATCCCTCTGCATTACAACAGCCTGCGCCATATTGGTCCCTGCGCCAATGACATGAAGCCCCAGGTTTACCTGTCTGCGCTGCATTTCATACAAAAGTGACGTACACATGCGAAGTCCTGTTGCGCCGATCGGGTATCCCAAACCAATATTGCCTCCATCCACATTGACTCGATCTGAGTCAAGTCCCATCTCCAGCACTGTCATCATGGATTGCACCATAAATGAGTCATTGATTGAATACAGACCGACATCGAATCGATCGAAACCGCATTGCTTCATTATCGTTTGTGCGCATTTCGCCATGGAGCTCCCCCGCTCTTCATTGGGGACCGCTGTATTCAACACCGATACGATTCGTGCCAGCGGTTGAAGTCCTATTGTCCGTGCAGTATTTTCCTCCATGAGAAGCATCGCAACAGCACATTCCGCTATGGCGGCGCTATTGAGCCGTGTTAACACTCCATCCTTTAGAAACATGGGGGCCGCTTCATAGATCTCGCGCTCCGATCGCACTACCTGTGGAAACTCATCGCCTATGACACATCGTGTTTTTCCATTTTCTGTATAGGGTATGGGCACCGTTTCTTCAGCAAAGCAGCCATTTCGATAGGCTGTCTCAGCCTTCAAAATGCATTGATAGGTATGCGCATCTATGGCCAGCCGACTGATACCAGCTTTCCTGGCCAGCACCTCGTTCATGTAGGCCATGTCATTGTCCTGGATGAGGTTCTCAATATCCTCCATACAAGGGAGTTGATTTTTCAGCATTCGCTTCACGTTCTGCTTCATGAAGTGCAATACATAGGGCGAATTGCCAATCTTCTCAATCCCACCCACCAAAATCGTGTTGGCGGCGCCATTTCGAATCTTGTGCCAGGCGATGGCCAGCGCCTCATCAGAGGAGGCACAGGTTTTACTGATGGTGGTGCAGGAAATCATCTCCGATAGTCCCGCATACAGTATAGCCTTTCGACAGAGATTATCCTTTTCAATGGGAAAGCTGGCACCTGCCAACGCCTCTTCAACCTGAACCGGCAGGCCCGCGCGCATTACCGCTTCCTGAAATACTTTAGCGAGCAGCGTGATTTCGCCGATTCCATTCAATTCTCCTGGTATTTTTCCCACTGGGGAACGGCAGGCGGAAACAGCCACCACATTTCTCATCCAAATCACCCTTGTACCCTTTTTTCCAACATGTCCAGCGATACAGCGATCGTTCCCATCCTTTCACAGCTAATAGCCGCCACCTCATTGGCAAATCGAACCGCGGCGTCCATGGGGATTCCATTGGCTAGGCAAACTGCCATGGCCGCCATCATGGAATCCCCAGCTCCCGTTGGGTCTACCGGCGCCTTGCAGACCGATGAAATGGGGTATGCCATGTTCGCATCGTCAAGATAAATAAGCCCATTTGCATCCAAGGTAATGACCATATTCTCAATTCCTTGCTCCTGTTTAAAGCGCATTCCGTATTCAATCGTCTCATCGATTCCAGCAAGCTGCCGTCCCAGCAGCTTTTCGAGTTCAGCTACCGTCGGCTTGTAGAGAAAAATACCGCTGAAATCCCAGGATGACTTACTGTCAACCAGAAGTCGGATATTTCGAGCGAGACAGATCTTCTTGATACGCTCAAATAGATCTTGACCGATACAGCCCTTCTGATAATCGGATACGACAACACAGCGGATATCATCCATATTATAACGAAAATGACTGTACAGACGGTTGGATGTATCCGCGCTGATGGGTGCATCGTAATCTTCATCTAAGCGCAATAAAATCCGGTTGTCCGCCACCAATCGTGTCTTTAAGCTGATATCCCGCGCCTCCTCCGTCAAGCAAAAAGATGACAACAGCTTTTTATTCGTAAGGAGCCCGTGGAACGTCTTTGAATTTGGCCGCACTCCCAGGACTGTATAAAAAATAGGGGTACCCCCAAGCCGCCGGATTGAGTAGGCGACATTGCCTGCTCCACCTAGATGGTAGTATCGTTTCTGAGGGATAAAGATGGACTCTTGTGTCTCCCGCAAAAATCCAACATAGTATGCATCCAGGATGGAATCTCCAAGGACGGCGATTTTAGGACTGTTTGTCCGTAATGTCTCAAGTATCTCGTTCATATCTACCTCATATACTGTAATATCTCCCTCAGCTCTGTAACGGAATTACATGTCTCCCCCGCCGCAGCCCGCTCATCTGTTTTAACCCATAGGGTTTGCATTCCCATATACTGTGCCGGCCGGATATCTTCGGCAAAGGAGTCGCCGATCATGACCATTTGCTCTGGAGAGCCGCCGGCTAACTCTATCGCCATGTGAAAAATCCGGGGATCCGGTTTATTGGCTTTCGCATTTTCTGATGTTATGATACAATCGAATAAAAATCCCTGCTTTGTGATGGATTCCAGGAGAATTGCATTGTCCGCGTTGGTCAGTAGTCCGACTCTATATTGCTTCCGAAGGACATCGACTACATATGTTGCGGATGGATACGCCTTTGGCATGGTAAAGAGTGCTGTTATAAACCTTTGAAACTCTTCCGTCCAGGGCTTGACATCATATCGGTCACAGGTCCGCAGATAGCTTTGACGCAGAACCGTCTCTCCCAGAGCAAAAGCTTCCTGATGTAGCTGTTTCGCACGCTCCCGCGAAAATCTCATGAAGAAGTCATGCGGATGGCATTTTGCATTGGATTGACGCAAGAAGGATGAAAACCATTCTTCGATTTTCGCAAAGGGTTCGCCCACATCCACCAAAGTTCCATAATAATCAAACCAAATGGTTCGGATCGCCCTCTTGTCCCATGAGGGCTGTCTCGATGTCTTTTCCAAATTGTCGACACTCCTCTTGATTTCGCATATCTGTAAATTGTGCCGCCTCCGCGTGGAATTCCTCCGACATGGCATTTATCCTTCTTAACAGCCGTCTCATCACGTTTTGGTCCCGCTGTGTCGTCTGTTCCAGCAGCAATTTTCCCGGTAATGACCGGCTCAACACTGGCTCAATTGGACTCAATTGAGATATGACAAGGTCCAGGAACCGATTGCATTCGTGTCGGTACATCGTAGCTTCTGCCCAGGAGGTGACAAAGACAAAAACAGGCTTATGGATCCACCGGTCTTTCTTAGACCGTATGAATTCTGATACGCTGGCCAAAGGTTTCCCCACATAGATGGGACTTCCAATGATAATAAACTCATCCGCATTCTGTCCCGGCTTCACCTCCCCAATCCGCTGTATGGCTACTGCCTTATGGCGAATGCCATCTACAATCCAATGACAAACCTCCCTGGTCGAATCGTACCGGGTATCATAATACAGAGTTCCGCTCAAGCTCTCTCCCCAATCCGTTTAAAGTATTCAACGACATGCTGCAATCGCTGTGTTGAATTGATACGTTCAATTAAGCGATCATAGGCATCCATAAACACGTTCCTCGTCATTTTCGGCAGTGAGTGAACCAAGGTAAATCCATCGTAGCGAGACCAGTCCTCTGTCAACAATCGCCCTTCTCTCTTCATTTGCTCATAGTATCGAGTTCCCGGATACGGTGTCGCAATGGTGAGGTTCGTGCCATATAGACATGAATCGTAGATAAACTGGTATAAACGCTCAAAGGTGCTGGCCTCATCCTCGTCCAGCCCGAGAACAAAGCTGCCAATGACTCCGATTCCCTCCCGCTGGATTACGGAGATCGCCTGCCAATATTGTTCCAGCCTTCTCTGCTTCCATTGTGTGTGCTGAATCGCCGCCAGATTAGCAGGGTTTAGACTCTCAAAGCCGATTAACACCTTGCGGCAGCCAGAGGATCGCAACTGCCGGCATAGTTTCTCTTTTTCATAAAGTGAAACATCCGTAAATCCATACCAGTCGAGTCTAAATTGTTGCAGCAGCGAGAGAAGTTCCGTTCCAGACTGTTCCTCTATGAATAGATTGTCATCCGTGAAAAAAAGAAAGGGTCTTTTCCAACACTTTTGGATCATCTCCAGCTCCGCCTTTAACTGCCCCAAGCTTTTCCGCCGGATTCGTTTTCCGTAAATGGAGGAGGAAGAGCAAAAATGACATTGATGGGGACAGCCCCGGGACCATTGAATCGGAATGCTGGAATAAGGATATTTCACAGCTAAAGAATATAACGGGACGGGCGATTTCCCAAGATCTGGATGTGTCGAAGCTCGATACATTTTTTTCTGTGATAGAGAGCTCCACTCCCGGAGGAACTGCCTCATGGTATCTTCCGCTTCTCCTGCAAAGACAACATCCGCATACTGTAGCACCTCGTCTGGACACACGGAGGCATGAGGTCCTCCCATGACGATTCTGGCGCCCCGATCCCGAAACTGGCAGGCATAGCCATAGGCCTCTTGGGACTGGGTGGTGGACGGCGACATGAAAACCATGTCATACGCCCACTCCTGGACTGATTCATAGGCGAGGTCGACGTAGTGGATTTCCCAGTCCTTGGGCAGCATGGCGCCGACCG
>ENA-UOJL01003495-UOJL01003495.1-human-gut-metagenome-genome-assembly--contig:-P47-NODE-3495-length-10989-cov-6.171941_pt1 | contig 10989 bp, 10 predicted proteins | sample MGYA00242347_ERZ723894 | MGnify/ENA metagenome assembly ERZ723894
TGGGCATGTCCATCCTCCGGGAAGGCGGCCTGGTGCTCACCGTGACGGAGACCGGTTTCGGACGGCTCTCCAGCCCGGAGAATTACCGGATTCAGAAGCGGGGCGGCAAGGGCCTGCTGAACTACCACACGGATAAATTTGGCGACGTTGCCGCCATCAAGGTGGTGGATATGGACGACGACGTGATTTTGATCTCCGAGGACGGAGTCATTATCCGCATCGCCGCCAGCTCCATCCGTGTCTGCGCCCGGCCCAGTAAGGGCGTGCGGGTGATGAAGCTTGCGGAAGGCAGCAAAGTGGTCACCCTGGCCCGTGTGCCTCACGAGGAGGACGAAGTGGACCAAGTGGACATTGAGGACGACGGCACCGCCGACGAGGGCGGGGACGTTTCCGAAGAGGTGGAAGAGGAATCCACGGAGGAAGTGGAAGCTCTCCAGACCGAGGAAGAACCGGAAGAGTAATCCTGGATGAAAAAAGAGCTGATGCGAAATGCATCAGCTCTTTTGTTTTGCAAATTTCGGGCAGGTCAGTCCTCTTCCGTGATACGGAACAAATCGTTTGGCGTGCAGTCCAGCAGCAGGCATAAAGCCTCGATATTCTCGTAGCGGATGGACTTGGTCTGATTGTTTACCATTTTGTTAAAGTTCTGGTAGCTCATGCCCAGCTGCTTGTAAAGCCAGTATTTGGTCTTGCCACGCTGCTCCAATAAGGACAGTACATCTAATTTTATCATAAGATATAACTCCATCCCATATGTTTTGATGAGATGATATCTTAGTTTTTCTCTTTACATATAGACTAATGCATTATATAATGAAAACATTCCATAGAAAGAGGAAACGATATGATAATCGATGTCACAGGGGTGGAGCTGATTCCAGGAAACAGGGGAGCGAATTGTCCAGGAAACGGAACCCACAAAGACGCTCAAGGGAAGCTGTTAGAATGCTGTTGTGAAGAGTGTGATTATTATCTCTGTTGTTCAGAGAACTGCCCTAAAATAGAATGTGAGCGATGCCCCGACAAAGATTGTCCTCACGCAAAGAAAAAACCTGCCCCATGGTGAGATGAAAGAAGCTCTTTCACGCCAAGCGGCAGGTTTTATTTGGTTCGTTTAGTTTTTATCCTCTTTACGATCGGAAAGCTGCTGGGCTTTCTGCTCCCGGAACTCCTTGTTCAAGTTGGCTTCGGCTTCCGCTTCCTCGTTTTTGATCTCCCAGTGGAGCAGGAAAGTGAGGGCTGCCCGCAGGGCGATGATGGCCCCCACGATGGCGATCTCGCTCAAGTCCCGGACGATGACCGTACGGAGGATCTCGCTGCCCAGCTTAAATTCCAGGCACAGGGCCATGCCCTTTGCCAGATTCAGCCGGACCATGGGGTCATGGCGGATATAGTTGACCACACCACGGATGCCTGCCACGATCAGCACAATGACGCCCACCAGCTCGAACAAGTGGATGGCGTTGGACACCAGCACTTCCAGCAAGTTTTCCATAAACAGTTCAAATGCGTCTAAATTCACTACCATCCCTCCTTCCCCCAGCGTGACGCTGGACCCAAGTCGCGGTCCTGGTCGCCGGTGGCGACCGTTTAGGACCGACCGAGCCGGCCGGCGAGACCACGGGCGGCGGGCTGACGCCCGCGCTGTTCTATGCGTCAGAGCACGTCCGCGCCGACAGATTTACTGCATACCAACGGCGACAGAACGCGAGGGCACGAACCCCACGTAGGGAACCCCACGGACAGTGAGCTAACGCTTTCCTACGCTGGGAGTAAGCGCAGCGCACGCCCCCGCGACTTGCCTCTGGTGCAACCAGAGCACGTCCGCGCCGTTAGACCCCGCGGACAGTAAGCCAACAGTTTCCCACACTGGGAGTAAGCGCAGCGTACGTCCCCGCGTCATGGGTGCAGCGTCACGCTGCTAGCCGACAGCTTCGCCGGTGGTGGAGGGGAATTGGGGCAGTTGGCCGGTGGCCTCATATACGGCCTGGCACAGGACCTTGGCCCGGTCACGGTAATACTCCATCACCGCTTTGGCGGACGCTATGGAATCTTCGCTGTTCTCGTCCCGGATGGCTTGTACTGCCCCATCCAGACCGTTTTCCCATTCCTGCTGTTCCGTTTCCAGCGTGGTCAGAGCGTCCCCGGTCAAAGCGCTTTGGGCTTCTCCATAAGCCGTGTCAATCAGCGATTCCCACAGCTTGGCCCCGTTGTCATAAGCCCGCAAGATCAAATTGGTGGAAGTGGCGTTGGCCATATCCTCTTCCAGCTTGGCGTCAATGGGATTTTCCTCAAACGCAGTGTCAAACTCCCCGGAGGACACTTGGCTTTCCTCAGAGCTTTCCGGCGAGGGAGTGGGACTGGGCGTGGGAGTGGGGGTAGGTGTGGGTGTAGGCGTGGGGGTGGCTTCGTTTTCCACAACGCTGACAGAAGGTGTGGAAATCTGGGAAGAGGTGTCCGCCCCTTCTCGGGAACAAGCCCCCGCGCTCAATAACAATCCGGCGCAGATGACCAGAGACAGAAATCTAAGAGAACCTTTCATAGCAGTGCTCCTTTCTCTATCGAGACATTCCGCCGGGCCCTCAGGCAGGGCTTAGAGCAGCCCTTTTTCCACCAGGGCGGCGGTTTTTAAGATCCCCACTTGGGTCTTGCTGTCGGGGATCTCGTTATTTAACACCATTTCCACAGCTTTGTCAAGGGGAATACGCAGGTTCTGAAGGAACTCGTCCGGGTCCAGATTCAGCTCGCCGGTTTCCTTGTCCACACGGCAGGCCCACAGCCGGATGATCTCCCCGCAATAGCCGGGAGTGGGGTACAGATTTCCCAGGGAAATGTAATTTTTACCGGTGGTGCCGGTTTCTTCCATCTGTTCCCGCTTCATGGCTTCAAAGGGGTCCTCCCCGGGCTCCAATTTGCCGGCGGGCAGCTCCATCAGCACTTCCTTGTAGGGGCAGCGGAACTGCTTGACGAAGATCAGCTCGTTCTGGGCGGTGAGAATGGCCACGCTTACCCCACCCGGATGGCTTACGATCTCCCGTTTGGCTACGGCGCCGTTGTCCAGTTCCACGTCGTCCACGTGGACCCGGATCAAATGGCCGTCAAATACGGTGGTCTCCTTCAATGTTTTCTCGTTCATGGGGATTCCTCCTAAGTAGATGAAATTTAGGGTTATGTTACATCCTGGCCGGTAGAAGGGCAGGTTATTCCTGCAGGGAGTTCATCACCAGGCCGGTAATGAGTTTGGGATAAAAATAGGTGGATTTTTGGGGCATTTTCTCCCCGCTTGACGCCACCTGGCCGATCTCCTCCACCCGGGTGGGATTGAGCAGGAAGCAGCATTGGCTTTCGCCCTTTTGGACGGATTCCTCCGCTTCCTGGGCGGATCGGGTGTAGGTCAGGTTCTTCTGGTTTGCCATGTTTTCCTTGTCGATGCCCAGCAGCCGCTCCAACACCAGGTTGTGAAGGATGGACACGTCCAGCATCCGGTATGCCTGGCTTTTTTCCGGCAAAAGACCGTCCATCACCGCCGGGTCTTTCAGGGTGAGCACTGTCCAAGCTGTCCCGTCGTACAGGGCGAAAGCGTGTTTGCCCTCTTCATACAGTTTGTCCAGAGTTGCCTGGCTTTCCTCCCGGCTCCCCTGAGGCAGCAGGTCAAAATCCTCCTGGCAGGCGGCCAGCACAGCGGCGCTGTCAAAGGAGGGGAGTCCCCGCACCAGACGATGGGTGGGGAATACCACCAAACCGGGATCGGCCATGTCCGTCAGGGTCATGAGGATATACTCGCTGCCCGGCAGGTAGGCTCCCTGCTCCCGGAGGGTGTCCCGGTAGCGCAGGCCCGTCTCATACCGGTGATGGCCGTCGGCGATGTACAGTTTCCGTCCGGCGAAATCTTCCCGCAGAGCCTCTATGGCCACCGGGTCATTGATGACCCACAGCCGGTGAGTCACCAGGCCGTCGGAAAACTCATACCTGGGCGGGCAGGACTGGGACAGGTTTTCCAGCCGCTGGGCGGTCACATGGTGTTCGTCCTGATACAGGGAATAGATGGAGCTGAAATTGCACTGGGTGGCGGAAAGCAGTTGGAACCGGTCTTCCTTGGCTTTGGAAAGGGTCTCCTCGTGGGGAAGCACCACTCCGTTTTGGAAGTCCTCCAGCCGGACCCGGCACACCAGGCCCCGCACCTTTTTCGTCTCCCCCTGGTCCACTTTGGAAAGAAATTCCTCTTCGTACAGGTAGAAGCCTTCCTCCATGTCGAAGCGGAGAGCTCCCTCTTCCTGCCACGCCTTCAAGGTCCGGGCGGCTTCCTGGTAGGGATTTTCCCCCTCTTTGGGAAGCTCCAGACGGATGATGTTGTGATCGTTGCGGGAAAGGTATTCTCTACGCTGGTCCTCGCTGATGATGTCGTAGGGCGGGCAGGTCAGGTCCTGGATTCTCCCCGCTTTCTCAAGGTCGTAACGCAGTGCCCGAAAGGGCCGGATGTCTGCCATGGGATCACTTCCTTTTTCATGTGTAGGGTAGCCCCGGCTGAAAACCGGTTCCATCCTCATTATTGTAGCCATTTGGCCGCCCCCCGTCAACAGAAATCAGGGGGAAAAGGGCTGGGACAGGCGTTTTCCGAAAGTGTCCCTTCCCCCCTTTTCCTACTTCCCGGCGGACGGAAGATGGGACAACGGGCCGCGGGGGAATTTTTCTCATGGAAAGGGGTTTGAAAAGGGATATTTCGCCTTCCCGTCACGCAAAGTTCACAAAACTGGGCTAAAATAAGGAAAACTGTGGTGCCAAAGGGGAAAACTCTTGCAAATAAACCCATTTTGCGGTACTATGGTAAAGTTACAGACGTCGGGTTCCCAGCGAGGAGGCAACCTGGCGAAAAGACGGAAACAGGAGGAATCACGGACATGATAGAGGTCAAGAACCTCACCAAGCGCTATGGCCAGAACCTGGCGCTGGATCGCGTGAGTTTTAAAATCGAGGAGGGCACCATCGTCGGGTTCCTGGGACCCAACGGCGCGGGCAAATCCACCACGATGAACATCATCACGGGCTACCTTTCCGCCACCTCCGGCGAGGTGACAGTCTCCGGGAAAAACACCCTGGAGGAGCCCAACGAGGTAAAAAAGCAGATCGGCTACCTGCCTGAGCAGCCGCCCCTTTACATGGACATGACGGTAAAGGAATACTTAAACTTCATGTACGACCTGAAAAAGGCCAAGCTTCCCCGGGAGCAGCATATCGGGGAGATCTGCCGGCTGGTGAAGATCGAGAACGTGTACAACCGGCTGATCGGCAACCTGTCCAAAGGTTACAAACAGCGTGTGGGCATTGCCCAGGCGCTGATCGGCAATCCCCCGGTATTGATCTTGGACGAGCCCACCGTGGGCCTGGACCCCAAGCAGATCATTGAGATCCGCACCCTGATCAAGAACCTGGGCCGGAACCACACGGTGATTTTGAGCTCCCACATCCTGCCGGAAGTGCAGGCCGTGTGCGAGCGGATCATCGTCATCAACAACGGCCGGGTGGTGGCCGACGGCGCCACCGATACCCTGGCCCATGACCTGTCCCCCGACCACCGGCTGATCCTTCGGGCGGAAGGCCCGGAGAAAGAGATGGTCCACGCCCTGCAGAATGTGCCCGGCGTTGTGGACGCTTATTCCATGGGCGAAAAGGAAAAGGGCGTGTACGACCTGAGCGTGGAGTCCACCCCGGACAACGACATCCGCCGGGACGTGTTTGCCCTGATGGCCCGGAAGGGCTGGCCCATGCTGGCGCTGCGGAATACGGACCTGACCCTGGAAGACCTGTTCCTCCAGCTGACCAGTTCCGACACCACCGTGCTGCCCCAGCAGGATAACGGAACGGATCTGGACCCGGACCAGGATCTGGAGTTTGACGGCGACCAGGATCGTGACCTGGCCCCGGAAAAGGACAAGAAAACAGAGGAAGGAGATGAGGAGCAGTGAGAGCGATCTTTAAGCGCGAAGTGCGTTCTTATTTCAGTTCCCCTGTGGGCTATGTGTGCGTGGCCGCTTTGATGGCCCTGTACGGCTTCTATTATTACCAGGCCATGCTGACCAGTTCCTCCAGCTATATTTCGGCGGTGTTTTCCACCATGTTCAGCTTCAGCATGATGATCATCCCCATCATCACCATGCGCAGCATGACCGACGACCAGAAGAATAAAACCGACCAGGCGCTCTTGACCGCTCCGGTGGGCGTGACTTCCATCGTGCTGGGCAAGTTCTTCGCCTGCTGGTGCGTGTACTTTATCGCCACCACCTTGGGCGGCATTCTGCCCGCCATTGCCATGAGCTTTTTCTCCACCCCTGCCTGGGGCGAGATCATCGGCACCTATATCGGCGCCCTGCTCTATGGCGCTGCCATGATTTCCATCGGCGTGTTTATCTCCAGCTTGACGGTGAGCCAGATCATCGCTGCCATCGGCACCTTCATCATCTCTGTTGTGCTCATGTATGTGGACACACTGGCTTCCGCCATTTCCAACCAAGTTATCAGCAATATTGTCCAGTGGCTTTCCTTTAACGACCGTTACAGCACCTTTACCCAGGGCATGTTCAGCACTTCCAGCCTGATCTTCTTTGTGAGTGTTGCCGCTGTATTCGTCTTTCTCACCGCCCGTAGGCTGGAAAGCCGCCGCTGGAGCTAAGGAGGGCACCGACTATGGAAACGAAACAGACTGAAATCAAGCAGGCCGAGCCCCAGAAGGCTCAGCCTCAGAAAGCTCCCAAAAAACCGGGGAAAAACCCCTTCCGTTCCACCAAATTCAAGCGGGGCGGCATGGCCACTGTGATGACCGTGGTGTTCATCGCCATTGTGGTGGTGCTCAACGTGGTGGTTTCGGCTTTGACCGACCGGTTCCCCTCAATGGACATTGACTTGACCTCCCAGGGTTTGAACACCCTGTCCGAACAGGCTTTGGACGTGGCCAAGAACGTGAACCAGGATACCACCATCTATTTGATCGGCAGCGAGGACGCTTACGAAAACAACCAGATCTACACCTCCTACGGCTTGGAGTACAGCCAGGTGGCCAACCTGGCCAAGCGTTTGGCCGAGGCCAATTCCAAGATCAAAGTGGAGTTTGTGGACCCGGATACCAACCCCACCTTTATCAGTGAGTATCCCGACGACAACCTGTCCACCGGCAAAGTGCTGGTGAAAACAGAGCGCCGTTACCGGGTGCTGGGTGTGACCGACCTGTTCAGCATCGAGCAGGACCAGACCACCTATGCCTACAAGAACTATTCCATGGTGGACAGCGCTTTGGCTGGCGCCCTGGAAATTGTCAATAAGGAAGAAGTGCCCATCTTCACCATCGCCACCGGCCATGGGGAGATGCTCACCAGCGACAACATGACCAGCTTCCTGTCCATGATGGAGGGCCAGAGCTTTGATGTGCAGGAGATCGACCTGCTCACCGAGGATATCCCCGAGGGCACCCAGGTGCTCATGCTGCCCACCCCCACCACCGACTATTCCGCGGAAGAGGTGGATAAGCTCCGTGCTTTCCTGGACGACACTTCCAATTCCGACCCTGTGACCCTGCTGGCTACCTGCTATCCCTCTCAGGCCAGCATGCCCAACTATTCCGCCTTCTTGGAGGAGTGGGGCGTGCAGGTGGAGCCCGGCGTGGTGGTGGAATCGGATACCAGCCGGATGGCTGTGGCCGACTCCAGCGGCGTGATCGTGGATTCCTCCGAGGACTTCCTGTCCGACAACAGCTACGAGAGACTGGTTTCCTACTACAGCTCTCCCTTGAAGCTGCTCTTTGACGCCAATAACAACGTCACCACCTACGAGCTGTGGACCACTTCCGACAGCGCTTATGTGGTCACCGAGAACACCACGGAAGCGGATACCCAAGACCCGGATACCAGCTCCCAGACCGTGGCCACCGTGTCCAGAAAAATGGTGCAGGTGGACGGTTCTTCCGTGAACCACAGCCTGGTGGTGTTTGGTTCTTCCAACGTGTTCACCGATACCTTTATGAGCACGGCTTTCGGCGATGGCAACTACATCACCGACTTGCTGCTGGACCTCACCGGCAATGACGGCAGCAGTGTTTCCGTGAGCACCGAGCGGGTGCAGACCAACGTGACCGATATTACCGCCACCCGCAGCACCATCGATATTCTGGGCTGGACCTTCAGCGCCATTATCCCGGTGATTATTCTGGCAGCTGGGCTTGTCATCTTCCTGAAGAGGAGGCACCTGTAAGCCCATGAAGAAAAATATTCGCTATCTGTTGATCATGCTGGCGGTACTGGTAGTACTGGGCGGCGGCGCAGCTGCATTGCTGCTCACCCAGCAGCCGGAAACGGCAGAGGAATCCTCTACTTCCTCCACTACCACCGAGACCGTCATCGATCGGGAAGACGATGAGATCGCCTCCATTCAGGTGAAAAATCCCTCGTCCACCTTCCTGATCCTTCCCCTGAACCAGGATACCACCACTGCCGCGGAGGATGAGGACAGCTCCTCTTCCGATTCGGTGCAGTTCACCATCGATGGGTATCAGGGCTTTGACCTGGATACGGCCGAGGTGACCGGCGCCGCTACTACCGTGGTGGCCATCTACGCTTCCAAGGATCTGGGTGAGCAGGAGGACCTGGCTCAGTTTGGCCTGAGCGGGGAGAACGCTACCCAGGTGACCGTGAATTATACCGACGGTTCCACCGATGAATTTGTGGTGGGCAACGAGGCCGGAGAATCCTCCGGGCGTTACCTGCTCAAAGACGGAGTGGTGTACATTTCCTCTTCCTTCTCCGGCGCCCTGCTGGGCACGCCTTTGGACTTCATCCAGACAGAGGTGTACAGCGTGGCCGACCGTGTGGAAGAGACCGTGGACAGCGAAGGCTCCAGCTCGGAGACCACCTTGTCCGACGTGCTCTATCACATGGAGCTTACCGGCACCCATCTGGACCAGCCCATTGTCATCGACTATGACCAGAGCAAGGTCAGCACCTATTTGATCACCGAACCGGTGGTGGCCGAATCCGGCAGCAACCAGTTCAGCGAGATCGTCACCGCCTTGAAGAGCCTGACCGCGGATTCTGTGGCGGCTACCGGCCGGACCCAGGAGATCCTGGAACAATACGGCTTGGCAGAGCCCTACGCTCAGATCACCTTCAACATGAACGGTGAGGATCATACCCTGGCTGTCAGCGAGAAAAATTCCGACGGCAACCGGTACCTGATCGCCGACGACAAAGATGTGATCTATGTGGTGTCTGCGGATACGGTCACATCCTGGGCGGACGCGGAATTGATGGATCTGCGGATGAGCTATGTGTGGCTGCCCAACATCAAAGACGTGAGCACCATGACCCTGACGGTGGATGGAACCACCACCTACCGGTTTGACGTGGCCCAGGAGGTCAACGAGGAAGAATCCACCGAGGATTCCACCTCTTACGATTACACTGTGAAAAACGGCGACGGCGCCGACGTGGACTACGAGAATTACCAGGATCTGTACCAGGCGGTGCTTTCTCTGGCAGTGTTGTCCACAGACCCGGCCACCTACGACGAATCTACCTGCAAGCTTCAGATCACCTATGAATATCGTGACGGCAGCGACCCGGATGTGATTTCCTATGTGGCCGTGAACGGCCAGGACGAGCGTTATGCAGCCCTGCTCAACGGCGGGTACAGCGGCTTGGTGCGCCGGAGCGAAGTGAACACCGTGATCGAAAAAGTACAGGCTGTCTACGAAAACCAGGCCATTGAATGACCCCTACTTGACAAAGGGGGCGGCGTATGCTTTAATGAAACAACCAGAGCATGGGTGAGGCTTTGCAAGTGCCTTTCCCCGGCGGTTGGGACAGTGCCGCAAGTAAACATGTCCCTGCGACCCCAGGTTGGGCCGCAGGGATTTTGCTTTTTTTGGAAAAGGGACGAAAACACAATTTGAAATGGGGGTTGCACAATGAAAAAGTTGCTTTGTACGCTGTTGTGCTTGGCCATGTGCGCCAGTACGCTGGTAGGATGCTCCAAACAGGAAGAAGAGCCCGCCCCCTCCCCCAGCGCCTCTCCGGAGGTCTCCCAGGTGGAGGAGGAAAGCTATAAGATCGGACTGGTGCAGTATAAGGAACACACCGCCCTGGACGATCTGCGGGAAGCCTTTATGGGCCGTCTGGAAGAATGGGGCTGCGACGAGGACCAGGTGGAGATCGACTATCAAAACGCGGAAGGGGATTCCGCCAAAGCGGTGGAGATCTGTAACGGCTTTGTGGAGGACGATGTGGACATGATCGTGGCCATCGCCACTCCCGCGGCCCAGGCAGCCATTTCCGCCGTGGCCGACACCGACGTGGTGGTGTTGTTCACCGGGGTCAGCAATGAAAGCGCCCTGGGCCTGGATTTTGGAAAAGCGCCTTCCAGCCAGATCACCGGCGTGGTCTCCCCCACCCCGGTGAACGAGCTGCTGGGCTTGGCAGTCCAGGCGGACAGCTCCCTGGGGACCCTGGGATTGCTGTACGATCCGGCTCAGCCCAGTTCCCAGGCGGAGATCGAGCGGGTGAAAGCCTATTGCTCGGAGCAGGGCCTGGAAGTGGTGGAAGCCACGGTCTCCGATGAGGAATCGGTGCAGCAGGCTGCCACCGATTTGTGCACCAAGGTGGATGCCATTTTCACCCCTGCGGACAATACTGTGGCTCCCAAGGCCACCGAGGTGGCGGAAGCTGCCAAAGCCGCCAAGATCCCCTGGTATACCGGGTCGGATTCCATGGTCCAGGCAGGCGCCTTGGCGTCCATGGGCGTGACCGGCCGGGAAATGGGAGTCCAGGCAGCGGATATGGCTGTGGAACTCATTGAAGGCGGCGACATTGCCGACGTTCCGGTGTACACCTTCACCCAGTATCAGACCTATGTGAATCAGACCACTTTGAAAGCGCTGGAGGGCCTTACCCTTCCGGAGGAAACGCTCCAGGGTGCCTTTTTCTACCAGTAACCATCGGGTTCGCCTAA
>ENA-UOJL01003496-UOJL01003496.1-human-gut-metagenome-genome-assembly--contig:-P47-NODE-3496-length-10987-cov-6.521588_pt1 | contig 10987 bp, 6 predicted proteins | sample MGYA00242347_ERZ723894 | MGnify/ENA metagenome assembly ERZ723894
AGAAAAAGTAAACTCTGTTATCGTGATAAGCAAAAGTTTCAGGATTGACAATACAGGTTAATTAATATATAATATTATTGATAATGAATGAGAGAATCGAAACAATATCTCGACAAATAAATAGAAGATATACTCCCCTCTACTGCAAAACGCAATAAAGATGACAGTCAGAAATTTCGTATGTCAAGGCGGAGGAGAAAAGCATACCAACGTATGGTGACGACAATAACGCAGACAGGCGGAATTTATGCCTGTCAGATTATTGTGGGCTGCAATAGAGGAGAGTATAAAATATCTTCGGAAGGGAGAAGCGGATGGACAGCGGTGCGGATAATTATCGCCGTTTTCTTGATGGCGATAAAAATGGTCTTGCAGAAATAATCCGTGAGTATCGTGACGGACTGATACTTTTCGTCAACGGCTATGCCAATAACATATGCGTAGCGGAAGAAATCGTAGAAGAAGTTTTCATAAAGCTTGTTTTTAAAAAGCCTAAATTTTCCGGAAAAAGCTCTTTTAAAACGTGGTTATATTCTATAGGAAGATTTACCGCCCTTGATATCCTGCGTCATAATGCACGCAGAAACGCTCTGCCCATTGACGATTTCTATGATATTTCCGACGAGGAAAGTCTTGAGATCAATTATATTAAAGAAGAACAGCGTATAATGCTCCATAAGGCTGTCAAAAAGCTTAATCCCGACTATTGTCAGGTTCTTTACCTGATCTTCTTCGAGGGATTTGACAATGCCGGAGCAGCTAAGATCATGAAAAAAACAAACAGACAAATTGAAAATCTGATTTACCGTGCGAAAAAAGCTCTTAAATCCGAGCTGGATAGGGAAGGATTCATATATGAAAAATTATGATGAGCTTGCCGAAAGAGTATTCAGAAAGGCAGAGGAACGGATTTTTAAAAGAAAGATCCGTATGATGCGCATAAGACGAGTTTCAATCGCTGTTTCAGGAATGTGCGCAGTCATTCTGGTTATGTTCGGGATATGGAAAAACGATTCTGTAAAAAATGCTTTGAACAATGATTTCAATAATAAAAGTTTTATCACGGAAGAAGACGCTCTTCAAAATTCATCAGCAGTAACGACAACGGCATTGAAAAGCTTTGAAATTACCCGGACATCGGCGTCTGAACCAGTAACACAGACAACGGCAGGCAATACTGTTTCTGCATCAGTTACTTCGATAACGCAGACTGCGCATACCGTTTTGCCGGAAGTTTCTTCCGGAGCTGTTACATCGTCTTCAACGACAAAGGTGCAGACAGTTTCAGGTATCAATAGAACAACAGGAACTTCTGTCCCGGCGCAAACCTCTTCGGCAGCGGCAACTGAAACAGGCTCTCTGCCGACTGGAACAACTTCAGGCAAAATGCCCTCTGTTACAACAACGATAACTCCTTCGGCATCTGTGACTACTTCGGAAACGTCAACGACAAAACCCCAGTCATCAAAGACAACAACTACGACAACATTTGTACGTACCTCGTCACGAACCTCGACGACAACTACGACAACAGTATTTTGGACTTCTTCACGGACTTCCACGTCCACAACAACTATCAGTACGACGATATGGGCTTCGGAAAGCGGCTCATCGTCTGCAACGACGACAACCCGCCCTTACCAGCCAGATCCCATAGTTACGGATTCTGACGGCAAAATTCCGATATACGTTGATTATCCCGACCTTGTAATGCAAGGCGAATCACTGCGCCCTTGGGGAGTTTATGAATCAACTGTCGAGTACAAAGGCGAGTCATGCGATTTTGACGAAAGCAGAATAGGCGATTACCTCGAAACTGTCGAACTTACCGATAAAGCGGGAAGTACGACCATTTCAGCGGAAGTTTATAAAGTAACGAAAATGTCTCCGCTTGTATGCGTTGCCGTAAAATCCGAGGGCAGAAGCGGATACAGTCTGTACAGAAACCGTTACTATACTCCGGTTACTCTCGGCGATATGATAAATGATATGAACCTTATGGAAGAAGCTGAGATCACTTCGATAGAGTGGACTGACGAGGACGAAGGCTGGATAAGAGAAGTTTACGCCGATAAAGAAACCGTCTTTGAAACGCTCTTTACCGATTACAGTATACTCAACGGGGCTGATCTGGAATATAAACTCGCAGCTTTTACCATTTATATTGATATTCCGCTTCTGAATAAGAAGAACGATGTTATTTTTCTGGGCGACAACGGCTATCTTGCAACGACTATTGTCGATTTTAACGCTTATTTCAGTATAGATAAAGCTAACGTCGATTCTCTTATGGAATATATTATTGAAAATAATCTGTATACGGAATCTCCTGTTTGATTTGAATAATTACCCGAAAATCGTGCTGTTGTTGATGAACGGCACGATTTTTTGTTGTTAAAATGCACAATCGGACTAAACAATATTTGCTGTAATTGACGAAAATGTGCGTATTATCAATTTGTACATATTTTAGTAACAAATTATTGAGAAAATGTGGTATAATATGTGTATATAATGGTTTTTTACCGTGTGGGATATATTATTTATATTGAAAGGAGTTTTTTATGTCTTACGTTTCAAAACTTAAAAAAGCGGTGACCGGTATCGTCAGCACAGCAGTCATGGCTGCTTCTATACCTGCAATGGGCGCAGGTTCCGGCGTTTCAGCCGCTTCGGACAATAACTATTACGAGGCTCTTGCGCTTTCACTTTATTTCTTCGATTCAAATGCCTGCGGAACAAACATCACAGGCGGTCCGCTTAACTGGAGAGGCGATTGCCATACATACGACGCAGCCGCTTCTGTAGGAAGTCTCGACGGTTCGCTCAAATCTATCGTAGATCCTGACGGCGACGGAAAGGTCGATGTTTCCGGAGGCTGGCACGATGCAGGAGATCACATCAAATTTAATCTTACGATTGGTTTCGGTCTCTCAAGCCTCGGTATGTCAGAATACTTCAATGAGGGTATCTACGAGAAAGCAGGCGCAAGAGATCACCTTGAATACGAAATGCGCTGGGGCGCTGATTATCTCATGAAGACAACATACCTCGACGGCTCGGGCAATGTTGCCGCTATTGCCGGAACTGTTGCCGACGGCAACGTTGACCACAGCATCTGGTCTTCACCCGAAGTGCAGACTTACGACCGTCCTATTTACTGGCTTACCGCTTCAAAGAATAACTCTGCCGTATGCGGTGAAATGGCCTGCGGACTTCTTGGTTCGGCTTACATTCTCAAAAACAGCGATCCCGCTTATTCCGCAGAGTGCATAAAGTATGCAAAGGCACTTATTGATTTCGGTACAAAAAACAGGGGAAATAACTGCGACGGCATGAGTTTCTATAGTACGGATTCAATGTGTGAGGATGAAATGGCTCTTGCTTCTGCATGGCTCTATATTCTCGGCGAGGGAAGTCAGCCTACTCTTAAGCCAAGCTCCGGTCAGTACAACGGCATTTATGACTACTATCTTTACAGTTGGGATAAAGTATGGCAGGGATATGCCGCACTTATGTACAAGGCAACAGGCGACAGCACATTTGCTGAAGAACTTAAATTTGAACTTAATAATCAGGGCGGACTCAGTGAGGGTACTTACAACGCTAACGGCTGGGGTGCATCAAGATATAACTGCGCAAAGCAAATGAACTCGTATCTTCTCGCAGACGGCGACCCGAATTCAAGCTATGCAAAGGGTGCAAAGTATCAGATCGATACCATTCTCGGCAACAACAGTACAGGTTATAGTTTCCTTATTGGTTTCGGTGATAACTGGCCTACTCACGTTCACCACCGTGCCGCTAACCCAGGCGAAAACGGTCAGACTTCCGCCGATAACCCGTCTGCAAAATACACAAACTACGGTATGCTTGTCGGCGGTCTTGACGGAAGCGGTTACGAGGATCACGCCGACAGATACCAGTATACAGAGGGCGCTCTTGATTACAACGGCTGTTTTGCAATTGCTTGCTCTTTCGCAGCAAACCTCTACGGCGGCGACGCTTCAGCAATTAAGGAAATTGAGAAGTCCGCTTCCGAAATCAACGACGGATTTAAATTCGGCAATTCAACCCCTGTTGTAACGACTACCACTACTACCACCACAACAACAACTACTACGACTACAACAACGACAACCACTACTACAACCGTGCCATATGAGCTTGGCTGTGCTAAAACAGAAATAGAGGTAGGCGAATTTGTCACCATTCATCTGCTGAACTGGGACAGCGAGGTAAGATCATGGACAGCAGATTCTTCATCAGACTGTGTTTCACTTGGTGATTGGGGCGTATATGATTTTAACGTTACTGGCGTTAAACCGGGAACAGCTGAAATTACAGTCAACTTCCCAAGCGGAGGCAGCGCTTCTGTCACCATTACTGTTAAGGAGAAATCCGAAAATCCCGATACTGTATGGGGCGACGCTAACTGCGACGGTCAGGTAGATATGTCGGATGCAGTTCTTGTAATGCAGTCGCTTTCAAATCCCGATAAATACGGTGTTAACGGTTCAGAACCAACTCATATCACAGAAGATGGTATGCTCTATGCCGATGTTTACGAAAATGGCGCAAGCGGCATTACAAATGAAGACGCTCTTCAGATACAGAAATTCAAGCTTGAGCTGATATCAACGCTTGATCCAAACGATTATATCGTTATCAACTAAATAAGTTTTAAGAGGGAATGCTCTGGCATTCCCTTTTTATTTTATCGGAGCTTAAAAATGCACAAATCATGAACATCATTTTTAAGCAATGTGACGAATTTATGTACAAATCGTTAATTTTAAACACATTGTAATATTTCTGTAACCAAATTGTTACAACTTTGGGACTTAAACATTGTATAATGAATTTCAGGCGATTAACAGGCAAATAATTATGAAAGCAGTGTGATAATGTGAAAAAAACAAACTCTAAAAAACTAAAAACGATGTTTGTGAGCGGAGCAATAGCTCTTTCAGCTCTTACAGCTCCGTTTTCTGCGGTAACTCCCTCATTTACGGCAGACGCAGCTTCCGATAACAACTATGCAAAGCTTCTTCAGTATTCTCTCTATTTCTATGACGCAAATATGTGCGGAGATCAGGTCAGCTCCAAAACGGCTCTCTCATGGAGAAGCAACTGCCATACCTCCGATGCGGTAAAGGGCGGCTTCCACGATGCGGGCGACCACGTTAAATTCGGTCTTCCGGCAGGATATTCCGCTTCAACTCTCGGCTGGGGCTACTATGAGTTCAAGGACGCCTATATTTCAACAGGTCAGGCGGATCACCTTAAAAATATTACCGATTATTTCGCTCAGTTCTTTAAGGACAGCACTACTCTCAGCGGAGATACGGTCACAAATTTTGTATACCAGATAGGCGACGGCGACGGCGATCATGCCGAATGGTGCGCTCCGGAGGTTCAGAGTCCTGCAACCAGAAAAACTTTCAGCACTTCCTCCGGCGCAAGCGATATCGCAGCTTCTTATGCAGCTTCTCTTGCCGTAAACTACGTTAATTTCGGCAATGCAGAAGATCTTAAATACGCAAAGGCTCTTTTCGATTTTTCCACCAAATATAATCAGTGCGCAACAGACGGTCCGAATAATTTCTATGCTTCATGGGATTACTACGACGATCAGGCTTGGGCGGCAGGCTGGCTCTATCTTGCAACAAAAGACAATACCTACAAAAACTTCCTCAACGAATACATGAATACCTCTGGCAAGGGAAAATCCGGACAGGACGGCTGTCAGTGGGGAATTTATTCCACAATGAGCTGGAATAACGTAAGCATGGGCGCAGGAGTTCTTCAGGCAGAGATCACAGGCTCTTCCGCCGACTGGAAAAAAGTAACCGACTACCTTAACAGCAAGGGTGCAAATTCGAGCAATTATTACTTTGAAAACCAGTGGGGCAGCGCAAGATACAATACAGCTCAGCAGCTTACGGCTCTCGTTGCAACAAAGCACGGCGCAGCAAATCTGAACGATTGGGCAAAAGGTCAGATGGACTACATCATGGGCAATAAGGGCGTGGGCTCGGCTTCTCCTGTATGCTTTGTCGTAGGTTTTGCAGATAATTCTGCAAAAAATCCTCACCACAGAGCTGCTTCCGGATACAGCAGCTTCGATGAAATGGGCGATAATACTCAGATAAGCAGCAAGGGTCATTCCCTTATCGGAGCGCTTGTAGGCGGTCCTGTAAACGAGGGCGGAAGCTACACCGATTCCGTTAAGGACTATACTGCAAACGAAGTTACTATCGACTATAACGCCGCTTTCGTAGGCGCAGCAGCAGGTCTTTATGATGTTTATAAAACAGGCTCAACCGTTTCTTCTATCGAGGGAGTTAAGAAGATCTACAATTCCTCAAGCATTGTGACTCCTCCGACAAACAGCACTACCACCACAACAACTACTACAAACGGAGGCAATCAGCCTACCACAACTACCACTACAAACGGAAAAGCCGGAGAATATGAGATCACTCCTAATCAGAAAGTCGTTTACGATCAGAATGCAACCGATAAAATGGTAGGCTGGAAATGGTCGGAATTTAATATCCCCGCAACCGAAAAGGTTCAGAAAGTTGAAGTGAAAATTTCCTCCAACAGCGGAAATATCGGCAAATGGCAGGGAGCTTTCGGTTCTTCAACAAGCGTTGCTCCCGATTACTGGACTCAGGGAGATGATATGCAGGAATCCTTCAGCGGAAATTCCGGCACTATCACATGGGAAGTTCCTTCATCCACAGCAAGCATTATTCAGTATAATTACGACGGAGAGCTTAAATTCGGTACGTGGTGGATAGACTGCGGAAACTTTACCATTGATTCCGTAAAGGTTTATACCGACGGAAAAGCTCCCGTTCAATCCAGCACTTCTACAACAACTACCACCACCACAACTACGACTACAACTACAACAACTCAGAATCCCCCTGTCGGCGTTGTATACGGCGATACAAACTGCGACAATAAGATAGATATGTCGGATGCGGTTCTTATCATGCAGGCTCTTTCAAATCCTGATAGATATGGCATCAACGGCTCTGATCCTACCCACATTACAGCTCAGGGTCTGATGAATGCCGATTGCTGCAATCCCGGAGACGGCGTAACAAATGAAGATGCTCTCGCTATTCAGAAATTACGTCTTGAAATTATCAGCACACTTCCGTTATATTCATAATTATATTGCGCTCTATTCAAGCTGACGTACCTTATGTGCGTCAGCTTTTTTATTAATATTGGGTTTCCAAATGGTAACTCTCCACAGTGTGGGGAGTCACCGTCCCCGTATCCCCACAAGGACTGATAACCATTTGGGAAATCTATTATTATGATAAATCACGAGCGATGTGTTTTTCTGCCTTCTATGGGTAGTAACTCCGTGATTGGGTGACTCCCTACAGTGTAGGGAGATGTCAGCTTGCTGACAGAGGGTACGGGCGACCGTTGGGAGCAGCGTCACGCTGCCATTTGGCAGGAGTTTAAGGGGATCAATGCCAAAAACTTAAGAGATTTTGCACCTTGAACTTTTGTCAAAAAGTATTCAATCTTTGGCGATAGCCATAATTATTTCAAATACCATTGGTATTTGAAATAATTAATACTGGGTTTCCAAAGGGTGATTCCCCACAGTGTGGGGAAATGTCACGAAGTGACAAAGGGGACGGGCGACCGTTGGGAGGAATAACCCTTTGGCAGGGGTACGGGGACAGAGTCCCCGCTTAGGTTGTTGGCATTGTTAAGGGGACAGCGTTCCATTAATATAAGCGATAAAAAAACAACTGCTGCGTGTTAAATTTCAGCAGAAAACTTGACATATTACAATAAAAGTAATATAATAAATGTATGTATAAGCTGTTCATTTTATTGAATAATGCCGCATGACGGCAGATTGGAGTTTCTTTTATGGAATATCTCGAAAACCGAGAGCTTTCATGGCTTAAATTTAATAAAAGAGTGCTTGAAGAAGCTGTATGCGAACAGAATCCGCTTCTTGAAAGGCTCTCTTTTTCCGCTATATATCAGAATAATCTTGATGAATTTTTCATGGTTCGTGTCGGTTCTCTCACCGATGCAGCCAAAAACGATAAAAAGAAGAAGGACAGCCGCACCAATATGACTCCTGCACAGCAGCTTGACTCTGTTTTTACGGCAGTCCGCAGACTTCAGCCGTCCGTTGAGGAGGCTTATAATGACACTATGGCAAAGCTTGCGGCTTGCGGCTTCATGCACGTCGATATTGATAAGCTTTCCAAGGATGAGCTTGCGTTTCTGGAGCTTTATTTCAAGCGTGAGATAAAGCCGTTTATTTCCGGAATCGTAATTAACGACGCCCTGCCGTTCCCTTTTCTCAAAAACAAGGAGATCTATGCCGCTGTTCAGCTCCATACAAAAAAGGATATCGCAATCGGCATTATACCTGTGAATTTTGAAAACCGTGAACGGATGATACCTCTTGGAAACGGCGGAAAACGCTTTGTTCTTGAAGAAGACGTAGTGCTTCATTTTGCCCATCTTATGTTCAAGAATTATAAGGTCATCGACCGTGCGCTTATCAGGGTTACGAGAAATGCCGATATTATGGTTTCCGGCAAGGGAGCCGATTTTCGTGACCGTATGGAAGAGCTTGTCGCAAACCGAAAAAAGCTTGCGCCTGTCCGTCTTGAAATTTCCGACGATTTCTCCCGTGACGCCCTCGATTACATCTGCAAAAAGCTGAAGATAAAGAATTCCCGTGTGTTCACTTCAAGAATCCCGCTTGATCTTTCTTACCTTTTCGCTCTTCAGGAGCTTGATGAGAACCCCAAGCTTCATTATATCCGGCGTTCGCCGCAGAAACCGGCTGCGCTTTCGGAATCAAAATCAATTTTCTCGCAGATAAAGGCAAAGGATATGCTTTTAAGCTATCCCTTTGAGTCAATGAGCCTTTCGTTCGTGAAGCTTCTTCAGGAGGCTGCCGACGATCCGAAGGTAACGTCCATAAAGATAACGTTATACCGTCTTGCACGCAACAGCAAGATAATTGCCGCTCTCTGCACTGCCGCAGAACACGGCAAAGATGTTCTTGTCATGATAGAGCTTCGGGCAAGATTTGACGAGGCGAACAATATCGAGTGGTCTAAAGTGCTTCAGAAAGCCGGAGTCAAGGTCATTTACGGTCCGAAGGACTTTAAGGCGCATTCAAAGCTGCTTCTTATCACAAGAAAGGCTCAGGGCGGCGGATATGATTACGTCACCCAGATAGGTACGGGCAATTACAACGAAAAAACCTCCGCTATATACACCGACCTTATGCTCCTTACTGCCGACCGTGCTGTTGCCGAGGATGCGGAAACCGTTTTCAGCGGACTGCTCAACGGAACGTTCGTCGAAAAAACCAACAAGCTCCTCGTTTCGCCGCTTGCTCTCAGACCTCAGATCCTTGCGATGATGGACGAGCAGATAAAAATAGCTCAGAACGGCGGAAAAGGCTATATTGCCGCCAAGATAAATTCCCTCTGCGATATGGTCGTTATCGAAAAGCTTGTGGAAGCTTCACAGGCAGGAGTGAAGATTGATCTCGTTGTAAGAGGAATCTGCTGCATTATTCCGCAGGTAGAGGGTTATACCGACAATATCACCGTCAGAAGCATAGTGGGACGTTTTCTCGAACACAGCCGTATTTTCATTTTTGGAAAAGACGGAAAAGAGCAGAAGATTTATATCGGTTCAGCCGACTACATGAGCAGAAATACTATCCGCCGTGTGGAGGTAGCTGCGCCTGTTGAGGACGAAAGGCTGAAAAAACGTATCCGTGAAATGTTCAGCGTTCTCATGCACGATAACGTTAAGGCTCGTATAATGCAGAACGACGGAACTTACATCCGTGCAGAGCGTTCGGAAAACGAAGAGGAGCTTAACTCGCAGGAATATTTCTATGATGAAGCCTATAAAAAGCTTGCCGATAAAAAGGCTCGTCAGGAACGTATGCGTGTAAATCGTCAGAAAGGCGCTGCAAAAAAGGCTAAAAAGACCTCTGCCAAAAGAAAAAGCAAAGCATAATATTAAGGACTTAAAAAAATGATTGGTTTCTATAACTATACGGTTATTCTTACATACATGAGCCTTATTTCGTCGGTTGCCGGAGTTTTTCTGGCTCTTGGAATAAACGGCTCTTCGCCTAATCCCGAATACGCTATAATCTGTCTTATGATTTCCGGTCTTTGCGATATGTTCGACGGAAAAATTGCAAGAACGAAGAAAAACCGCACTGAAAGCGAGAAAAAATTCGGAATACAGATAGATTCCCTATGTGACGCAGTCTGTTTCGGAGTTTTGCCGTCGGTTATCGGATATTCTGTCGGCATGAGATGCTGGGCGGATATTCCGATTCTGGTGTTCTTCCCCCTTTGCGCGGTTATACGGCTTGCGTATTTCAATGTTGCCGAAGAGGAAAGACAAACGAAAACCGACGATACAAGAAAGGTTTACGAAGGACTTCCGGTTACAAGCGTTGCGCTGATACTGCCTGTTATCTACAGTTTTCACCGTGATATCGGTCCGGATTATTTCCCGATAGTTTACGGCGCCGCGCTTATTCTTATCGCATTGGCGTTTATTACGAGATTTAAAGTAAAAAAGCCCGGTATGAAAACGATGCTCTGCTTTATCGGGATAGGAGCTGTCGAAATGATCTGGATGCTTTATAAAACGAAAATTAAATAACCGTGCATTCATAAAAAGTAAAGCCTGAGAAGATTTATTTTCTTCTCAGGCTCTTTATGATTTCATAGACAAATTGGAATTTATTACAGCTTTCTGTGTAACCCTTCTGGGGAAAACCTTTCTGAGGAAAGGTTCTTCCCCAGACCCCTTTCCAAAGACTTTTAGTTTTAAATTTCTATGATAGGCATAAATATGCCTATCATAGAAATTAATATTGAAAGTTTTAGGAAGGGAGTTTGAGGGTGACTCCCCACAGTGTGGGGAGATGTCCCGA
>ENA-UOJL01003498-UOJL01003498.1-human-gut-metagenome-genome-assembly--contig:-P47-NODE-3498-length-10976-cov-3.928761_pt1 | contig 10976 bp, 7 predicted proteins | sample MGYA00242347_ERZ723894 | MGnify/ENA metagenome assembly ERZ723894
GTTCAAAGGAACGGATACGCGCTCCGCACGCGACATCTCCGAGCAGATGGATAAACTGGGCGGTAATCTTAACGCCTATACCACGAAAGAATATACACGTTATTACGCACAAACGTTATCGGAGAGCGCCGTGGAGACCATGGAGCTGCTCGCCGACATGCTGCTGCATTCCCGCATGGAGGACGAGGCGGTGGAGCTGGAACGCGGTGTGATCCTGGATGAGATGTCCATGTATGAGGACGTCGGCGAGGAGGTGGCGCACGAACAGCTTTGCAGCGCGATCTGGCCGGATTCGCCGCTCGGACGGCCGATCTGCGGTACTCGTGAAAGCGTCGCGGCCATCACCGCGGAGGAGCTGCGGCGCTATGTGCGGGAAAATTACACGCCGGAACGGATGCTGGTCGTGCTGGCGGGCGGCTTTGACCGGCAGGCGCTGCTGCACACAATCCGCTCCACGCTGGGCGCCCTCCCGCGCGGCGCCGGATGCCCGGCCGCTGACAGTCCGATCTTCACGCCGTCGCTTTCATTGTGCGCCAAAGATTTTGAACAGGTCAGTCTGGAACTGGCCTTTCCCGGTATTCCCCGAGGCGATGAACGCCGGTATGCGCTGCTGCTGTTCAACTTTATCGTCGGCGGAGGCGCCTCCTCCCGCCTGTTCCAGCGGCTGCGCGAGGAGCTGGGATTGGCGTATTCCATTTACAGCTCCAACTATGCGGCCGAAGGCGCCGGTGTATTCACCGTCGCGGCCGCCACCTCCCCCGACCAGCAGGAAACCGTTCTGCGGGAAATCCACGCCGTGCTGGACGGCCTGCGCAACGGCGTGACGGAAGAGGAATTTCTGCGCGCCCGTGCGCAGGTGAAAGCCTCGCACATTATGGGGCTGGAAACCATCGAGGCGCAGGCTTCCTACGCCGGCCGCAACGAACTGCTTCTCGGGCGCGACGTCCCCAGCGATGAAGTGCTGGACGTACTGGACGCCTTAACCGTGGAGGATGTCAACCGGCTGGCGGCCGAACTGCTGGGCAGCGGACAGGCCGCGCTGTCGGTCGTAGGCGCTGTGCGCGACCGCGCTTTTTATACGCCTTATTGGCGTTGACCGTGCCGCGGCAAAACCAATTGCTGATCTTGTTTTCTCCGATTTGCCAAAAGGGTGTCTGCTTTCAATGAGCAGACACCCTTTTTTTGAAGAAATTTCCATGAGAAAATACCGGCGAAAAAGGAAAATCGCCGGATGGCTGGATATACTAATCGCGAGCAAAAGCCGCTGAGAAAGGTTGTGACCCGATTGGGGAAAACAGCGCATACGCGCAGACCGCGCGGAAAACGATGGACACGCGATGACTGGGAGCTGACGCTGCTGGCGACTCCTACCTTTATCTGGTATCTGTTATTCAGCTTTCTGCCGATGTTCGGTATCATCATCGCCTTCAAGAAAATCCGGTTCCGTCCCGGACAAAACTTTATCCAAAACATTATAACCAGCGACTGGTGCGGGCTGAAAAATTTTGAATTTCTGTTCAAATCCAACGATGCGTTTATCATCCTGCGCAACACGATTTTATATAACATCGTGTTTGTTGTGCTGGGCATCGTAATACCGGTCACGCTGGCGATCGCCATCAACGAGCTGCGCAGCAAAAAGCTGGCGAAGACCGTGCAGACAGCCATGTTTCTTCCCTATTTCATGTCCTGGATAGTTGTCACGTATTTCGTCGGCGCGTTTTTGAATTTTGATAAGGGCTTGCTCAACACGCTGCTCGAAAGCATGGGAAAAGATCCGGTGCAATGGTACCGCGAACCCGCCTACTGGCCCGGGATTCTGATCTTCCTCAACGTATGGAAGGGCATGGGATACGGCATGGTCATCTATCTGGCCACGATCACCGGTTTTGATACCTCTTATTACGAGGCTGCCGTGATCGACGGCGCGACCAAGTGGCAGCAAATACGCTATATTTCCCTTCCGCTGCTCAAGCCGGTCATCATAATGATGTTTATTTTAAACATCGGGCGTATTTTCTATTCGGATTTCGGCCTGTTCTACCAAGTGCCCAAAGCCTCGCCCTCCCTGTTCAGCGTTACGGAAACCCTCGACGTCTATATTTACCGGGCGCTGTCCAACTCGACCAGCATTTCCATGCCGTCGGCGGCCGCGTTCATCCAGTCGGTCATGGGCTGTCTGACGATCCTGAGTGCCAACTGGCTTGTGCGGCGGGTTGATAAAGAAAGCGCTATTTTTTAAAAGGAGGTGCCGGCGTTGGGAAAGAATACCCCTATGCCCGAAGGCGTCAGCAAATTTAACCGTATTTCCGCTTTTTCAAACGTGGTGCTGACCATTCTGTTTCTTCTGCTGGGACTTTTATGTATAGTCCCCCTGTTATTCATTATCATCATTTCGTTTACCAGTGAGGACGCCATCTCCCGTTACGGCTATTCCTTTTTTCCGAAAGAGCTGTCGTTTGAGGCGTATGCGTTTCTGGGTGAAAACATCAATATGCTGCTGCGGGCAGCAGGCGTGTCGCTGTTTGTCACCATCGTAGGTACGGCGATCGGCATCGCGCTGACCACCAGCATGGGTTATGTGCTGTCCCGCCCTGTATTCAAGCTGCGCAGCTTCTTTACCTGGGTGGTCATCATCCCCATGATCTTCAACGGCGGTCTGATCTCCACCTATTTTATCAACACGACGGTTCTCGGACTGGGCGATTCCATCTGGGCGCTGATTTTGCCGCTGCTGGTTTCCTCGTTCAATATCGTCATCTGCAAAACCTACTTCCGCACCTCGATCGGCGATGCCATCATCGAATCCGCCAAAATCGACGGCGCGTCTCAGCTGCGCATTTTTGTACAGATTGTGCTGCCCATTAGCCTGCCGCTGCTGGCAACCATCGGCCTGTTCCTATCCTTCAACTACTGGAACGACTGGTACCAGTCGCTGCTGTATATCGTCTCCCCGGAGCTGAAAAGCCTGCAGGCGCTGCTGACCAGCATCGAGGGAAACGTGGAATATATGCTCGCCAACGCGGCGACGCTCGGCGTCACGCAGGCGGAAATGCTGGCCAAAATGCCCAAGGAATCCTTCCGCATGGCCATCGCCGTGGTCATCATCCTGCCCATCGCCTTTGCCTATCCCTTTTTCCAGCGATACTTTATTTCCGGCCTGACCGTGGGTTCGGTCAAGGGCTGACGGGAAGAAGCAGACTCATACACGAAATCAAACGAAAAGGAGCAACCATGATGAAAATTACCAAGCGATTTCTGGCACTGGGCTTATGCCTGGTGCTGGCGGCCGGCGTGCTGAGCGGCTGCCGCAAAAAAACAGAAGGCGGCGAAACGGGAAGCGTACCGACGCTGATCTGGTGGCAGATCGGCAGCCAGCCCGCCGATTTGGCAGCGGCCGTGGCCAAAATGAACGAATACACCGAACAGAAAATCGGTGTAAAGGTGGACATCCGCTACGCGGGCTGGGACGTGTGGGAGGAAAAAATCAAATCCATCGTCAACACCGGCGAATACTATGACATTATGTTCACCAACACCAACAAGTACACCTCCCACGCCTCGCTTGGCGCGTTCGCGGATCTGACCGAGCTGCTGAACACCGCCGCACCGGATCTGAAAGCCTTTGTTCCGGACGAGCTGTGGAAAGCCGTCAAGATTCAGGGCAAAATCTACGCGGTTCCCACCTATAAGGATTCGTCCTCGACACAGTATTTTGTGTGGGACAAAGCCATGGTTGAAAAATACGACGTGGATTATGAAAACCTGAAAACGCTGAAAGACCTCGACCCCGTGCTGCGCCGCATCAAAGCCGGTGAAGAAGCGGCGACCGGCAAAAAATGTTATCCGTTCCCGCTCGCCAAAGAGGGCTTTAACGGCATCTTCATGGAATACGACAACTATGTCAAATACGACGATCCCAAGGCGCAGGTGCTCAACACCTATGAGCGTCCGGAAATCGTGGAGAATCTAACCATTCTGCACAAGTGGTATACGGACGGCATCATCAATCCGGACGCCTCCACACTGGGTGAGCCGCCGAAATACCGCGTATGCTATTCGGCACAGGGCTTCCCGGGCGCCGACGCCGTGTGGAGCAAAACCAACGGTTATACGACGGTCTCCACCCCTTATGCCGGCCCGATCTACTCCACCGGCTCGATTCTGGGCTCGGTCAACGCGATCTCCGCGAACTCAAAACACAAGGAAGCCGCTCTGAAATATCTGCAGCTGGCGAACACGGATCCGGTGCTGCGCAATATGCTGGCCTACGGCATCGAGGGGCAGCATTGGAAAGACAACGGCGACGGCACCATCACCAAGCTGACCGACACGTGGACGGCACCGCTGTATTCACAGGCGACCTTCTTCACCGTGAAACCGGAATCCCCCAACCCGCCCAATCAGTGGAAGCTGCTGGAAGAACAGAATGAAAAAGCTACCCCCAGCGTCATTCTGGGCTTCACGCTGGATGAAAGCGACATCGAAGCGGAAATCACCAATGTGGAATCTGTGCAAAAGACATACGAAGCCGAGCTGCTTACCGGCGTGAAAGATCCCGCGACCTTCCTGCCGCAATTCAATAAAGAGCTGCGCGCCGCCGGACTGGATACCGTACTGGCGGAAACGCAAAAACAGGTCAACGCCTTCTTAGGCAAATAAACACAAGCACGGCCAAGCGGCTGAGAGAGGGCATCCTCCCTCAGCCGCTTTCTGCAAAACGAGGAGGTCTTTTCATGTCTTTCACACTTCGCGGCGCGTCGCTGCCGCATATGCCCTGGCAGGATAAACCGGCCGGCGAAACCGCACCGGTCTGGCGGTATTCCGGCAACCCCATCATCGGGCGGCATGCCATCCCGACCGCAAACAGCGTTTTCAACAGCGCGGTCGTGCCGTTCAAAGACGGCTACGCGGGCGTATTCCGCTGCGACAGCCGATCGGTCAGCATGGATATCCACGCCGGCTTCAGCCAAAACGGTATCGACTGGGAAATCTGTCCCGAACCAATCCGATTTGAGGGCGATCCCGCCGTCACCGGGCGGGAATACCGCTATGACCCGCGCGTATGCTTTTTGGAGGATCGCTACTACATCACATGGTGCAACGGCTATCACGGCCCCACGATCGGTCTAGCCTATACGTTTGATTTCCGCTCGTTCACCCAGCTGGAAAACGCGTTCCTGCCGTATAACCGCAACGGCGTCCTGTTCCCGCGCAAGATCCGCGGACAGTATGCGATGCTCAGCCGCCCGAGCGATACCGGGCATACCCACTTCGGCGATATTTTTTACAGCGCCAGCCCGGATCTGACCTATTGGGGCAAGCACCGCTACGTCATGGGGACGATTCCCGGCGATCTGGCGGCATGGCAATCCAAAAAAATCGGTCCCGGCCCGGTTCCGATCGAAACCGACGCGGGCTGGCTGCTGCTGTATCACGGCGTACTGCAAACCTGCAACGGTTTTGTTTACCGGGTTGGCTGCGCGCTACTGGATCTCGATGAGCCGTGGAAGGTCAAAGTGCGCGGCCGCCCCTATATCCTCGCGCCCGAACAGCCGTATGAATGCATCGGAGACGTGCCGAACGTGACGTTCCCGTGCGCGGCGCTCACCGACGCGGCCACCGGCCGTATCGCGCTCTACTACGGCTGCGCCGACACCGTGGTGGGATTGGCGTTTACCACCGCCGACGAGCTGTCGCGCTTTTTGCAGGAACATCCGCTGAACGAAAGAAAGGAAACGCTATGTTTATAAAAGAACGGATACAGGTCATCTGTGACCAGCTGAAAAAATGGCGGCTGTCCCGGCGACTGCCATTGACCGAATGGGAATATAAGGACGGCAACTTCATCTATCCCCGCGACGCGGAAGAGGCCGCCGGCGCGTGGCTGCCTTTTGACAGCCGCACCATGCACTGGTATGGGCCGGATGCGCATAAGTGGTTTAAAACCAGCTTCACGGTGCCGCCTGAGCTGGACGGCAAGCCGCTGTGGCTGATCGTGCACACGCAGATCGACGAGTGGGACGACGCCAAAAACCCGCAGTTTCTGCTGTTTGTGGACGGCATCGTGTCACAGGGGCTGGATATGAACCACCGCGAGGTGCTGCTCACCCGTACCGCCTGCGCCGGGCAGACCTACCGGCTGGATCTGCAGGCATACACCGGCACGCTGCACAGCGATTTCCGCCTGATCGGCGAGATCGCCGTCTTGGATGAAGCGGTCAACGCGCTGTATTACGATCTATGGATGCCGCTGTGTGCTTTTTCCCGCATGGACGAGCAGGACAAACGCCGCATCGACATCGAAACGGTGCTCAACGACACCATCAACCTTCTGGATCTCCGCCGCCCGCATTCACCGGAATTTGCCCGCTCGGTCACGGACGCGCGCGCCTATATCCAGAAAGCCCTGTATCAGGACATGGCGGGCTGCCGCGACATTGTGGCGACCTGCATCGGGCACACCCATATTGATGTGGCCTGGTGGTGGACGGTCGCCCAAACGCGGGAAAAGGTCGCCCGCAGCTTCGCCACCGTGCTCAAGCTGATGGAGGAATACCCCGAATACCGCTTCATGTCCAGTCCGCCCCAGCTTTACCTTTTTTTAAAAGAACGCTACCCGGAGCTGTATGCGCGGGTCAAGCAGCGGGTAGCGGAGGGACGATGGGAACCGGAAGGCGGCATGTGGCTGGAGGCGGACTGCAATCTGACCTCAGGTGAATCGCTGGTGCGGCAGTTTTTGTACGGCAAGCGCTTTTTCCGCGAGGAATTCGGCGTGGACAACCGGATCCTGTGGCTGCCGGACGTGTTCGGTTATTCCGGCGCGCTGCCCCAAATCATGAAAAAGTGCGGCATCGACTATTTCATGACCACCAAGCTGTCGTGGAACCAGATCAACAAAATTCCGGCGGACACCCTGCGGTGGCGCGGCATTGACGGCACCGAGGTGCTCGCGCATTTCATCACGACGCTGGGCGTCGGGCAGGAAAAGGAAAAATTCTTCACCACCTACAACGGCATCCTGCATCCGGACGCGATCATGGGCGGCTGGGAACGGTATCAGAACAAGGATATCAACCACGATATTCTGATTGCTTTCGGCTACGGCGACGGCGGCGGCGGGCCGACCCGCGAGATGCTGGAGGTCGCGCAGCGCATGGAAAAAGGCGTGCGCGGCATTCCCTGCGTCCGTCAGGCATTTGCGCGCCGCTATTTTGAGGAGTTGGAACAGCGCGTGGCCGGCGACCGCCGGCTGCCGGTGTGGGTGGGAGAATTTTACTTCGAATATCACCGCGGCACCTACACCTCCATGGCGCGCAACAAGCGCGCCAACCGTCAATGCGAGCAGCTGCTCATGGATCTGGAGCTGCTCAGTGTGACCGCACGCCTCTGCGGCCTGCGCTATCCGCGTGAAGAACTGGAACAGATGTGGAAAACCGTGCTGCTCAACCAGTTCCACGATATCCTTCCCGGCTCGTCCATCCGCGAGGTCTATGAGGTCACGCGGGAGGAATACGCGCAGGTTCTGGCGCAGGGCCGGCAATTGCTGCACGAGCGGCTGTGCGCCGTCGCGGGCGAGGGGACGGCGTTCACCGTTTTCAACACGCTGTGTTGGGAACGCGACGACATGGTCTGGCTGGATAACGTACAAGCCGATGCTTTAGCGGATGCGGACGGGCATCATTACCCGCTGCAGCATACGGCCGGCGGCGCGGTCGCCTATCTGCGCGGGCTGCCTGCCAAGGGCTGGCGCAGCTATGCGCCGGTGCGCGAAGCCCACACCGACGGCGCGGTATCCGCCTTTGCCATCGCGGACGGCCGCATCGAAACCCCGTTTTATCGCGCGGTGTTTGATGAAAACGGCTTTATCGCCTCGCTGTATGACAAGGAAAGCGGGCGCGAGGTGTTCTTGGAGGGCGCGGTCGGCAACCGTCTGTGCGTCTATGAGGACAAGCCGATCTATTACGACAACTGGGACATCGACGCCTATTATACCGAAAAGAGCTGGGATGTCACCGCGCTGGTGTCCAGCGAATGGGTGGAAAACGGGCCGGTCATGGCAACACTGGTGCAGGAACGCCGGTTTTCAAATTCGCTGCTGCGGCAGCGCATCCGGTTTTATGCCCATTCCCGCCGGATCGATTTCGAGACATGGGTGGACTGGCAGGAAAGCCAGCAGCTGCTCAAGGTGCATTTCCCTGTGGACGTGCATACCGACGAAGCGACGTTTGACATCCAGTTCGGCAACGTCACCCGCAAGACGCACAAAAACACCAGCTGGGATCAAGCACGGTTTGAAAGCTGCGCCCACCGCTGGATCGACGTGTCCGAAGGGGCCTACGGCGTGAGCCTGCTCAACGACTGCAAATACGGACATTCGGTGGACGGCACCGACATGGCGCTGACGCTGATCAAATCCGGCATCGAGCCGAATCCCACCACCGATCAGGAGCAGCACGTATTCACCTATGCTCTGTACCCGCACGCCAGCGGCTGGCGCGAGGCACGCACACCGCAGGAAGCGGCAAAGCTCAATCAACCCGCACATGTGGTGCGCGGCGGCTCGGTGGGCATGATCGGCTCGCTGCTGCGGACGGACTGCCCGCACGCCGTTGTGGATACCGTGAAACAGGCGGAGGACGGTAACGGTGTGATCGTGCGTATTTACGAGAATGAAAACACCCGCGCACAGGTATGTCTGACCGTCAGCGGGCTCCTGCGCGGTGTGGAAGAATGCGATCTGCTGGAACAGCCGCAAAATACCCTGCCCCATCACGACAGCGAATTTTCCTTTGTCCTCCGCCCGTATGAGATCAAGACCTTCCGCCTGCTGATGGAATAAAACGAAACAACGCCGTCCGGTCTCCTCTGCGGAGCGCCGGCCGGCGTTTCTCTGCGCTGTCATTCGGTTTTATGGGCACGATACTGTCAGCGCCTCTCTCTCGTAATAGGTTATCGATGAGGAAAAGCAGAATATTGTATTTAACAAATGAAGAACGTCAACCTTGGCTTTTCTCTTGGAGAGCCGTTATGCGCGCACTAAGATGTTTTGCGGTTAATGCTGAAAAGTTTAACGCATGCTGCATCAGCTCTCCGCTGTCACGATACCTATTTAAAAATTTAAATACTTCCAATGTTAATTCGCCATTATACTTTATGTCTGCTAAGCTTTGAACAATAGTATTCCAATTCAAGCTGCCAACATAGGGTAACAGGTGCGCATCGCTGATAAAATTATTGTCTTGCACATGTAAAACTTTTAATGTATTGCAATCAAAATTACGAATAAACTCATCCGGCTGATTCCCTGTTAACGCCGCATGGCCTATGTCTACGCATGCCACAAACCAATCGGAATTCAGCCTGACTAACAGTTCATTTAACAATGCGGGTGTTCCTAAAAAGCGATTGGAAAAATGATTCGGTTTTTCGTTGACAAATAAATTTTCTATTGCAATTTTGATGCCGATTTTTTTACAATAAGGCTCCAGACCTTTATAGAATTTATAATTGAAGTCTACAATATCATTTTCCGTGTATACAGCATGAACTACAATGTATTTTGCTCCCATGATCGCCGCGCTTTCCATTGATCGCACAATTTTAAGAAACTGCCTGTTATCCAAAGTAAAAGCATCGTCACAGGTTATTGTAAAGGGCGCATGAGCCTGGTTGCATTCTATATGCGATTCATCCAATAATCCCCTTACATACTGAGCATATGTCACATAGTTTTCTCCGAGAAGTTTTTCCTCCCGCTCGCTGCTTTGCCCGTAAAAAGAATAATCAACGCAGTCAAAACCGGCTTCTTTCAGCATTTTAATTGCTTCCGGCTCACCAAAGCATCTGGTTAAGATATAATTTTCTATACTGATTTTCATTTTCCTATTCTCCCTTTGAATCGGTATTTCACGAAAATCGCTTATGTAAAAATCCGCTGCTTTTTTCAGCTTATCCACGTAATCTTCGGAAAGCCGGTCATATACACCGATTGTGTTCATGCCGGCTTTTTGCGCAGTGACCACGGCGGTGTAATTATCATCTACCAAAACGCATTCCGAAACCTTCACGTTTAAGCGGTCGGCAACCGCCGTATATAAAGCAGTCTCCGACTTGGTGTAATGAAAATCATCGATTGACCACACATGATCAAACAAGTCATAAATGCCGTGCCTTTTCAAGCACACATCCAAATAACAATGCGGTGAAGCCGTAAGGACATTCAGGCTGTGACCGGCTTCTTTCAGATGCTTAAGAGTTTCCGGAACATAGGACTTGAGGGGGACATTGACGGAATATTCCGTGCATAGCTTGTTGTGTACGTCTGCCAGATATTCTTCAAAGGTTGTTTTCAGCCCCAGCGATACCGTGTATTGCGACGCTTTGACATTTCCGAGAGGGGTGATCGTCTGGACAAAATTATCGGGACAGGGAATACCGGCCTCGTGTAAAGCCTGCATATGAACGCCTGCCCAAATCGGCATGGAATCAACTAATGTTCCGTCAAAGTCAAATAAATAGATCATGATTACCTCAAACGTTCTTGAAAATCTGTTTTTTAACCCCAAAACAGTATAGCATATTGTTCCGGCATTTTCTACTTATAAAATCCATAAAAGTACCCTACAAAAATGACCGGCCTTTAACCAGCCGGTCATTCCTGTTTTTCGTTACCGCCCGTTGTCTGCGTCGTAGGCGGCGTACATGATATTGGTCGCGTGGTCGGATACGCGCTCGAGGTCGGTCAGGATGTCAATATACAGCATACCCGTTTCCGGCGAGCATTCCAATGCGTTGAGCCGCTGGACGTGGTGTCCGCGCAGCTTCAACACCAAATCGTCGATCTCCTCTTCCTGCTCCACAATGCTGTCGGATATCGCCTGATTGGGCTGAAAATTCATAAAGAACGCGATCGATTCATCCATAATGCGCAGAACGCGGTCGCACATATCGCGCATTTACTTAAGTGCGTTTTC
>ENA-UOJL01003499-UOJL01003499.1-human-gut-metagenome-genome-assembly--contig:-P47-NODE-3499-length-10973-cov-6.637205_pt1 | contig 10973 bp, 6 predicted proteins | sample MGYA00242347_ERZ723894 | MGnify/ENA metagenome assembly ERZ723894
CTTGCGGGTGAAGGGTGTGCGCGGGAAACCCAAGAAGGGATACACCGTCGGCTCAGACCAAACAGCGGATACTGCGTATCCGCTGTTTGGGAGCCTTCCTCGAAACAGGCTCGCTTGATCCGCCACCGGCGGCGCTTCGCCTATTTCCCTGCGCCATTGAAATCCTTAGTTTTCAGAACTTTTATAAAGTTCTGAAAACTTGCTCATCGGGGTGAAAAGTCTTTTCACCCCGATGAAGCGTCCGCCGTTTGACGGACGCTTTTTATGGTTTTCCAAACTCAGACGTTGGCAGTCTCCCGCGCCGCGTCTGCTTCAGTTTCCGATTCCGCGGCAAGCATTGTCGAATCGGCTGCCTCCGCAGGCTCCGTGATCTCGGTCTGCTCCGTTCCCTTTTCCGGCAGCGCCGCTTTTTCTTTGCGGGCAGGCAGCTTTTCAGAAGCTGCTTTCAAAGCCTTGGCGGCTTTGGACTCCTTCTTAGGCTGCTCGGTCCGCCAGTGGAGGGTAGTCTTATTGAACATCGGCTCGCAGACATACAGCACAGCAGGCATCACGAACAGGCAGATGCAGGCGGAGATCAGAGCACCCCGGGCCAGCATGATGCAGATGGCGCCGATGAGGTCGATCGAGGACACAAAAGACACACCCAGGGTGGCGCAGAACATCACCAGCGCGCTGGTGATGATGGAAGCGTCCGCCGAATCCGCTGCGATGCGGATAGCCTCCTTCCGGTTCTTGCCGCTTTGCAGTTCTTCCTGGAACCGAGAGGTCATCAAAATGGCGTAGTCCACCGTAGCGCCCAGTTGCACGCAGCTGATGATGGTAGGTGCGATGAAAGGCGTGGAAGCGCCGGAGAAGTAGGAGAAGCCCTGATTCAGGAAGATCGCCAGCTCAATGGTGGCCACCAGCACCGCCGGAACGGTGATGGACTTGAACGCCCACGCCACGATGATGAAAATACAGGCAATGGACAGGTAGTTTGCCACCACGAAGTCCACGGCGGTGGTGTCGATCAGGTCCCGGTACATAGCGCCCTCGCCGGTGATCATGGCGTTTTCATCGTACTGCTTCAGGATGGCATTCATCTCGTCCAGCTGGGCCGCCACCGCATCGGTGGCCGGAGAATAGCTGGAGTTCACCATCATCAGCTGATAGCCCCCCTGCTTGAGCATATCCTTTACCTCATTTGGAATGAAGAAGTCAGGAATGCCGGTACCCAGCATCTTATGGTAGGATACCACGGAGGTAACGCCCTTGACCTCCTCCATGCGGTTTTCGATGTCGCTCATCTCCGCCGGATTCAAATCGTCCCGCAGGACGATGAAGTGAGAGGTAGCCATATCGAAGTCGTTTTTCAGCTTTTCGTTGGAGACAATGGAGGGCAGGTCCCGGGGCAGGGACTCGTCCAGCTTGTAGTAGATTCCGGCGTGGGACTGGGCGTAGTAGGCCGGGATGAACAGGAGCACAAAAATCACCATAATGACCTTGTTATGCCGCAGGATAAAGCTGTTCACCTTGTCAAAGCTGGGCATCAGGCTTTTATGCTTGTGCTTGGTGATCTGCTTATCGAAAATCAGCACCAGAGAGGGCAGCACCAGAATAACGGTAGCCACGCCCAGCACCACGCCCTTGGCCATAACGATGCCGATATCCCGGCCCAGCGTCAGCCGCATGACGCACAGGGCCAGAAAGCCCGCTACCGTGGTGAGGCTGGAGGAGGACAGGGACCGAAAGGCCGCTACAACGGCCTGGGCCATGGCGTCCCGTTTATCGTTGTAATTAGGCCGCTCCTCCTCGTACCTGTGGTAGAGGAAGATGGAGTAGTCCATGGTGACGCCCAACTGCAAAACAGCGGCGATAGCCTTGGTGATATACGAGATCTCCCCCAGGAATATGTTGCTGCCGAAGTTGTAGATGACGGCAAAGCCGATGCTGGCCAGGAAGATAAAGGGCAGCACCGTGGATTCCAGCGTCACCATCATGGCAACCAGGGCCAGCAGCACCGCCAGACCCACGAAGATGGGCAGCTCGCTGTCCATCAGGTCCCGGGTGTCCTTGATGACCACGGAGAAGCCCGCCAGGAAGCACTTTTCATTACAGGCCCGCCGGACCTGCTCGATGGCCTCCATGGTCTCGTCCGAGGCGCCGGGGTGGCTGTACTGAATGATCATCATGGTAGCGTCTCCGGCGAAGAACATATCCCGGAAGTTGGCGGGGATCATGTCCGTGGGGATCTGGATGCCCATGAGGTTGCTGATCCAAATGGCATTGGAAACACCGTCAATGGCCTTGATGTCATTGAGCAGGCTGTTAGTATAGCCTGCGGGCATACTCTCCACCACCAGCATGCTGGTAGCCGCCATTTTAAAGGGCTCCTCCAGCAGCTTTTCGCCATGAGAGGATTCCAGGTCCTCCGGCAGGTAGGACAGAATGTCGTAGTTGATGCGGGTGGAAATATAGCCGATGGCGGCAGGAATCAGCATCAGTACCGCCATCATGGCCACCAGCTTCGGCTTGCGGGTCAACCATTTTGCGATTTTTTCCAGCATGGCCGATCAATCCTTTCCGCCGAACAGGCCGGTAATGGCCGCCCAGAAGTCCTTGAACATCTGCGCGACACGCCCCCAGAAGGTAGTCTGCACCTCCGCAGCGGCCTCAGCCTCCGTTTCATCCTCGTCCGGCATGGTGATCTCCTGAGTGCGGATCAAGATCTGAATGCTCTCAGGAGAGGGGTTGCGGCTGTCGGTAAGGGACACAGCATCGGCGGTGGCATCCATCAGCAGGAGGTTGTTCACGTCGCCGGTATACTCATCCCAGGTGTCCTCGATGATGTCGCAGATGCTGGTTTTCGCATTCTTGATCTGTCCGGCGGTGCCCATGGTCTTGGCAGTGCTCCGCAGGACGGCCGCCAGACCCTCCAGAGTCTGCTTGGTGCCGTCATCCAGCGTAGCGCCGGTGGATTTCATGAGAGCCTCTGTGTCGCTGATGAGGCCCTGCGTATCCCGGATGGTCTTGATGGCACTGGTGCTGAGGCTGCTGACAGTTTTCAGAGTATCCCGCAAAACCGGCTCGTAATCATCCAGAATGTCCTGCAGATCCTCCACATCATCCAAGATATCCCGGAGGTCCGCAGAGGAATGGCGGATGGCGGCAGACAGGTCCTCGGCACTGTTGAGCAAAGAGGACAGGTTTTCGATCTGGCCGCACAGAGCGCTGAGGTCGCTGATCACCTGACTGGTGGGATCCTTCAATCTATTCATCACACCTGTCAGTGACTTCTGAAGCTTGGCGATCTCCGCCATGGCGCTGTCCAGACCGCCGGAGATCAGGTCCACCACCGCACCGCCGACACTCTCACTGGGGGGCAGCGGCGCATCCGGTTCCGTTTCAGTTCCCGGGTTTTCAGGGTCAGGCGGATTTGGGGCGTCTGTGGAATCCTTTTGGGATCCGCCGCCGTTGTTCTCTCCGTTGTTCTCACCGCTGCCGGTATTTTCAGAACCGTTTTCATCTGTGTTGGAGGAATCAGGCGGATTCTGTGCGCCGCTGCTTACTTGGTCACCAGTTCCGCTTCCGGCGTCCGTGCTTTCAGAACCGCTGCCGCCGGGAGTCTTTTCGGACGAACCGTCGGAATGATCGCCGGAAGGCGCACTGTCCCCGCTGGAGGTGTTCTTCTCAGAACTGTCCTCAGGATCGTTGTGCAGCAACTCGCCGGAGAGAGTCCCTCCCTGGTCGGGAGTTTCCGCACCGGTGGGAGAATCCTTATCATACTCCACCTTGCCGCTGGCATACACCAGCCACAGATCGTTCATCTGCTTGGCTGTGGCGGCACTCTGTCCCAGAACCTGCTGGCAAAACTGCTGGAAGGTCATCTGAGACTTTGCCTGATAAGCGGTTTCCAGCCGGTTCGCGCCAGAGGCCTCTAAGCCTGCCTCATACTGCTGTATCCCCGCTTTTATCTTGGCGATGTTTTCGTCACATTCGGCAATTCCAGCCTGAAGCCGTTTGGCTTCTGGGCTATTCAGTTCCGGATCTTTCTGCTGGGTCTGTTCCAACCGCTCTTGCAGTTGCTGACGCGTTGCCTCAACCTGTGCAAGCGTTGTTTTCAGATTGCTGAGTTCCTGACGGGTTGCCATGATCTTCCGCACTGTCGCGGCTGCCTCCGCCGTATCCGTGCCCTTCAGTTCCAACAGATCCTGATAGAAGGTCTTGCGGTCTTTTTCTACATAGGCGCTATGCGCTTCCTTTACTTGATTGACAGTAGTGGATCCGACGTTCTGGTTCTTGTCGATGGTTTCATCGAGTTTGCCGGAGGTGTCCTTTACGGTGCCGCCCAGAGCCTCCTGCAGCGCCTTCAGGCTTTTGCGTAGGCTGCCCAGCGCACTGAACACCTTGCGCACATCGCCGGTGCCGTCTTCCAGATCTCTCAGGGCACTCTCCACATCCTTCAGATCACCCTTCAGGTCGGAGACTGTGTTGGTCATGCTGCGCAGGGTGGACTTGGAATCAGAAATTGTCTTGCTGAGGGCTTCGATCTGCCCCTCCACCGGCTCCAGCACATCCGCCAGATTGGAGAGATCCTCCCGCAGAGCGTCCGTTCCAGAATAGATCACGCCCTTGCCGTCGGAGAAAATACCCCGGGCCTTATTCAGCTGCTCCAGACCGTTGGCAGAGGCGTTCAGGCTGCCGGTCATGGCCGTCATGGCGCCCAGCAGGGAATCAATGCTGCCGGAGAGCTTGTTATAATTGTCCTCCAGATCGTCCTTCCGCTCAGAGAGCTTGGCGATCTCCTCCAGCTGGCTCAGAGTAGCCGGAACCATCAGGAAGGTCATGCCGCCAAAGGCGAAGTCCTCGCTGCCTACCCGGATTGTATAGTGGCATTCCTCACCGGGCAAACCGAGGAACAGCACCGCCCGCAGGTTGCCGATCAGCTGCACCTGGGCACCGGGGGCCTCCAGAGACAGGATGTCATCCTGATTGAAGATCGCCATGGCTTCCAGGGTGTAGTTGTTCCGGGCGTACTCGCTGGCCCGTTCATTGGGTACGATATCCAGATGGATTTCCACCACGCCGGCCTGTCCCGCCAAATCCTCTGCCTTGGTAGGCACACCGTTGAGGGTATAGCTCATGGAGATCGTCCAAGGAAGCTGCTGGAAGGGCTTTGTGGTTTTGCCCTCAAAGTAGAAGGTCCCGGGCAGGGCCTTTTCGTCCAGCCGGAAGGTGGTCATGCCACCGTTCCGGGCAGGCACCGTGCCGTCGGTCAGGTTGATGATCTCATCATAATCGCCGTAGTCCGTCAAGGTAGCGATGCCGTTGGTGCGGTAGCTCTTCACCACACTGCCGTCGGTGAGATTGCCGTAGTAGTCCGTCATGGCGTAGTAGGCCTCGTCATAGGTGGCGGTCACGCCATCCCCGATGGCGGCCGCCGGGATGGAGCCCAGCACCATCAGGGCGGACAGTGCGCAGCTTCCCACACGCAGAAGCTGTCTTTTCGCGGTTTTCACTGGATTTCGCATCTTACTTTCTTCCTTCTATTTAAATTTTGCAGAATACAGGTCAAAACTGCGCCGGGAAGCGCAGATCCGTCCGCTCCCACGGCATCCCCCGGCCGTTTTCTCCGAAGGGGCCGTAAGCGGCCAGTCCCCGGTAAATCGGCCGGGTCAGCCCGAACCGGCGGATCACCACGCCGGGCCGCATATCCACATGGTCCTCCAGCCAGATTGCCAGCGTCTCATCGCGGATCATGCCTGTGCCGAAGGTGTTCACCGACACGCTGACGGGGTCCGCAAGGCCGATGGCGTAGGCCAGCTGCACCTCGCAGCGGTCCGCTAAGCCTGCCGCCACCACGTTTTTCGCCAGATACCGGGCCAGATAGGCCCCGGTACGGTCCATTTTTGTGGGGTCCTTTCCTGCCAGAGAACCACCCCCATGGTGGGCTGCGCCGCCATAAGCGTCCGACACGGCTTTCCGCCCGGTGAGGCCGGCGTCCCCGGTGGGGCCGCCGATGACGAACCGGCCCGTGGGGTTGATATAAAGCAGAGGCTCCTCGTCCGTCAGCGCCGGGGGCAGCACCGGCAGGATCACCTCCCGCCGCAGCGCCTCCCGCAAGGCATCCGTGCGAACGTTGGGCGTATGCTGGGCGGAAAGGACCACTGTGGTGATCCGGGCGGGCCGTCCATCCTCATAGGCCACGCTGACCTGAGCTTTGCCGTCCGGCAGCAGCCAGGGCATTTCCCCGGAGCGCCGCATGTGATCCAGCCGCTTCACCAGCGCCCCTGCCAAGGTGACCGACAAGGGCATCAGCTCCGGGGTCTCCCGGCAGGCGTAGCCGGTCATGATCCCCTGATCCCCGGCGCCGGTATCCTCCGCCGAACGGTGGCTGACGCCCTGAGCAATATCCGGTGACTGCGGATGAAAGCGGATCTGAATGTCACAGTGATCCGCATCCAAGCCCAGTCCGGGGCGGTCATAGCCGATGTCCCGCAGTACCTCCCGGGCCACAACCTCGTAATCCGGTTCCTGCCGGGCGCTGATCTCTCCGAACAAAAGCAGGTGGTTTTCCCACACAGCCGCCTCGCAGGCAACTCTTGCCTCCGGGTCCTCCGTCAGCAAGGCATCCAGTACCCCATCGGCCACCTGATCGCACAGCTTATCCGGGTGACCTCTGGTCACAGCTTCCGATGTCAGAACGTGCCTCATATTGCACCTCTTCTCCCTCAAAGCGCCCAATGCGCCCTATTTCTCTATACTGAAAGTGTAACATGTTTCCTCCGGCGCCACTATGGGCATATCCGCCGCCTGTGCCTAATGGTATGGGAAAACGCCCCGCAAAAGTTCAGGCAAAATTGCCTCCGTGCCTAAAGCCTTAAAGATTTCGTTAAAAACTCGCACTTGAGACTGGTCCGGTTTCCGTGTATAATGGATATGAAAAAGGAAATTTGTTTCAAAAGGAGCGGGCTATGGCACAACAGACAAAAAATGCCATCCGGCGGGCCTTTATCCAACTGCTGAACGAACGCCCTCTGGATAAAATTTCCATCAAAGACATTGCGGAAAAGGGCGCTGTGAACCGCAACACCTTCTATTACTATTATGCGGATATCTACGCACTGGTAGAGGACATTCTTCAGCTGGAAATTCAGGATTTCCAGTCCAAGCTGCGCCGGTATGACAGCTGGCAGGAAGCATTCCGGGACGCTACGGCCTTTGCCTCCCAGAACAAGCGGGCCGTGTATCATCTCTACAATTCGGGCAATCAGGAAACGCTTCGGCGCTACTACCATAAAGTGACATTAGCTGCCATGACCTCCTATATCCGGGATCAGGCTGAGGGCCTCCCGGCGGATGATGAGGATATCCGTGTCCTGTCGGAATTCTATGCCGCCGCTCTGTCCGGGCTGACCGCCCTGTGGCTGCAAAACGGCATGAAATATGACACCGATGCCTACATTGACCATCTGGGGCACTTGCTGGACGGCAATATCCGCCGTGCTCTGGAACGGAGCTGCCAAGATTCCGGCCAAGCATAAAAGCATCCACCCGTCAATGACGGGTGGATGCTTTTTATGTCTGAAGCCGGTTGCTTTTTCCGCTGTCGGCATAAGCGGACGTTCCGCTTGGAACATCTGCGGTTGTTTATCCCTTCTTCCCGGCGGATCTCTCCGCCTTTTTCCCGTTCCGCAGAAGGCTCTTCTCCGTTTCTTCCTGAATGCCCTCCAGCGTCATCCGCAGGTTGCTCATAAAGAGGATGCTCATAAATTTCAGCAGAGCCTCCCGGGTCTCCTTGTCCAGATCCTTCAAGGCCCGGACCATAGGCCGCACCGCTTTGAAGCTGTCCGCCTTCAGGTCCGTCAGGGTCTGGGCACCGGAGGCCTCCAGCACCTGAAAGGCGCTGTCCACAAATTTTTCCCTCTGCTCAACGGTCAGCCCCTGGACCCAGCCCCGCAGCTCCTGATCCGTCAGGCGGGCCTGCCGGGTGACACTGTGAAGCCGGACAAATCGGTTCCCCAGCACCGCCCAGGAAAAGCCGTCATGCTGCATGAGGCCCTGCTGGCTGCTGTCTACCACGGTGTAGTCCTCCTCGTGCTCCAGCAGCATCCCTACCACGGAGGATTTCGGCACAATGGTGTGGATACGCTCCGCCAGCCGGATATGCCGGGGCAGAGACAGAATATCGTCATGGAAGCCGGGGCCGTCATTGGACCAGACGGCGGCGATCCGCCGCTGCACCGCCGTGGGACAGAACACCCCCGCCCACACTGCCAGATTGCCGCCCTTGGAATGGCCGCCCAGCCGCAGCTTGATCCGGGGGTACTGATGGGCCATGGCCTCCGTGTATGCCACTGCCATTTTCTGAGCAGGGACCTCCCGCATACAACTCAGATAGAAATCCTCTTTCCACCCTGCCAGCGTATCGTCGGTGCCCCGGAAGGAGAGGTAGACGGTACCATCCCCGCACTCTGCCGCCAGCGCCGCGAACTGCTCCGCCTTCACCGTGTCCAGATGGTCCACAAAGCCGTTGAGCTTCATGTCCCGGAACCGGGGCGAGGCTGCCGTCCGGCGCAGCAGCTCCGGGATCTGATTGGGCACCAGAACGCCCATGTCGATGGGCCGACCTTCCGTTTTGGCAAAATACGCCTCCGCCGCCTTCCACAGGGGCACGGCCCTCCCCTCGCCGGGGTCGGGGACGATGCCGCCGAAGTCCACGAAGGACAGCTCCGCCAAGATCAGGTTATCCACTTCGTTAAACGGATCCTGCGCCAGCGTCAGATCCCCCCGCCAGTCCAGATAATCCAGAATATTCGCCATAGCCGTCCCTCCGTTTCGTTTTGATGAGGGTATTATATCCGCTTGCACTGCGACTTACAAGGCGATATTTGTAAATTTCGCTCAGCATGTCGAAAAAGTCTTTTCGCCCCGCTGAGCAAGTTTTCAGAATCTCATAAAAGTTCTGAAAACTTAGGATTTTAATAGCGCAGGACACCCTTCTTGGGTTTCCCGCGCACACCCTTCCTTACCGCCGCAGAGAATTTACCACTTTATTGACAGTCTCAACTTTGTTCTAAGGCCCGCCGCCCTCTCATAGGATGAAGCATCACAACCGAGAGGGGGACGAGATGACAAATCAAACCCGAAACGAAGTGCTTTTGGAGGGGATCCCCGTGGGTGCTCCGGAGCCATCCCATGAAAATCACGGCCAGCTTTTTTACCGTCAAATCCTGGAGGTCCCCCGGCTGTCCGGCACGGCGGACCGTCTGCCCCTGCTGGTGCGGCAGACACAGCTGCCGCTGCTGAAAGAGGGCGTTCCCCTCCGGGTAGAGGGACAGCTCCGCTCTTTTAACAACCGGTCCGGCCCCGGACGGCGTCTCGTGTTGACGGTGTACGCCCGGTCCCTTCAGCCGGGGCTGGGAGAGCCGGTCAACCGCATCCTGCTGGCCGGGACATTGTGCAAGCCGCCTATCTACCGGCGGACGCCGCTGGGCCGCAGCATCAGCGATCTGATCTTAGCCGTGCCCCGGAGCTACGGCCGGGCGGATTACCTGCCGGTGATCGCGTGGGGACAGGTGGCGTCACAGGTGTGTACCTTGGAGGCAGGAGCGCCCTTGTCCCTTGAGGGGCGGGTCCAGAGCCGGGTATATCGAAAGGTGACGGAAACCGGCCCGGAGGAGCGGACAGCTTACGAGGTATCCGTCATGCGGCTGCTGTCCCCGGAGGGCGAACCATAAAAAACAGACGCCGCTTCATGCAGAAGCGGCGTCTGTTTTTCGCTGTTTTCTCAGTCGTTGGTGTAGTTGTCGAAATAGCCCTGAATGTAGACGATGGGGGTACCCTTGTCGCCAGAGCCGGAGGTCAGGTCGCACAGGGAGCCGATCAGGTCCGTCAGGCGGCGGGGGGTAGTGCCCTCGGAGACCATGTTGCCCACCAGAGAGCTGCCGTCCTTAGCGGCGATGCGGCCCTTGATGGCCTGCCGCAGCTCCTCGCCGTCCAGACCGGCGAAATCGTTGTCCGCCAGGTACTTCAGCTTCAGTTCGTTGGGCGTACCCTCCAGACCAGCGGTGTAGGCGGGGGACACCACGGGGTCTGCCAGCTCCCAGATCTTACCAACGGGGTCCTTGAAGGCACCGTCGCCGTAGACCATGACCTCCACATGCTTGCCGGTGGCGTCATACAGCTTCTTCTGAATGGCCTCCACCATGCTCTGGCAGTCGCGGGGGAACAGCTTCACCGTATCCTCGGTGGCCTTGTTGGTGCCCAGCAGGCCGTAGTTCTCGTTATAGCCGCTGTCGTTGACAGGGGCGGTGAGGATCTCGTCCAGAGAGAACACCTTTTCCGCACCGGCGGCGATCAGGCGGCGCTTGGTGCGCTTGCGGGTGTGGATGTCGCAGTTGATGACATTCTTGGTATAGGGCAGGATGGCCTTGGCGTCATTGGCGAAGATGACCTCCGCCTCCGCGCCGCAGTCCCGGATCAGGTCCATGTAGTAGGCCACATAGTCCACGCCGGTGAAGGGGTGCACGGTGTAGCCGAACAGCTCCCGGTATTTTTCCAGGGTCAGCACGTCCCGGTAGGGGTCCACGCCCTTTTCGTCCATCACATCCGGGTCGATCAGGTGGTTGCCCACTTCGTCGGAGGGATAGCTCAGCATGAGGACGATCTTCTTCGCACCCTTGGCAATGCCCCGCAGGCAGACGGCGAAACGGTTGCGGCTGAGGATGGGGAAAATAACGCCCACCGTTTCACCGCCCAGCTTTTCCTTCACATCGGCGGCAATATCGTCCACGGAAGCGTAGTTGCCCTGAGCGCGGGCCACGATGGCCTCGGTCATGGCCACTACGTCCCGATCCCGGATGGCAAAGCCATCCTCCGGCTGGGCGGCAGCCTCCAAAACGGACTTGGTGACGATCTCCACCAGATCGTCGCCGCTGCGGATGATGGGAGCCCGGACACCCCGGGAGACAGTACCGACCATACGGCTCATA
>ENA-UOJL01003503-UOJL01003503.1-human-gut-metagenome-genome-assembly--contig:-P47-NODE-3503-length-10970-cov-4.526706_pt1 | contig 10970 bp, 13 predicted proteins | sample MGYA00242347_ERZ723894 | MGnify/ENA metagenome assembly ERZ723894
TATGTGGGTTATGTCTTGCCAAAACTCCCAGCAAACACCCCCAAAAACGGCTCAACGGGTCTGTTTGTTATGGCTAACCACCGCTCATAACCCGAAGGTCGTAGGTTCAAATCCTGCCCCCGCAACCATGTGGTCTGAACACTTTGGATGTTTAGACCACTTTTTTTAGTTTTCATGCGGGTTTGCGAGCTTTTTTCTAGATAATTCGTAAACTCTTTTTCCATAGATCGGATAGAGGGATCTCTGAACACTTTAGATCGGATCTCCTCTTTTGGCGGGGTTTTCAGCCTGGTTTTGCCAGGCAGGAAACCCCGCTTTTTTTGTTTTCCCCGTTTTTCACGCAGAAATCTCTGTAAATGTTTTCTTCGGTTTTCTATACAAGTTGCCTAATGACTATAGCGATCTCTAAAGGTTCCCGTTCCAAGGGGGCAGTGCGCCCTTTTGCAGAGTATCGCTTCTTGCCATCGAATCTCCCCCCCTCTCCACACCACTCCCCCCAAGTACTTACCAACTGAGAAGAAGAACCCTTTCTCTTCTAGAAAACTATCCTACTAAACTTCAAATGTAGGTTGGATATTATTCACAAAGCACTGAGAGTATCAAAAATCACAAGAACTTTTTCCAGTCGGTATGTTGCTTGTGCTTCCGTTATTCAAAAATCCTTGGTGGTCTTGAGAATAGCTTTGTCTCCCACCTTGGGGTATGCTTTGCTTACCAAAATCCGGAAAGGAGCAAACCATGGAAACGAAAGGCGTCACCTGCAAAATTCCCTTAGAACTGCACCAACAGGCCAGCGAAGAAATGCAGGGAAAGGGATTGACCGTCAGCCAGTACATTGAAAGGGTTATCCCGGTCAAAAAAGAGAAGAACATAACAAACATAAGATAGAAGCGAAAGCGTTTAAGCCCCAATATTATTTTCAAAGCACCCAGATTGGTAATCTTTGTGGAGGGCCCTGTAAGCATGAAAGAAGCTGCACTCCCTATGCTCATACCATCCCATAGCCATTGCTGCAAAAGAGGGATTGTACCTCCTCCACAAACATAAAGGGGAACACCGATAGTGGTGGCCATCAATACGCCCATTGCCTCATTACCGCCAAATAAATCAGTTAGGACACCTGCCGGTACATATCGCTGAAACAAAGCGGAAATCAGGATACCAATTAAAAATACAGACCTGTTGCCTTTACATTCCGCCAGAGATTTTTCAGATATCTCAGGCACAAATTTGGATCGGTGTCATGGCTTTTGAGTTCGTCGAAACCGGAGAAATCAAAGAATTGTTTGTCCTGATACAGGAAATGTATTAGCAGCCCAGCAGTAATCCCGCATAAGAAACAGGAGACAATCCTCACTGTCAAGACAGTGATTCCCAGTGCAGCACTGTAAATAATGAGTTGGGGATTGAGTAGAATGGAACTCATCATAAAGGCTGCCAGCCAGCTATCCCGCATACCACCTTTCGAAAAGGAGGCGGCAATGGGAATGGTTCCATACATACACAGTGGGGATGCAATTCCCAAGATGGTGGCTGCTACGATGCCTAAAACTCCCAGTTTTTTACCTTGAATCGAACGAAAAGCCCGGTAAATAGAATCCTTGGCGAAAACAGAAACGAATGAACCGATAACTATGCCCAAGACCCACCATCCTAAGATCTGTTCCAGCTGAACGGTAAAAAAATACCAGATATAGATAATTTCTCGCCTGAGAATCCCCACAGACTTTCCTCCTTATTTCGAATCTTTACCGTCCCTGTATTCCCTGATTTCCTGTGCTCCAGACGTGCGGGCCCTTGGCAGCTGCCGGAGTATTCTGAGCCATAACACCCACTAGCTTGTGAGGGACATAGGGCTCTTCCAGATAGGAAATCTCATCCGGCGTCAGCACGAGTTCTACCGATTTCACCGCACCCTCAACATGGTGCAGTTTTGTAGCTCCAACCACTGGAGCTGTAACCTTCGTGAGCAGCCAAGCTAGGGAAATCTCTGTCATGGAAACGCCACGCTTTTCTGCCAGCTTCGCCACCCGGTCGATGATGACCTGGTCTTGCTGAACTGTAGCGTCGTACTTAAATTTCGCATAGCTGTCCTCTTCCAGCCGTTTGGAAGTTTCACCGTTGTGTTTGGAAAGTCTTCCCCCTGCCAGAGAACTGTAGGGTGTCATGGCGATATTATCTTCTACACAGAGCTTTGCCATTTCCCTCTCTTCTTCCCGGAAGATCAGATTGTAATGCCCCTGGATGGAAACAAACTTCACAAAACCTTCTTTCTCCGCCATAGCGTTAGCCTTGGCCAGCTGGTAAGCAAAGCAGTTAGAAATTCCAATATACCGCACCTTACCCGACTGAACAACGCGATTCAGTCCATCTAAAATATCATAGAGTGGCGTTTCGTAGTCCCACATATGATAGATGTAAAGATCCACATAATCCATACCAAGGTTCCGTAGACTGGTATCAATCATATTCCGGATATGTTGCTGACCAGTAATACCTGCATCAATTTCTTCCTGGGTACGGGGTAGAAACTTAGTGGCCACCACCACGTTTTCTCGTTTGGCAAAATCTCTCAAGGCACGTCCCAGGTACTGCTCACTGGTGCCACTCTGATATCCTACTGCGGTGTCAAAGAAATTGATGCCCAATTCCAATCCACGCTTGATAATCTCCCGGGATTTTTCCTCGTCCAGCGTCCAACTATGCTGACCGTTGTGCGGGTCTCCAAACCCCATACAGCCCATACAGATACGTGAAACGGTCAAATCGGAGTTTCCTAATTTCGTGTATTGCATTCTTCCACCTCCTTATTCCAACCCGTTATAGGTTTGATCGTCCACCGGCTCCAGCCACTGGTTGGAAGTCTCCTCCCCGGGAACCTCTACAGCGATATGGCTAAACCAGCTGTCTTTTTTCGCCCCGTGCCAGTGCTTTACGTTGGCGGGGATGGTGATAACGGTACCGGGGGTCAGGCTCACAGCGGGCTTGCCCTCTTCCTGATACCAGCCTTCTCCCGCAGTGCAGATGAGAAGCTGCCCGCCACCACTCTTGGCCAGATGGATGTGCCAGTTGTTGCGGCAACCCGGCTCAAAAGTAACGTTGGCAAGAAACACGGGACATTTGCCCGCCTCCGTCAGGGGGTTCAGGTAGGACTGGCCGACAAAAAACTGGGCATAGGCATCATTAGGGCTGCCCAAGCCAAACACATTTTCCTTTTGGAATTGTTCTCTCTCATGGATGCGCATACATAATTCTCCTTTGCTCAGATATGGAACAGGCTATTGATCCAATGAACGCACATGGGAACCCAAAAGCCCACGTTGGGATTCTCCCCATTGAGCTTTTTGCTCTCCGGATTGTAGGAACTCAAGTTGTTGCACACAGACATGCCGTGTTCCCCGCCCTGGAAAATATGCAGTTCAAAGGGCAAGTCATATTCGATCATCTTCCCGGCAATCATGACGGGGTTGATCGCCGGCACCAGCTTGTCGTACCGATTGTGCCAGATAAACAGGGGCGGCATATGGGGACCGGCGTAATGGATAAAATCCAACTCCGGGGTACAGTCCTTGGCAATCTTAGCGCAATCAGGGTTGTAATACCGAGGGTCCTTCTGAATGGTATTGGTGTTATCCCAGGGAGCATAAGCGATAACTCCAGCATTGGGTTTGATGTCCTCCGGCGCAAGCCCCAAACGTTCTGCCAGACCAGGAGTATTCCACTGGGTCGCGGACATTGCTGCCAAACAAGCTCCCGCTGAAAAGCCCATGAGCACAATGGCGTTGGGATCAATATGCCACTCCTCCCCGTGGGAACGAACCTGCCAAATGGCCAGAGATACCTCTTCCAAAATCTCCGGGTAAGTGCAGGCGTCTCCCACCGAATACCGCAGCACAAAGGTGTTATACCCCTCTTTCAGAAACGTGAGAGCTACCGGTTCTCCCTCTGTGTCGGAGAGGAAGGAATAGGCGCCCCCGGGCATGATGATCACAGCGGGGCGTTTGGGGATCTGAAAATCTCCTTGGGAAGACTGGTCGTGGATATAAGTGGTCAGGGAGGCTTCGCTCCCCTCCCGCAACCGGATGGTTTGATGCAGCATAATAGTGCTCCTTTCTAGGCCCGCACAGCAGCGGACAATTTAACTTCATTTCGGGAAAGCCACTGTTCCACAACAGCGGCGGGCTCTGTTTCCGTCTCTAAAATTCCCAGTTCCTCTTTCACCACCGCCTTGGGGCAGAGCCTTTGGATCGCACCCCGCAAATCTCCCTGCACTCCTCCACAATGGGAATAAAAGGGGAAAATCACCTTGCCGGAAAGATCATAGCGGGACAGCCAGGAAGCCAACGGCGGGGCAATGGTCCCGCACCAGTTGGGAGAACCCACAAAAATGGTTTGATAGGACCCCGGTGCAGGACCTGTTACGAGGATCTTTGGCCGGATACCGGATGCCACCTCTTTCCGCACCTGGGCCAGCAGCTCCTGGAAAGGTACTGGGTAGGGTTGACTGGGAAAGATCTGGCACAAGTCCCCATGAGTGAACTGTTGGATCGTCAGGGCCCTCTCCCGGGTGTGACCGGAATAGGAATAGCAGACGATCAAAGGCTTCATGCCTGCTCCTTTCCAAAGCTCATACAGGGAGCGATCACATCGCCGGTTCGGAGATATTCGTAGGTGGGCATTTCGAACAGGACAGGCTTCAGGACACGGTAGTTCAGTTTCCCAGATTCCGTCAGCACACTCTCCTCGGCATAGGTGGCTGCGATGGTGCAAATAAAGCTCTCGAACCCTTTTGTTTCATAAACATCTTCCACCTGGCAAACCATAGAAACAGGAGCGGTCTCAATGACAGGGACACCCTGTTCCATGGTGTAAGGGAACCACTGAGACTTGTCCTCTTTGCTGCCACTGACACAACCCGTTTTATCTGCCTGGGGCAACATGGACTCGTCCACAATATTGATGGAGAGCTGTTTGCTTTCTTTGATTCCCTTGTTCGTGTAGTGAGCGCTGGCCAGGCTGACCATCACATGGTCGTGGCCAAGGATGCCCAGGTGGCCATCCAGCAGCCAAGAGCGCTTCCCATCCACCATTGCCCCAACTACCACAAGGGGTGTGGGATATAAAGCCAGCTGGTTTCCAATTTTCTTTTTCATGATGTAAGACCTCCTAAAAATCATTGGTATCACTGTCTTGGAATTTCATTAGCGTCTAACCATGCTGAAACATCATCCGGCATGCTGGAGCCGCCTGAATAATGGATTGCAAGTCCTTCCGCAAGATTGGCGTTCGGTACCAGCTTGGCAATCGCCGTCTGGCTCTGGCCAAGCCCGCCGCCTCCATGACTGCAAAATGGCAAAACTCTTTTGCCGCTAAACTCATATTCCTCTAGGAAAGAGGCAATGGGCATAGGGATCGATGCCCACCAGTTGGGATAGCCCAGGATGATGGTGTCATACTGATCCATATTTTCTACATGAGCAGATAGTTCCGGCCTTGTCCGTATAAAACGGGGTGTTCGTCCCCACACAACAGGCGTATTCCCACTCCGCCTCGGTAGGCAGCCGGTAATGTTGCCATCCGGAAGTTCAACTCGCAGCGCTTCATAGATTGACACAAGCCCCTCCGAACTGATGTCTGTTGTCATATACACCACCGGCACCTCCTGCTCTTCCGGTGGTTCCTCCCTTTCCACTGTGGAAGGAAGTGATCCCCATGGGTTTGTACCCAACCCGATGATGACACAGGTTCCGATTGGGTAACCAAAACGTCGCTGCTGCCGGAAGTTATATGCTCCCCGTTTTCGCTACAACCTCCCAGCAGACTGATGCAGAACAACAAAATAAGCAACCATGCTCCTGTAGACTTCACAACCAGCCTCTCCTTTCTCATCGCTCTTTGGCCAGGGTTCTCCCGGATGCCTTGCCAAGAATCCTCAGTAAGGAATGGGCTAGGAAAACAAAAGTCTCCATCATGGCCAGATAATCCAGATAAAATCGTGGGATGGGCTCACTGAAATCCAAAAAGGCGAACTGGGTCTGGAGCAGGAGCACCCCGGGGAACCCCCGGCGAAAGAACACAGTCACCCCATAGACGGCCACTGCCAAGGCACCCGCGGTAAAGACAACCTTCCGGGCCTTGGTGGGAGGCCCCAGCTTCAGGGCCTTTCGTGTCAAAGCGGGGAACATGCTCCAGTGCAGGCCCACATGCAGCCCCAACAGCACAAACAACCAGTGGGAGCAAGCCAGATGGGAAAGCCGCGCCCATCCCATGCCGCCTTCTATGGGCAGAAAGGCGAACACGTGGTTGGAGAGGACCACTCCGCTTGCCATCATCCCAATCATGGCAAGAAGCACGAGAACATCCACCACCAAATTGGCCCACCGGACAAGGCTGTACTGTCCCTGAAACAAATTTCTGTGCCAGCTTCCGTTGAGCACATGGTGGACGATAAACAATACAAACATTCCCGCCCCCGCCCACTCGTGAGCGGTGTCTCCCCATAGCTGGTACCCCATGAGGAACCACAGCACCAAGGTCATCAAACAATCTACGGCGATTTTCACATTCCGTTTCATCGATCCTTCCTCACAGCCCCAGACCATTGATCCAGGCTGTCACCTCTTCTCCACCGCTCTCTACGCTGCTGCCGTTGAGATGCAGCCCTTCCAGGATCGTGGCGCCGGGGGCGCTATCCGGAAGTTTGTCCAGGCTCCTGCCAAACCCGCTGCCTCCGCTGGTACAGAAGGGAATCAGGGTCTTTCCCGTCCAATCGTAGGACTCCAAAAATGAGTAAACCACCATGGGGGCATCACTCCACCAATCAGGATATCCCACAAACACGGTGGAATAGCGGTCCCAATTCTCCACCTGAGCAGCCAACTCCGGCCGGGCATTCTCCGACTGCTCCTGCTGTGCAACGTCCAGCAACGTGTTGTAATCCTCGGTATAGGGCGTAGCAGGTTCTATCTGGAACAGATCTCCCTCCGTCTCCGTCTGGATCATCTGTGCCATCCTCTCCGTGTTCCCGGACCAGGAGAAATAGGCGATGAGGATACCATCTGTTTCTCCACTCTCTTCCGGTTGAGAGGACATCTGGCTCTCCGAAGTCTGGGAGGAAGTGACGGCAGAACTCTCGTCCTGGCTGGAAGAAGTGGTCTCTGAAGCACTTTCCCCTGCCATGCTGGAGGAAGAAGTGCTCTCCATCTGGGAACTGGTAGATTCACTGCTGGAACAGGCGGCAACACTGCAAGACAGCAATAACGCCACCACTGAAAGCAAGATTCGTTTCATAGATTGGTCATCCTTTCCTGTTTTCTTCATTATACGGCCCCCTTACGTCCATGTAAAATACTTATATTCAATCATTTATTATAGGAAATCAGCATAATAAAACGTCAAAAAAAGACCCTGCGCCAAACGCGCAAGGTCTTCTAAGCCAGAAAATTCCGATGAAGTTATTCCCTGCTCAAAGACTGTTGCAGGAATTGTACAAAGAGGGAGGTCGCCGGGTTAAACACCTGACCACGTTTCCAAATCAACAGAGAACGGATGGAGCGCTCCGGTACCAAGGGTACGAACTTCAGCGCGGGACTGTGATGAATGGCCAGGGCTCCATTGAGGCACACCGAAACCCCCAAGCCTTCTTCCACCAACAGGACTGTATTGGAGAGAATATTATAATTGAGCACCACCCGAAGCTGCTTTTCCTCTTTTCCAATCCAATGGAGGATCTCCCTGCGGGCGCTCTTCCGAGATGGAATCAAAAGGGGCTGATCCCATAGCTCTTCCACATCCACCTGTTCTCTCTGGGCAAAGGGGTGGTCCTCCCGAACTAAGACGCCCCAGCGCTCTTGAGTTGGCAGCCGCAAAAACTCGTACCTTGTGGTATCCACAGGCTCCAGCACCAGCGCCAAATCAATGGAACCTTGGTCGGTTGCCTCCCCTAACTGGTCTGCCATGCCATTGTAAAGGGTAAACTGCACCTGGGGATAGCTTTCCGAGAATTCCCGCGCAAATCGCGCCAACAGCTCTGCCCCCAGGCATTCCACCATTCCCATGGTAATCACCCCGTCTATCGTGCCTTGCCGCTGAGAAAATTCCTGCTGGGCTCGATCAGCCAGATCCACAATGTCCTGGGCCCTTTGTCGGAACAAAACACCATCTTCTGTAAGGGTAAGAGAGCGTTTTCCCCGGGTAAACAATGTCACACCCAACTCGCGTTCCAGATCGCTCATTTGCCTGGACAAGGTTGGCTGCGTCACGTGGAGCAGATCCGCTGCCCGGGTGATATTTTTCTCACTGGCCACCGCCAGATAGTATCGAAGCGTGCGAAGTTCCATAGGCTTTCCCCCCTAGGGAGAGTATACCACATCCGCCACAGGATCGCAATTTGGAAAGGGACTCCCGTAGGGTACTTCCTTCTGGAGAACCGTTCTCAACGGGACCTTTCCTCACTTTTCGCTTCACAGAACGGTCTGCAACCCGTGCAGAAGGAGAAGATGAAGGGGATAAAACCAGTAGTACCCCCATTGAATGGCTTTGTTTTTGTGCCCAGCTTCACCATTATATAGCCACAATAGAGGCAGCACCAGGACCACCCCGATTCTGACAGGGGAGAAATTAAGCCCATACAGATATGGCTGAAAACAATACAATGCCGCCACGATTGAGAAAAAGCTAAATTGCACAGCGCGTCTCTGGTGAAACACGCCAAATCCCCACACCCAGAGAACGGCAATATAATTCCAGTCGGCTGGATACGCCATCAAGCAACAAACAACCAATGCGATGATTTTCCCAAGCAGAGGAATTCTGTCATTCTTCCACACAGCATAATGGCCACCTGCATCTTATACACATTGTGGACGCCAATACCAGCAGAATCATTTGTACTTGCGAATTTTGAGAGAAACTTTGCCAGGATGGAAAGTTTCTCTCTCTTTGGAGATGATATCTCCCTGACAGAGGGAAACGATCTTCTCGCTGATGTACACTCAATCCCCCTCCTGGAAGCAGGGCAACACATACTGACGCAGCAAATCGGTTAAACCGTTCCCCACTTTGATGAGACGGGTGTGAATGGGACAACGATACTATTCCCTGCCATTGATTGTAAGGATAAGGGGGTTTCCGGATTTATGGAGGAAATCTCTGAAATAGAACGCATAAAAATCACCTTTTCAAATCACTCCAGCTTCGTGCAGGATGTTTTTCTATTCGAATTGTCATAGGATATTGTCCCGACGAACGGTTACTGCACGGCGGCCCATAGCATCGAAACTCTCCAAAAAACCTCTTTCTCTATCTGCTGCCAACCACGAATCGGATCAGCGATTCGATAAACTTCGTTCTCCACTCCTCCCACCACCACACAGTGAAGGTTATCGTAGGGGACGTACTGGGACCCATCTGACAAGGTCCAAGGAAAGTACTCTGCATAAGTAGGCGGAGCGTAATCCTGGGTAACCCACACGACCAAAGGAATTTTTTCTAACAAATTGTCCATTGCATCCCGATCGATACCGGTTAAATCCGACATTTGAGCGTTTCTTTTTGTTTCTTGAATCCAAGAATTTCCGGCTTCTATGATCGGTCCTTCCAGGCAGTACCACCCACCTGAAACACTGTCTGCACTCCCTGCGTAAGCCTGATGTGGGTCAGGACCCAATCGCTCATTTTCAGAATAAGAAAAACTGGCTCTGGGAAGATATTCATACAATTCCAGCTTATCTACGGGGTATCCTGCCGCAGAAAGTACCATGGCCAGACTGGTCACCTCACAGCCGTTGGGAAGTTCTGGATTTTGCATCTGAAGTTCTACCTGGGAAAAGCTAGGGGCAGTCTTGCTCTTTACGGTCCGAGGCTCTTCGTGGAGGTTTTTCTTTACAACTTTTGAAACATCCATATTTTCCGTGCAAACAGGGATAACCACTGGTGCCAGATTTTCCGTTTCTTCTGGCAACGAAGAAAACAAACTTGGGAAAGGTACTACGGAAATTACTAGGAGGACACCCCAAACCAGTGTGGCTATCCCGAAAAAACTCATCCGTTTACTCAACTTATTCATTCGCGTTTTCCCCCGTTTTTGTTGTCACAAGATCTGGTTTTCTGTTCTCTATCTTTAAGTATAGGGAGAATTCAAAAGAATGTAAAATACCTATTATATATCACTTATCATAGTATATCTGTATGATTTCAAAGAGTCATACTCTCTGTCTTTCTGCGCTCACAAGCTTAAGTTTCCATCCTAACCCGTCACACTCACATAGGCTTGCTTTTCTCCTAAGCTCTACCGCTAACATTCCCCTTTACTGGTTCTGCTTATTGAAAGCGAATGTGGCATTCTGTTCTGTTTCCACATGACCTCTATGGCCGTAGATAGCACAGGCGTTTAAAGCAGTCTCCAACGCAGAAAACTCCTCCTCTGTCAAAGCGATTTCACTGGCTTTGAGATTTTCTAAAATACGTCCCTGGTTTTTTGATCCGGGGATTGGCACCACATTGGGATACTTGTGCAGCATCCACGCTAGGGCGATTTGCGCATTGGTGGCATCCTTTTCTTCGGCAAATCGGGACACCACATTGAGAATGGGTTGATTCGCAGTAAGATTTTCCGGGCTGAGCTGCGGCACAAACTTCCGTACATCATCTCCCTCAAATCGAGTCTCTACTGTGACCTTTCCGGAGAGCAGACCACTGGCAATGGGAGAGAAAGATACCACACCGATCCCGTGTTCCAAGCAGTAGGGAAAAATGTCCCGCTCACAATCCCGCTCCACCATGGAATAGATATTTTGCACTGCGGAAACCGGTGTGATGGAATCTGCTCGGCGCAACATCTCTCCAGAGACCTGAGAAAGTCCCCACCCACGGATGACGCCTTCCTGGATCAAGCCACCCATGACTTGAGCTACTTCCTCTAAAGACACTTCTTCATGGATCCGGTGGAGGTAATAAAGGTCAATATAGTC
>ENA-UOJL01003504-UOJL01003504.1-human-gut-metagenome-genome-assembly--contig:-P47-NODE-3504-length-10967-cov-5.444282_pt1 | contig 10967 bp, 8 predicted proteins | sample MGYA00242347_ERZ723894 | MGnify/ENA metagenome assembly ERZ723894
TCCTATGATTCTTCCTATTATAATGGAAACCTGATAGTTCCTGAAAGGAGCGAAAAAAGTGAAAAACAAATTCTCGGCCGCATTGCTCGTGATACAGCTTCTGCTGCTCACAGATGTTGCCGCATCAGCGTTTTTGCTTCATAAATATAACAGCAATCTCGGGATTTTTTGCTTTATTTCGGCTTTTATCCTTGCTGCTGTCTGTATAGCATTTTATTTGGTATACTCAAAGAATTCTATAAGACATATTTCAAAAATGAATTCTCACCTTGAAAATTCCGCTGCGGAATATATGAATTCTCTGCCGGCGCCTATTGCCGTTATAGACGAAAATCGCCAGTTTGTCTGGTACAACCAGATTTTTGCCGAAAAAATCGGCATGGGGCAAGATGTTTACGGTTTGAATTTTGAAAACTTTGTCAATATAGATGTATCTTCACTTTCAGAAAAAGGAACAGCTGTCTGTCACATAAACGGATGCGTATATCAGGTTGCGGCAGAAAAGTTTGAAAGACACGATATGAGCTTTCTCGTCCTCTATTTTCATGATAATACCAATTATTTCATGCTTAAAAAGACCTGTGATGAAACTCATCCGAACGTTGTTATTATCACTATTGACAACTATGATGAAATAATGAATAACGCTAAAGAAAGCGAAAAATCTCAGACGTCAGTTGAAACCGAAAAACTTATCGAGAATTTTATGAACAACACTAACGGTCTTATTAAAAAAACCTCTTCCAACACCTTTTATGCTGTCATTGAAAATCGTCATATGAAGCAAATAATCGAAGAAAAATTCAAAATTCTCGATCTTGCCCGCAACATAAAAATTTCCGCAAAATATCCGCTGACATTTTCTATCGGAGTCGGTCTTGGCGCCGATTCGCTCGCAGAAAGCGAGAAAATTGCAAAACAGTGTATTGATATGGCTCTTGGCAGAGGCGGCGATCAGGCTGTTGTTAAAACCGAAAATGGTTACAGATTTTTCGGCGGAGTTTCAAAGGGAATTGAAAAGCGTTCTCATGCTAAAACAAGAGTAATCGCAAACGCTTTGCAGGATCTCATAACCGGTTCAGGAAAGATTTTTATTATGGGACACCGATTCGGCGATCTCGATTCTGTCGGAGCTTCATGCGGTATGGCAGGAGCGGTACGTCTGCTCGGCAAGGAAGTTCATATCGTTGTGGATCGTTCTAAAAATCTTGCTTCCCATCTCATTGATGTTGTCGAAGAACAAACTGATAATTCACTTTTTATCACACCGGAGGAAGCTGAAGATATATTTGAAGAAAACGATCTGCTTATTATCGTTGACACCCACAATAAGGATATCATCGAAAGCCCTCGCCTTTATGAAAAAACGAGATCTGTTGTGGTAATTGATCACCACAGAAAAACTGTCAATTTCATCGATAATGCGGTCATTTTCCATCATGAGCCTTACGCTTCATCGGCTTCGGAAATGGTTACCGAGATCATTCAGTATTTCAGATTCAATACTGATGAAAGATTTCCCAACTGCTACGCAGAGGCTCTTCTTGCAGGAATCATGCTCGATACAAAAAATTTTGTTATGAGAACCGGAGTCCGGACATTTGAAGCTGCGGCATACCTTAAAAAGCTTGGCGCAGATACGGTGGCTGTAAAGCTGCTTTTCTCAAACTCGATAGATTCCTACAAAAGGAAAACGCAAATCGTATCTTCGGCTAAAATTCACCGCAAATGCGCAATCGCCGCTGCTGATTTCAAATCGGACGATATACGCATTGTCGCTCCTCAGGCTGCTGATGAGCTTCTGGGAATATCTGACGTTGACGCTTCATTCGTCCTGTACAAAACAGGAAATACGATTAATATTTCCGCAAGATCGCTCGGAGCCGTTAACGTTCAGATCATAATGGAACAGCTTGGCGGCGGCGGTCATCAGACCATGGCTGCCGTACAGCTTGAAAACAAAACGATTCAGGAAGCGGTAAAATTGCTGATACACGCCATTGACGACCGTCTGTCGTTAAACAATACATAATTACAGAAAGGCTGATTTATAATGAAAGTTATTTTTTTACAGGATGTAAAAGGTTCAGGAAAAAAAGGCGAAGTAAAAAACGTTGCCGATGGATATGCAAGAAATATGCTTCTTCCTAAGGGCTACGCTGTGGAAGCAACTGCACAGAATATGAGCAAGCTTCAGGGACAGCAGTCTTCCGCACAGCATAAAATTGACCTTGAAATCCAGGCTGCTAAAGAAGCTGCTTCCAAGATCAACGGCAAAAAAATAAACATAAAGGCTAAAGCAGGCTCAAACGGAAAGCTTTTCGGTTCGGTAACTGCCGGAAACGTTGCTGACGCAATAAGCGAGCAGCTTGCAGTTAAAGTCGATAAAAAGAAAATCGTTCTCAGCGCCGACATAAAGAATTTTGGTTCTTATACTGCTGTCGTCAAGCTTTATAACGGTATTTCTGAAACTATCGATGTTGAGGTTGTTGAGGGCTGATTCCGGTAATTGGTTATGGATGATTATAATTTCAATGGCTCCGCCAGAGAACTGCCGCACAGTATCGAGGCGGAGCAATCCGTTTTAGGAGCTGTAATTGCCGATTCTTCAATTTTACCCATTGTTGTTGAAAAAATAAAGCCGGAATATTTTTACAGCGAACAGCATAAGGCTCTTTATTCTATAATTTTAAGAATGTTTTCAACCGGTTCTCCTGTTGATATTATAACAGTTCTTAACGAGGCTGAAAAACTTCATATTTTTGAAAGCTCTGCCGAGGGACGCCGTTATCTTTCCGAAATAGGAGAAACGCTCCCCTCAACTTCAAATATTGAAAGCTACTGTAAAATAGTTGCGGATAAATATTTTATACGGAGTCTCGGATATGCCGCAAAAGCTATTCTTGATGATATTCAATCCGGTGAAAGCGACTCTCAGCTCCTGCTTGATGCGGCGGAACAGAAAATTTACGATATACGTCAGGGACGTGACGTTCGTGGACTTATCCCAATTTCAGAGGCTATCGCCGAGGCTTATGACAGACTGGGCAAGATCTCCGGTCCTGATAAAGAAAAATATGTCGGCGCAAGAACCGGCTTCACTCTTCTCGACAGCATTACCTCTGGACTTAATAAGTCCGACCTGATCATCATTGCCGCTCGTCCCGGTATGGGAAAAACTTCCTTTGCCATGAATATTGCCACTAACGTTGCAAGACATTCCGAAAAGGAAGTTGTAACATTCAACCTCGAAATGTCTAAGGAACAGCTTGCAACAAGAATACTTTCGACAGAAGCTCTTGTTGATTCAAATTCGCTCAGAAACGGAAGAATCTCCGGAGACGATTGGGTAAAGCTTGCAACAAGCGCAGGTTATTTAAGTACACTTCCGCTTTATATTGATGATACGGCAAGCATGACTGTTCAGCAAATGAAAGCAAAGCTCCGCCGTACAAAAAATCTCGGTCTCGTTATTATCGACTACCTTCAGCTCATGGAATCTACATCTCGCTCGGATAACCGTGTTGTCGTTATTTCCGAGATCACAAGACAGCTTAAAGTTATGGCAAAGGAACTTAATGTTCCGGTAATTCTTCTTTCACAGCTCTCCCGTGCCGTTGAAAGCCGTAATGATAAACGGCCTATGCTTTCCGATCTCCGTGAATCAGGTTCTATCGAGCAGGATGCCGATATTGTTCTTTTTCTTTACCGTGAAGCATATTACAATAAAGAAAGTCAGCGTCAGAACATTTCTGAATGTATAGTTGCCAAAAACCGTCATGGTGAAACGGGTACTGTTGAGCTGATCTGGGACGGTCAGTATACAAGATTTTCAAATCCCGAGTATAACGCTCCTCCGGAGGGATAAACATAATGCTGAACAAAATTTATCAGTTCATCAGCGAAAATAAAATGTTTGAAAGCGGAGACTGTGTTGTCTGCGGTCTTTCCGGAGGAGCAGACAGCGTTTGTCTTCTGCTGGTTTTGTATGAACTGCGTGAAAAACTCAATATAAGCATCGAAGCTCTGCACGTTAATCATTCCCTCAGAGGAAGCGAAAGCGATTCCGATGAGGCATTCTGCCGCAGACTCTGCAAAAAAATGGATATCCCATTTAAAGCTGAACGATGCGATGTAAAAAAATATGCCGCTGAAAACAGTCTTTCCGACGAGGAAGCAGCAAGATTTCTCCGCTATGAGATTTTCGGCAAAAATTCCGTCAATAAAAAAATCGCTACTGCTCATAATGCAAACGATAATCTTGAAACCGTTATACTGAATCTTGCAAGAGGCTCGGCAATAAAAGGTCTTTCCGGAATCCCTCCGGTAAGAGGCAATATAATAAGGCCTCTTCTGATCGTGACACGCAGCGAAATAGAGGCTTTTCTTTCATCCCGGAACCAAAATTTTGTCACCGACAGCACAAATCTTTCTGATAATTATACACGAAATAAAATCCGCCATAAGATCATTCCCCTGCTTCAGGAAATAAACAGCTCCGTCGTTAAAACATCTATAGGAGCTATCGAAGCGGTACGTTCTGAAAACGCATTTATTGATCATGAGGTAAGAAAAGCCATGCAGAATTGCAGGCATGGGAACTCATTTTCCGGACTTGACAAATATGATAAGGTTATCCGCCGCCGATGCCTTGCAGAGCTTTTCAGCGATAATTCTCTCCCTTATTCATCGGAAAGACTGACAATGGCGGACGATATTCTTCTCAGCGGCGGAAAAATGAATTTATCACGGGACATTTTTCTGGTATCCGATGGAAAAAATATCGAAATCAGAAAAATTTATCCGCAAAATAAAGCTGAAAATCTTTCAGCAGAGCTTGTTTTGGGCGAAAATAAAATATTTCCTGATAAAATAATGCTTTGTTCGCTGAATGAATGTGAAAATTTAAAGAAAATTGAAGATGTTCACGGAAAATTAACATTTTACTCTCTTGATTATGATAAAATAATAGGAAGAGCAATCGTGCGTAATCGTCGGTTCGGAGATAGAATTCAGCTTAGCGGCAGAACATTTAATTCGTCTATAAAAAAGCTGATAAACGAAACTGTTCCGAAAGCTCAGCGTTCGTCGCTTCATTTTATTGAGGACGAGGCTGGAACGATTTTCGCAGAAGTAATTGGTATCGCCGACAGAGTCAAACCAGGATGCGATACAGTAAGAATCTTAAATATAGCTATAATTGATTGGAGTGGATGATTTGACACCAAAAAAGAACAAGGGCATTTTTACCTACCTTATCATAATTCTTCTTGCAATCGGCTGCATTTATTTTGTAAGCTCAAAAATTGCAAAGAATTCTGCTAAAACAAACTACAGTAAAGTAATGGTACATTTCGATAATTTCGAGGTTTCCGATTACGAACTGGATCTCGGAACAGGAGAACTTACCTATAAGCTCAGAGGCGACGATAAGGAATACAAATATGATGTTCCGAATGTAAGTGTTTTCCTTGAAGACACCGAAGATTACAGAAAACTCTATAACCGAAAATATTTATCTGAAGAAACGACTCTCAATCAAAATTATATTAAAATAACTGACAGATCATGGATATATTCGCTTATTCCGGTTATTATTACTGTTATTCTCGGCTGTGCAATCCTGTATTTCATGATGAAGCAAAGCGGCGGCGGCGGAAAATACGCCTCTTTCGCCAAGGCTAATCTGAAAAATCAGGCAAGCGCAAGAAAGGCTACATTTAATGATGTCGCCGGCGCAGACGAAGAAAAAAAGGAGCTTGAAGAAATTGTTGATTTCTTGAAACATCCTAATAAATATAAAGAAATCGGCGCTAAAGTTCCTAAGGGTGTTCTTCTTCTCGGACCTCCCGGAACAGGTAAAACCCTTCTCGCAAGAGCTGTTGCAGGCGAGGCAGGATGCCCGTTTTTCCCGATTTCCGGTTCAGATTTCGTAGAAATGTTTGTCGGCGTGGGAGCTTCCCGTGTGAGAGATCTTTTTGAGCAGGCTAAAAAACACGCTCCGGCGATTATATTTATCGACGAAATCGACGCTGTCGGCCGTCACAGAGGCGCAGGTCTTGGAGGCGGTCATGATGAGCGTGAACAGACTCTTAACCAGCTTCTCGTTGAAATGGATGGTTTTACTGGCAATGAAAGCGTTATTGTTATCGCTGCCACGAACAGACGTGATATTCTTGATCCGGCTCTTCTTCGTCCGGGAAGATTCGACAGACAAATCGTTGTCGGATATCCTGATGTTAAGGGACGTGAAGAGATACTTCGTGTTCACGCGAAAAATAAGCCCCTCGCTCCGGACGTTGACCTGAAGATAATAGCTCAGACTACTCAGGGATTCACCGGCGCTGATCTTGAAAATCTTCTCAATGAAGCTGCTCTTCTTGCTGCAAGAAACAGCAGAATGGCTGTTACCGAGGCAGATATCGAAGAAGCAACTATGAAGGTCATTGCAGGTCCTGAAAAGAAATCCCGTATCGTTTCTGAACATGACAGACGTGTTACTGCATATCACGAAGCCGGTCATGCAATCGCAGCTTATAATCTTCCAACGCAGGATAAGGTTCATCAGGTTACTATTATTCAGCGTGGAATGGCTGCCGGACTTACGGTTACACGTCCTGATTCCGACGATCAGCACGTTTCGAGAAATCAGATGCGTGAAAACATTATAATGCTTCTCGGCGGACGTGTTGCAGAAGAACTCGTTCTTGATGATATCTGTACAGGCGCTTCAAACGATATTGAAAGAGCTACCTCAACAGCCCGCAACATGGTAACAAAATATGGCTTCTCTAAAAAGCTTGGAACTGTTGTTTACGGTTCTGACAATGACGAAGTTTTCCTTGGAAAGGATTACGGTCATACAAGAAACTACAGCGAATCAGTTGCAGCTCAGATTGATGAGGAAGTTAAGCTTATTATCGAAAAAGCCTACAGCGATTGTGCTGAAATCCTTAAAAATAATATGGATAAGCTTCATTTTCTCGCAAAATATCTCCTTAAATTTGAGAAGATCGACGGAACTGAATTTGAAAAGATCATGAAAGGTCTTGTTTCAGAATCAATTCTTGATGACAATGCAATTGAAGAAAAGGACGAAACATCCGAAAATTCTGAATAATTTGAAAAGGCTGTTACATTATAGTGTAACAGCCTTGTTTTATAATCATTACGGTTGTGTAACAATTGGTTAAATCTTATCAACTAAGGTTGCAATTGCTGGAATGATATGCTATAATTATATTGTAAAATAAGAATAATTAAGGCAGCATCGCACAGAGCTTGTGCAGTGTTGCCTTAAATATGGAGGTATTTTCATGGATTCGTTAAAGCTGATTCTTTGCGCTGTCGCTGCTGCTTCACTGGATATATGCGCTCTTGTTTTGATTTTGGCAGCTTACCACGAACGAAATACGGGAAACAAACGCTGGAACAGAATGACCAGCTTCATGGAACTTGCAGACTACAACACAAGCTATCCTCTGGGATGCGATGAAATACTTATCGGCAGACACGCTTCAGCTGATATACGGCTGCCTGATCTTTCCGTTTCCAGATACCATGCAATGCTGACAATTTCAAACGGTATCTGGACTATTACTGATATCGGTTCAAAATCGGGAGTTTTTGTAAACGGAAATCTCGTTAAGCAAACCCAGCTAAGAGAAAACGATATGATAACTCTTGGCAACAGACGATTGATTTTCAGAAGAAGGAGTGATGTAAATGTCCGGTAATAAATGCTCTTATGTTTTTTCTGCAATCTTTGTTTTGCTGGCTCATGCAGGAATGCTTCTGAACGTTTTCTTAAACGGAAATTATTCTGATCTGTCTGATGTAATTGTTCTTGCCGGAGCAGTTATCGGTCTTGATCTTGTTTATTTTATCATAATGCCGTTTTTTAAACAATCAACCTTTACTATTGATTTTCTTTTGCTTCTTGTTTTGAATATGAGCGTTATTTTTCAATCATGCTTCGGCGGTGTACATCTTTCTCTCAAGCATTATATAACCTGCATCACTGCTCTTATCGCTTGCAGAGCCGGATATCTGCTTTGCCGCAATCATAAATGGCTTCAGATGCAGAAAAAATATTTTTACATCGGCATCGGAATACTCATGCTCGTAATCGTGACATTAACAGGCAGCAGAAGTATGTGGATCTATCTCGGACCGATCACTTTACAACCGTCCGAATTTATTAAACCGCTGTTTGTTCTCGCCTGTGCAACGTCGATCACTGAACAGCAAAAGAAGCATAAAATTCTCTGCTTTCATGTAGTTTACGAAAATTTTTCTTTAATGGGAATTACGGCTGCCATATGTCTTTTACAATGGTGGTGCCGTGATCTTGGAAGTCTCCCGACTTTTATTGGCATTTATGCCTGCGGATTCCTTTTGAGAATTTGTTACCCTAAAGCAAAATTTTCTAAAAAGAAACTTATCGGCGCCGGAATCATACTTCCTGCTGTGGCTGTTATATGTATGAAATTTGCTCCGGCATATGTACAGGAACGTCTTCACGCCGACATCTGGAACGATATAAACGGAAACGGCTATCAGCAGGCGCAGGCGCTTATCGGAATAGCTAACGGCGGTTGGTTTGGAAAAGGACCGGGATATGGATTCCTTCATAATGTATTTGCTCATGAAAACGATATTGTTTTTGCCACTATTTCTGAAGAATGGGGATTACTTTATGCTTTGATGATGGTTCTGGCAATTCTCATCATAGTTATGCTTCCGCTTATCAATCCTCCACGTTCATATTTCCATAGCACTATGGCTGCCGGAGTATGCGCCGCTTTCACTGTTCAGATGGCTCTTAATATTTTCGGCTCCTGCAATATGATACCGTTTACAGGCGTTACAATTCCATTCATTTCATCAGGAGGAAGCTCGCTTATGACCAGCGGTTTCATGACCGGAATGCTTGTTGCAAGCCAGTCCCCTGTTTTCAAGCCGCCGAAACCTCACAAAAAATTATCAAGTTTTAATCTCAGGAGGCAGAAAGCATGAAAAGCATAAAACGTTGTCAGGGAATAATAAGTCTGTTTCTCGTTTTTTTTGTTGCCGGAATGATCGCACTTGTAATAAAAATCCAGCGTGAGGCTTCATTTTACATGATGCATTCCGAAAACTATGAGCTTGGAATGGTTTATGACAGAAATGGAGATGTGCTTTTTGACGGTTCGGGAAACGAAGAATACGAAGACAATTATTTTATAGATGTAGGCAACCTTATTGGCGATGATAAGGGACAAATGACCAATACGCTCGTAGCTCAGAATCTCGAAAAGCTTAATAATTACAGCTTTTCAGCCGGACTCGTAAGAGAGGGAGGAAAAGCGGCTATTTATACCACTCTCGACCATGAAGCCAACCGTGCCGTTTACAATGCTTTCGGAAATCAGGACGGATGCGCCGTTGCATATAATTACAAAACAGGAGAAATTCTCGTTTGTACCAGCCTGCCGTCACTTGATGTTACAAAAGGCTATGAAAATATCTCCGATTTCAGATCCGGTACTCTTATATCAAAGACGCTTTATGGAACCGTTCCGGGTTCGACACAGAAGGTTTCAACCGTTATTGCTGCATTGGAAATAATGGGAGCAGATACTCTCTTCTCAAAAAGCTTCTCGTGCAGCGGAACTTATGTAAACAAAAGCGGCGATAACATTGATTGCCATAACTCTTACGGTCATGGAACACAAAATATTCAGCAGGCAGTCGAAAACAGCTGTAATCCGTTCTTTGCCCAGCTTATTGAAGATGATGACCTTCCGCTTAGTCAGGTAAAAAAGGTTTACGAAAAGCTTGGATATGCTGTTAACGACGATGAAGAAGAATATTTTGATATTGACGGAATAAAATGCCAGAAGGCGTCAACAACTCTGAATGATCCCTATGAATTCAAAACTCAGTGGGGATGCATTGGTCAGGGCGACACGCTTGTAAGTCCGATACAGCTTATGATGTGGCAGAGCGCTATCGCCAACGAATCGGGAGAAATGACTATGCCTCATTTGATTGACCACACAACTGACGTTTACGGAAAAATAAAAGATAACGCTAAAACGCAGTTCAGCGACAGACTTTTTTCTTCTGATACGGCTGAAACAGTCAAGCAGATTCTCCTCACTAACGGGGAAAATCACTACACAAATCTGATAACCGGATATAAGCTCGGAGTAAAAAGCGGTACAGCTCAGGTTAACGAGGGCAACACTGAAAACTCTCTTCTTGTCGGATTTGTCGACGATCCTGATCTTCCTGTTGCTTTCTGTATTCTTATTGAAGATAAAAATAATACTTCTCTTAAAACTGAAAATATTGCTCAGATCATGCTTGACGCCTTAAGCCAAAATTAGTCAAATTTCATAAATTTGATTGCTATATTTGTATGTTATCAACAAATATCACAAAAAGGCTTGTATACAACGGAATTCTATGGTATAATATAAACATAAAGTTTATGCTTTGTTTTTTACAAAGCCTAAGGAGGACAATCTATGAAAACAACTATCACAGCAAAGAAAATGCAGATTCCACAAAATTTTTCAGAATATGCAGTTTCGAGAATTGACTCAAGACTTGGAAAATTCTTCGGCGAAGAGGCTGAAGCTAAAATTGTTATCAAAGAATTCAAGAATCAGATCGAACTTGAGCTTACAGTAAAGTATAACAGCATGATTTATCGTGCTGAACGCAGCGCCGAAGATAAACTGGTCGCTCTTGATGACGCTATAGATAAGATTATCAGACAGATTCGTAAAAATAAAACCCGTATTGAGAAAAAGCTTAAAGATACAGCCTTTAAGGATGCTTTTGCTGAGCCTGTTTCTGATGTATCCGATTATGAGGTAATCAAGCATAAAAAGTTCAAAATGCGTCCAATGCACGTTGAAGAGGCTATTTTACAGATGAATATGCTTGGACATAAATTCTTTATGTTCTCTAATGCC
>ENA-UOJL01003506-UOJL01003506.1-human-gut-metagenome-genome-assembly--contig:-P47-NODE-3506-length-10964-cov-4.891374_pt1 | contig 10964 bp, 7 predicted proteins | sample MGYA00242347_ERZ723894 | MGnify/ENA metagenome assembly ERZ723894
GTTATATGGGTAAGCGTATAATAAACTTTGTTAAGGGGGGAAAATGATGTTTTCTAACCAGAAACGTTTTCATTTTGACAACCGGGACATGCAAAAATGGATCGGACCTTACTGGCTGTACCAAATCGGCGATTTGAGCTGCATCGGCGACTATCACGTGGAGCGCCATCGGCAATTTGTATATGAGATCACCTATGTAGCCTCCGGCATCGGGCATATCTGTATCCGCGATAAATGGTATGTCGCCAATCAGGGAAGTGTGTTCATTCACCGGATAGGGGACATCCATGAAATGCAGGGGGATAAGACATCGGATTTTCGTTATTTCTATCTCGGCTTTGATTTCAAGGACACCGACAGCCCGGTGCCCGGCAAGCTGAAAGCCTTTTTCGACGACGACGCAAATGTCATGGTCAAGGAGGCGCCGGGCGTTCAGGAGGCGTTTTTACGTCTTTTTAACGAGGCGATCACGCAGGATTTCTTTACGGAAACTTTGGTGGAGGGGCACATACACGATCTGCTGGTTCATGTATACCGTGCCTTCAGCCAGCAGAAATATTTGGTTTATCATGCGGAGAATGAACAGGGAAGCTGTGAAAAGCTCGTATATGATGTGGTGAATTACATCGACTTAAATATGGATTCCATGAAAAAGCTGACCGAGTTGAGTGATATCTTCGGATACAGCTACTCCCACATTGCCAAACAGTTTACCGAAATGATGGGAGAGTCTCTGCAAAAATATTTTATGCGGCGGCGCTTTGAGCTGGCCGGCGAACACCTGTGCGAGGGACTGAGCGTAACGGAAGTCGCGGAACGGATGGGCTACCAATCCATCCACGCTTTCAGCCGGGCGTTCCGGCAGCAGATGGGAATGACGCCGTCGGCATATAAAGACTGGATCGAGACCAATAAGCACGAGCAGTAAAGGAGAGACAGCCTCATGACACAACAAAGCGGCAATACGGACGGGGTTGCGCAAATTACGGGCTTGCATATAGACGGATATTTAGGAAAGCGGCTGGAGAACAACGAATGTCGCTGGCTGCAGCGGGCGCTTGAGCATAATCCGGCGATGATGGCGGTGTTCCGCGAGCGCGATTCGCATCCCCGCTGCATCGTGCCGTGGTTCGGAGAATATCCCGGCAAGCTGCTTACCGGGATGGCGCTGACCTATCGCATGAGCGCCAATGCCGACACTCTGGCCGCGGGAAACGCACTGGTGGAGGAGCTGGCGGCTGTACAGGGCGAGGACGGGTATCTGGGCCCGCACCCACAAGACCGGCGGTTCAACGGGCCGATGCACCCGGATACTTTACAGGTGTTCGGGTGGCACAACGCCGTGCTGTGGGATGTGTGGGGGCATTATCATGCCGTATACGGTCTGTATCAGTGGTACGCGGCAACCGGCAACCGCCGGGCGCTGGCGATTGCCCGGCGTGCTGCCGACAGTGTATATACCTATTTTATTAAGGACGGCCATTCTTTTGCCTCTGCCGGGGAACCGGACAAAAACCTGACGATCGGACACGCCATGCTTCTTCTGTACCGGGAGACCGGCGAAAAAACCTATCTGGAAACCGCGCTGGCGGTGGTGGAGGAATGGAAAACTGCCGGCTGCGGCAACTGGCTGGAAGCGGCTCTGGCCGGACAGGATTTTTACCAAATGGAGCAGCACCGATGGGAAGCGCTCCATGCGGTGATGACGTTGGCCGAGCTGTACCGCGTGACCGGCGACGCAACCTATTACCGCGCGTTTGAGGCCATCTGGCGGAGCATCCGCCGTACCGACCGTCACAACGACGGCGGTTTTTCCTCCGGCGAAGGCGCGGTGGGCGATCCGTATCAATTCGGCGCGATCGAAACCTGCTGCACGATCGCTTGGATGGCGCTGAGCACCGATTATCTCAAGCTGAGCCACGATTCCGCGGCAGCGGACGAATTGGAGCTTTCCTTTTTCAATGCCGCGCTGGGCAGCCTGATGCAGGATGACTACTGGTTTACATACGATGTCCCGATGAACGGCTTGCGCAAGGGTGCCGACACCGTTCTCGAATGGCAGACGATCGAAGGAGGACGCGGGCTGAGCTGCTGCCAGGCCAACGGCAATCGCGGGCTGTCACAGGTGGCGGAATGGGCGGCTTTTGCCGACGCCACGGGGCTGTACCTGAATTTTTACGGTCCGTGCCGTCTGACCGCGCGCACGCCCTCCGGCACTGGGATCAGCGTGCGGGAAGCCACCGATTATCCGGTGACCGGCCGTATTACGATCACACTGGAGCCGGAGAAGCCGGAATGCTTCCCGCTGCAGCTGCGCATCCCCTCCTGGTCGGAGAACACGCAGCTGTGTGTCAACGGCGAACGGCAGGACGGCGTTCGGAAAGGCGGCTATTACACGATCACGCGGGAATGGCGAAGCGGGGACACCCTCACACTGGAGCTGGATATGACTGCGCATTATTGGATCGGCGCCGGGGCGGTCAAGGGCTGCACCTCGCTGTATCACGGGCCGGTTTTGCTGGTGTTGGATACGGCGGCCTCCGGCACAGACGTGGACGCCTGCGTGTTTGACCGGGCGGCGCTGGAACGGATGACGGTTACCGGCGGCGAGGACGGCCGCTGGCTGACCGCCCGGACGACCAATCTGGCCGGCGAAACGGTACGGCTGGTGGACTTCGCGGACGGCGGGCGGGACGGCGCCTGGTACATCTCCTGGCTGCGTATACAAAGCGCACCGGCCGCACGGGACGATGACGAAATCTGGAATGCCCGATGAGAGGAGAAGCACGATGAAAGCTGCCAAACGTTTGGTGATTTCTTGTGTGGGAGACAGTATTACCGAGGGGATCGGTGCTTGTCCGATGGAAAGCCACAGTTATCCGGCTGTCCTGCAAGCGTTGCTGGGAGAACGCTATGAGGTGAAAAATTTCGGCGCCAGCGGGATGACGCTGCTGCGGGAGGGCGATTACCCCTACGTAGCCGAGCCGCGGTATGCGGCCAGCCTGCAAAGCGCTCCCGACGTGGTGATTCTGATGATGGGAACCAACGATTCCAAGCCGCAGAACTGGCGCTACAAAGAGCTTTATTCCGCACAGCTTCTCGCCTTGATCCGGCAATATCAGCAATTGCCGACCGCGCCCCGCGTCTACGTTGCGACCTGCGCCACGGTGTATCGTACAATAGACGGCATCACCGACGAGGTTGTCAGCGGCGATTTGGCAGACAGGCAGCGGCAGGCCGCCGCCCTGACCGGCTGTGAAGTGATTGATATCAACCGGGCGACCAAAGGGCATCCGGACTGGTTTTGCGACGGCGTACATCCCAACAATCAGGGGTATGCGGAACTTGCAGCTATTTTTGCCCGCATACTGACGGCTTGTTATGAGACCGGAAGAGAGGAACACGATGGAACAAAACTGGTATTATAAGCCGGCGGGATTGGAAACCCGTTGGGCGACCTGCGAAAACCCGCGCGGGGAAAAAGGGCAGGGAGCCCTGTCCGGCATGGGCCGCAAGGGCTGTCCCTGTATGCATATGGCGCCCGGCGAAACCCGCGTGCTGGCGCATGTGCAGGGCAGAAGCGGCATGGTGCGCCGGATCTGGATGGCCATTCAGGACTATGATAAAGCGTATTGCCTGAAAGGCTTAAAGCTCGAGATTTTCTGGGATGTCTGTGAAAAGCCGGCCGTGTCGGTGCCGGTGGGCGATTTCTTCCTTCATGTGCCGAACCGGGTGATTCCGGTTGACTGCGCCGCTTTTACGTCCGCCGAGGGCCGCAGCTTTATCTGTTATATTCCCATGCCCTTCAAGGACGGTATGAAAATGACGCTGACCAACGCCTCCGGACGCGAGGTCAACAACCTGTTTTATGAGGTGGATTACACGCTCGGCGATCCGTTCATAGCGGGAACCCTGTATTTTCACGCTTTCTATCACCGGTCGGTCACCCGCCGGATGGAGGATTACGAAATCCTGCCGCGTATCGGCGGAAGCGGCCGCTATCTCGGTACGGCCATGACGATTCAGGCCTATCCCCTCATGCCGGGCTGGTGGGGCGAGGGTGAGGTGAAGGTCTATTTGGACGGTGACGACGATCATCCGACGCTCTGCGGCACCGGGTCCGAAGACTACATCGGCGCTTCGTGGGAGATGGGGGAGTTTACCGGCTGGTATCAAGGCTGTCTGAGTCGTTCCGGCGGCAGCGCCAGCTTTTATCGTTTCCATGTTCCCGACCCGCTTTACTTCTCGCGTGATATCCGCATGACCATACAGCAGCTTGGCCTTATGTGGCCGTATATGCGGGAGCAGTTTAAGGCTTGCGGCACCACCATCGTGTATCGGGCCGGCGGAAAAGAGCTGTTCGATCTGGACAACGGAGAACCGGGTTTATACGAGCGGGAGGGAGACGATCTCGCCAGCATCGCATATTTTTATCTGGATGCCCCTTGCACCGCTTTGCCGCCGGCGGATATGGCGCAATGCAGGCGAGGATATGAAGAAAAAGAGGAGGAAACGCCATGAAACGTCATTGGCTTCGCACGCTGTCGGTTCTGCTGTGCGTTGCGCTGCTGTGCGGCGGCCGGAACAGCACCGTCAAGGCGGAAGACGCCGCGGGACGCTATGTGATCGCCTGTGTCGGCGACAGCATCACAGAAGGAATCGGCAGCACCAATTCCGCTCTCTACAGTTATCCGGCTCAGCTGCAAAAGCTGCTGGGCGACAAATATGAGGTAATCAACTGCGGAGCCAGCGGAACGACTCTGCTCAAAGATAACAATGCCCCCTGTTACCGGCGGCAAAGCCGTTTCAGCCAAAGCCGAAAATGCAATCCGGATATTGTGATCATCATGCTCGGCACCAACGATTCCAAACCCGCCCACTGGGCCTATAAGGACAACTACGTAACGCAGCTGGTGGATCTGATCACGGTTTACCAAGGGCTGGATTCCAAGCCGACCGTGTATGTGGCGACCTCGGCCACGGTGGCAAAAGCGCTGGACGGTATCACCGATGAGGTCGTTACCAATGAAGTGGTGCCCCTGCAGAAGCAGGCGGCCAAACAGGCCGGTTGTGAGGTGATCGACATCAACGCCGCCACCAAAGGGCACGAGGACTGGTTCTCGGACGGTGTACATCTGAACAATGACGGCTATGCCGAGCTGGCGGCGGTGTTTGCGGACTTTTTATCGCCGTGGTACGATCCCGCGATTGTGCAGGCGGTGATCAAACGGCTGGAAGCACTGCCGGCTGCACCCGGCGCAGAATATGCCGAAGAGGTCGCTTCCATCCGCTATGCAGTTGATTGCTTCAGCGAGTGGCAGGCCAAGCTGGTCACAGCCGACCAGCAAAAGAGGCTGACGGCGGCCGAACAGTCCGTGCGGCAGGCGGCAACGACCGCCGCGCCTTCAACGACAACCACGACCGCAAGCGAACCCTCCGCTTCCGAAAGTTCCCAAACGCAGGATACCACCCAAACAACACAGGCGGCCGCCTCTTCGTCTGCCGCCCCGATTACCACCTCCCTGCAAACCAAACCGGGTAATGCCGAGCCGGCGCCCTCTTCCTACAGGTGGCTGTTCTGGTGCATCCCGCTCGTCCTTCTTCTGGCGGCGGGTGCGGTCGGTATCGTGCTCCTGAAAAAAGGCAAAGGCTCCTCTTCATAAAAAATTTCCAGACAAAGCGGAAAGGAGGAAGTGTACCCAAACAAACGGTTATTCTTAGTTTGTACCCAATTTATTAAAAGGAGGAACAATTGGCATGAAAAGTTTGCACAAACAATTGGGCGTTCTTCTCCTCGTCGTGGCCTTACTGCTGAGTACCGCCACGCCGCTCATCACGCTGGCGGGAGATGAAGCCCCCGTCTATGGAAAAGACGCTTTCGGCGCCATGGCGGTTTTGGATCCCTTCGACGATACTAGCAAGCTGCTCAGCGTGGCAGATCCGGACAATTTGGTATGCCAATACGGCGTTGTGGGCCTGAAGTCATGGGGAGATGGCAAGGGCAATGAACTCGTGTGGCAGATCAAAAGCCAAACGGACCGCATCGCCATGCAGGCGCTTTACTACAAGGATCAGGTAGACACGAGCGGCGATTGGCTGCCGACGGCGGCGAATCTGCCGGTGTTCCAAGTCAGCGCCGACAACGTGACCTGGACGGATCTGACGATCGCCAAAACGGAGCTGATCGAAGATGCAAACGCCTATCAGATCCGTTACATCCATTGGATTGACGCCGTGCCGGAAAGCGCGAAATACCTGAAAATGACCATCCCCGGCACCTGCGCGAACCAATCCTGCTATGAGGAGCTGCGCACGGAAGGCGGCGTCCCCTCATACGGTGCGCAAGGGTTTGCTTATCTGGACATGTTGGATCCCTTCGACGATACCAGTAAGCTGCTCAGCGTGTCGGATCCGGACAATTTGGTATGCCAATACGGCGTTGTGGGCCTGAAGTCATGGGGAGATGGCAAGGGCAATGAACTCGTGTGGCAGATCAAAAGCCAAACGGACCGCATCGCCATGCAGGCGCTTTACTACAAGGATCAGGTAGACACGAGCGGCGATTGGCTGCCGACGGCGGCGAATCTGCCGGTGTTCCAAGTCAGCGCCGACAACGTGACCTGGACGGATCTGACGATCGCCAAAACGGAGCTGATCGAAGATGCAAACGCCTATCAGATCCGTTACATCCATTGGATTGACGCCGTGCCGGAAAGCGCGAAATACCTGAAAATGACCATCCCCGGCACCTGCGCGAACCAATCCTGCTATGAGGAGCTGCGCACGGAAGGCGGCGTTGACGCTCCCGTCGATCCCCCTGCCGACACTCCCATCTATGGGAAAGACGGTTTCGACGCTCTGGAAGTCTTTGATCCCTTCGACGATACCAGCAAGCTGCTCAGCATCGCCGACAAGGACAATTTGGTATGTGCCAATAGTGTAATATATCAGAAAATTTGGGAAAATCAGGGTAATGAGCTGGTGTGGCGGCTGCCGAACGGCGCAACCCGCATCGCCATGCAGGCGCTTTACTACAAATCACAGGTGGATATGACCAGCGATTGGCTACCGACGGCGGCGAATTTGCCGGTGTTCCAGGTCAGCGCCGACAACAAGACCTGGACGGATTTGACAATTGCCAAGACCGAGATCTACGGACCGGATCCGAACATCTATCAGATCCGTTACATCCACTGGATCGATACCGTACCGGAAAATGCGAAATACCTGAAAATGACCATCCCCAACACCTGCACAGGGGAATCCGACTATGAGGAGCTGCGTATAAAGCCGAAAGCAACGGAACCCGAGGAAACCTATGAGAACGCGGACAATCTGGCTCGCTTTGACGCGCTGACCATAGTGGATCCTTTTGCCGATGTGAGCCGTTTCGCCAGCGTACTGTACAAAAACGGCTATACCGTGCGCAAAGGGCTGGCGGAGGATACTCGTTTCCGTAAAAACGACGACACGCTCTCCTTCGCCGCCTCCACCTATACGCTGCAAAACGAGCTGACGTGGGAATTTGCCGGTGCTTTGCAGCCCGTGCTGGCCGTGTATTATCCGAAAACGCTGTTGGATGAACAAGGCAACGTTCCGGCCGAGCTGGCGCCCGTATTTTATGTCAGCAGCGACCGCTATAACTGGACCAAGCTGGATACGGTGGAAACAGCGGAACTGGGTTCCTACACCGGTCAGAAACTGATCAGCTTCTGGGGAGCCGATACACCGGTGGGAACGACCTATCTCAAGGTCGCCTACAAAACCGGCGAGGCGGTGGCTTTCTCCGAGCTGCGCAGCAAAGGAACGGCCGATCACACCGCCACCTATGCGGAAGTGTTTTATGATCCGATGGATACCTCGATCCGTCCTGCCGCCAAGTGCGACGTGATCTTTTTCAACGACGTTTGGGGTCTGTTGTCGGCTGGGCAGGGCGAAATGAAGGATTTCCGCCGTGACGACACCAACATGGGCGTTTTGCGCACCTATTGGCCGGAAGACGCCAAAAAAGAGCTGTGGGTGGATTATAAAGTACCGCAGAACTCCCGTGTGACGATCGAGACCTATCTGCAGAACATCGTGTGGAAACGCAATGAGAACGGCGTGATCATGGCCGGCACACTGGCGGATGAAATCGCCGATTACGGCACCTTTAAGGTGTATACCTCCGCCGACGGCAAAAACTGGACACCGGCGGGCGCGACCATGGCGGTTTATCCCGGCTTCAGCTGTAAGGACGGCTCCTGGATCAACCGTGATTTTGACAAGGTCGTTTACGGCATCGACAAAATGCCGGAAGGCCACACCATGGTACGCATTTGCCTGCCTAACTATTTGAGCGCCGAGACGATCAACGGCACCCGCATCAAAAAGGATCCCGAAAATCCGGACACAACCTATGACTGGATCTGGATCCCCTCCATCAAATCCATCAAAGCCGAACTGCCGGTTTCCGGTCTGGACGCGGCGCAGGCTGTCGACGAAGGCGCGTTGGCGGATATTCCCGTGCTGGATGACTGCGGCGATCTGAGTCTGGTGGAACCGACCTCGTATGAAAATATCCGGGTACAGCTGCCCAACGGCGTATCCGTGGGACAAACGGATCCCGGCGACGCGGCGTTTGTACGCCTGCACGGCGATCTGCAGACCGGCCTGAGCTGGACGATCGGTTCCCGTTCCAAGGTAGCTGTCATTGCCTATCAGCACAGCTCCACCCTGAGCGACGGAAAAGTGAAGGCGGACAGCATGCTCACCCTCCTGACCGGCCAAAACCGGTTCGAGCTGGAAAAAGCCAACGCGGAAGTGAAGGTTCTCGGCCGCGTCGGCAGCAGCGAGTATTACAAGGTCGCCTATGTGCTTGAGGAGACCCGCGCCTATGATACGCTGCTGCGGGTGATCTTCCCGAAAACGGCCAACGGTACGGACATCGCCGTCACGACGGTACGTGCTACTGCGGGCGTGAAGGAAGACAATCCGGATTGGAAAGTCACTTTCCATGACACCTGCTCTGACGACACCTATGTGGAAAGCTTTGAAGGCGGCGTGCAGTTCGTATATGACGAGGTTGTGCGCGACGGCGTGTACGGCAACGACGGCGCCGTTCTTCCGGACGGCGATCTGGAGCGCGTATTCCCGACGGCTGCCCGCCTAGACAACGCCATCGTCTGGAAGGTCAAACCCGGCTCCCGCGTTATTTTCAAAGCCGGCTATATGACTCATATGTGGGGACGCGATCAATACGGCAATCCGGATTACACCGCTCTGGCGGCCGACCGTGCCGCAGCCGGCGATGAGTTCATGCCCAAGCTCTATACCTCCATCGACAATATCGTGTGGGATGAAATTACCGACTATTCGTTTGAATTTGTTCCTGCGTACTACATTGATGAGGTAAGCGGACTGTCCGAGCATCGCTTCGATTTCGGCTACTTCTACATCGACAGCGTACCGGCCGACGCGGAGTATGTGATCTTTGAATTCCCCGGTCAGTATCGCAACAACTGGGAAATCAAGCTCCATGATGTGCTCGCGGAGGAACCGACCGTCCTGCCGGAGAAGCCGGATGACGACGGCCCCGACACCGGCCTGACCTTCCCGTGGCTGCCGCTGGCCGCCGCCGCTGCTTCGGCTCCGGTGCTGCCGCTGGTGCGCCGCCGCAAGCGTAAATAACCGACCTATAAACAGATTCTCGCCGGGGACGGCCAACGGCTGCCCCCGGCGAGAATACAGGTTTGCGGAGAGGAGCAGGCATGTGCTGCTCTTTTCCGCAGGACTGTTCATCCTGTTATGGCGGAAAGGAGAAAATCTATGCCGGATACGGCCTTTCGCGAACACAATACGCAAGTGCGGCAAGTCTGGGATCGTTTTTATGCGGGCAGTCCCTGCCGTATCCCCATGATCGTGGGGGTCAATCCGCGTTATTGGCTGCTGGATCCCCGGCGCAACCCCACAGGCGTCACCTTTGCGGACTATTTCAACGATCCGGAGGTTATGCTTCGGGTACAGCTGGCGTTTCAGGAGATTATGCGCTTCGAGCTTTGGGCGGATCACGAGATGGGATTCCCGGAGAACGGCTGGAACGTCACCGTGGAATTTCAGAATGTATACGAAAACGCGTGGCTGGGCGTGCCCATCGTGTTTCGTGAAGGGAATTGTCCGGCCTGCCAGCCGATGCTGGAGGACGACAATAAGCATCAGCTGTTCGAGCACGGAATCCCGGATCCTTTTTCCGGCATACTGGGCAAAATGCGCGAGTATACGGAGCGGTTTGAGGAAAAACGGGCACAGGGCTTTTGCTATAAAGGTTTTCCGCTGGCGCCGGTCACACCGTCCGCGCTGTATTCGGACGGCCCCTTCACGCTCGCCTGTGAGCTGCGGGGCGCAGACCGCTTTTGCATTGATCTGTTTGAAGATCCGGATTACGCACATCAGCTGCTGTCCTACACCACGCAGTCAATCATCGAACGCTTGCGGGCGTGGCGGCAGTATCTGGGGCAGCCGGTGCGGCAGCCCGCTCTAGCGTTTGCGGACGACAGCATCGCACTGCTGTCCGCCGCCACCTATGAGGAATGGGTGCTGCCGTATCACCGCCGGCTTGTGGAGGCGCTGGCTTGCCCGGACGGACATCATGCGATGCATCTGTGCGGAAACGCTTCCCACTTGTTCCCGATATTAGCGGAAAAGCTCCATGTACGCTCTTTCGACACGGGGTATCCGATCGATCATCGGCGTATAGCTCTGGAGCTTGGCCCGGACATTCAGATTCAGGGCGGCCCCAATACCGCTCTCCTGTTGTCCGGAAACCGTGAAGAAGTGACGGAAGAGACCACGCGCATCCTGCGCAGCGTCAAAGACGTGACAAAGCGGTTTGTTCTGCGGGACGCGAACAACGTGGCCCCCGGCACACCGCCCGAAAATATCCGCGCCATGTATGAGGCGGTGAAGAAAGAGGGGGTATACTGATC
>ENA-UOJL01003508-UOJL01003508.1-human-gut-metagenome-genome-assembly--contig:-P47-NODE-3508-length-10948-cov-5.146424_pt1 | contig 10948 bp, 7 predicted proteins | sample MGYA00242347_ERZ723894 | MGnify/ENA metagenome assembly ERZ723894
GGATGCAATGCGCCTGCTCATATCCGATATTTACCCCACGGTAGACAGCGAGAAGATAAATATGAAGGCCGTAGTTCCCGACCCCGGGAAAACGGAGCGGTAATAAAAAGGACGCCACGGGCGTCCTTTTTTATTACCGCAATTTAGCAGAGCAAAGATATAATTCCTTACCGTAGTAAATTCATGTTGACAAACACGCTTTAAAGGTATAAAATTTACGAAACACGCTACCATGGTAGCTAGAATACTTCTTGGAATGGAGAGTTGAAAATGAAGAGAGCCGTTGCACTCAGTCTGGCAGTGAGTATGCTTGCACTCGCCGCCTGCGGCTCCGCGGCCGGCACAGCTGCCACGCCCGGGACCGCCGAAGGCAATACATCCATAACCATTGGCGAAACTATGGTCGTGCCTGATTATGATCCCGCAAACTGGTACATAAGCACGCAGTCAACACTGTTTTCCAATGTGTACAGCACTCTTATCGACGTCATCTCCACCGATGACCTTCAGCTTGAGCTGCGTCCCAACCTCGCCGAGAGCTGGGAGACGGAGGAGGACGGGATGGTCTGGGTATTCCATCTGAATCCTGACGCCGTCTATTCAAACGGCGACAAGGTCACTGCCGAGCACGTAAAGACCTGCTTTGAGCGCAATATGGACAATCCGTATACCATGAGCTACGTCGCGATGATAGACAGCATTGAGGTCCGCGATGAAAATACGGTCGCCTTCCGCCTGGCTTACCCCTGGGCGAGCGTGCCCAACTGCTGGTACATGATAGCCATTTACAACGTAGACCTCTACGACGCCGACCCCGAGGGCTACATGATGAACCCCGTGGGCAGCGGCCCGTACACGCTGGAGAGCCTTGAGGAGGCCACCGGCAACTACACCCTGAAGCTCAAGGACGAGTGGTGGGGCGACGAGATGCCCACTATTGAGACGGTCAACGTCAGGGTTATCCCCGACCAGAGCACCGCCATAATCGCGCTGCAGAGCGGGACTATAGACACCTACAGCGTGTCCGGCAACAACATGCTGCTTATACAGGACGACCCGAACATCTCCACCAAGGAGTGCATCTCCGTCGTGCCCAACCAGCTCCTGCTCAACCCCAACGTGGAGCCGCTGAACAACCCGCTCATCCGCGAGGCAATCTCCTACGCCATAGACTACGACGCGATCCGCAACGCCACCTGCAGCGGCTTCGTCTCCTCCAAGGACTCTACGATAGTCTTTGCCACGCCCGAGCGCGACATCCCCGAGAGCGTACAGGGCTACACCTACGACCCGGACAAGGCCCGCGAGCTTATCGCAGAGAGCGGCCTGGCCACCCCGATCGACGTGGGCGAGATAGTCGGCGGCAATACCAACGGCTCCGCCGAGATGGTGGCGCAGTACCTGGCGGACGTGGGCATCAACGCCACAATAACCCAGTACGAAACTAACGCCGCAGTGCAGAAGTATATGGAAGGGAGCTTTTCCCTCGCCATAACCACCGGCTCCGGAGGCATGAGCGCGGCTGAGAACCTGAACAACTACTACGGCTCGGGCCAGCCCTACAACTTCAACCGCTTCAGCAACGAACGTGTGGACGAAATCATCTCCGAGATGATGGCTACCGATGACGACGCCCTCACAGACGAGTTGCTCGCCGAAGCGCTGAACATCGTCGTGGGCGAGTACACCAACTTCAACCTCGGCGTCAGAGCGCAGTATATCGCCTACAACAGCAAATTTGAAATGCCGCCCACCTACAACGGCATCGACCTCATCCGTGTGAGGTAACAGCATAAGTCAACCTGAGCGGCACAAACAGAATCACTGTTTGTGCCGCAGCTTCTAAGGAGACATATATATGACAAGATACATTATCAAACGCCTGCTGCTTGTGATACCGATAGTCCTGGGTGTGACAATCATCGTGTTCTGCATCATAAACGCGATACCCGGCAACCCCGGCAGGCGCATGCTCGGGCCCATGGCGTCCCAGGAGCAGGTTGACCTTCTGAACGCGCAGCTTGGATATACGCTCCCGTTCTTTCAGCGGCTGTGGGAATACCTTGTCGACGTCGTGACCTTTGATTTCGGGACCTCCTACCAGGACGGCACGCTGGTCATGCACAAGATCATAATCAATTTCCCATATACGCTCAAGCTTGCCGTGCTCCAGACCGTGGCGTATTCCGTCATAGGCATCACCCTCGGCGTGTTCTCCGCCGTGAAGCAGTACTCCGTCGGCGACAACATCATCCGTGTGATCAGCATAGCGCGCGCGGCCTTCCCGGGCTTCTGGGGGTACATGATCGCCATGCTGGTGTTCAGCCTCTACCTCGGCTGGCTTCCGCCGAGCGGCGTTGACGGCTGGACCAGCTACATAATGCCGGTCGGCTGCGCGGCCATCCTCTCGGCCTCGAGCCTGCAGCGCCTGACGCGTACGACGATGCTTGAGGCCATACGCCAGGACTATGTCCGCACGGCGCGCGCCAAGGGCTGCTCCAACGAGACTGTCATCTGGCGTCACGCCTTTATGAACGCCATGCTGCCCATACTCAACCAGATAGGCATCAACTTCGGATATCTGCTCGGAGGCACCGTCATAGCCGAGAGCATTTTCGGCATGCCGGGACTGGGGACAGTCATAATAAACGCAGTCAACGCGAAGGACGTGCCCGTGGTAATGGCATGTACTATCTTCCTCGCAGCCATCTTTTCCGTGCTCGTCGTGCTGCTCGACCTGCTGAGCGCCATCGCAGACCCGCGCGTAAAGGCCAAGCTTGTCAAATAAGGAGGCGATACGATGAGCAAAAAAAGCAACGGCGACACCGTCATAAAACGCAGCCGCCGGAGAGAGATATGGCGTCTCTTCCGCAAAAACCGCCCGGCAATGATAGGGCTTGTGATGCTGATATTCATCCTTCTTGTCGCCATCTTCGCCGACGTCATAGTGCCGTATGAAAAGGCGCTTGAGGTCAGCTCCGACTGGCTGCAGCCGCCCAGTGCGGAGCACATTTTCGGCACCGACAACGTGGGGCGCGACCTCTTTGCCCGCGTGGTCCACGGAAGCCGATACTCGCTTGTGATCGGCATTGTCGCAACGGCCCTCGCCCTCGCCGTAGGAGCCTTTATAGGCGCGGCCTGCGGTTACTTCGGAGGCTGGCTTGACAACGTGATCATGCGTCTTTTCGACGTTATCGCCAGTATCCCCGGCATGCTGCTCATACTGGTGCTCGTCATGGCGCTCGGGCAGAGCGTGGAAAACCTGCTCTGGGCGCTGATGATAAGCGGCGTGCCGGGCTACGCGCGCTTTGTGCGCGCGACCGTGCTGAACCTGTCCGACACGGATTACGTCCAGTGCGCCCGCAGCTACGGCACCGGCAATTTCCGCATAATCATGAAGCACGTGCTGCCCAATGCCATGGGGCCGATCATAATCATGTTCGCCGGCAGCGTATCCGGCACCATCCTTGCCGCGGCCAGCTATTCCTTCATGGGCTTCGGCGTGCAGCAGCCGACTCCCGAGTGGGGCGCCATCATCTCCGCGTCGCGCGGCTACATGCGCAATGCGCTGTGGTTTACGCTCATACCGGGCCTCGCCATCGTATTCACTGCGATGAGCATCAACCTCATGGGCGACGGCCTGCGCGACGCGCTCGACCCCCGCCTAAAGGACTGAGGTGCAGATATGAAGAAACGTAAAAACACGGAAAAAACCGCCGACATACTCGACGTCGGGCGCAGGGACTGTCCCGTGCTCGAGGTCGAGGATCTCTCCGTCGAATACCACTCGGGCGGCAGCACGGTCAAAGCCGTAAACCACGTCAGCTTCTCACTGGAGCGCGGCAGGACCATCGGCCTGGTCGGTGAAACAGGCGCAGGGAAAACAAGCACTGCGCTTGCCATAATGCGCCTTCTCCCGGACAGGATAAGCGCGATCCCGAACGGGAAGGTCAGAATATACGGCAAGGAGATACTGGATATGCCCGAGGGACAGATGCGGCTGCTGCGCGGCGAGATCGTCTCGATGATCTTCCAGGATCCGATGACCGCGCTGAATCCCATCATGACCGTCGGCGACCAGATCCTGGAGGCCGTGAAAAACCACGACAGCGAGGGCCTCAGCAAACGGCAGATGGAGGAGCGCGTGGATTCGGTGCTGGAGATGGTCGGCATCCCCGCATCGCGCAAGCGTGAATATCCGCTCCAGTTCTCCGGAGGTATGAAGCAGCGCGTCGTCATTGCGATTGCGCTTGCGTGCCGCCCTGATATACTCATCGCCGACGAGCCGACCACCGCCCTGGACGTGACCATACAGGCCCAGGTGCTCGCTCTCATCGATGAATTGAAGGAAAAGCTGGGGATGAGCATGATAATGATCTCGCACGATCTCGGCGTTGTGGTGCGCACCTGCGATGACGTCGCCATAATGTACGCCGGCGAGATCATCGAGTACGGCAGCGTCGAGCAGATCTACTCCGAGGGCAGGCACCATCCTTACACCGTCGGCCTCTTTGGAGCCATACCCAGCATCACGGGCAAGTCCCGCCGCCTCTCGCCCATAGACGGGCTTATGCCCGATCCGACGGACCTGCCGCAAGGCTGCAAATTTTCACCCAGGTGCCCGCACTGCACGGATATCTGCCGCGAGCGTGAGAGCGGGGAATATGTTGAAAACGGGCACAGGATAAAATGCCATCTCTTTGGGAGTGAAAAGCATGAATGAAGCCTCCGTCCCCGTCCTGGAAACAGTGGACCTCAAAAAATACTATAAGGCCCGCGGCGGATATCTGCACGCCGTAGACGGTATAAGCCTCAAAATAATGCGCGGCGAGACGCTCGGGGTGGTCGGCGAGAGCGGCTGCGGCAAAAGCACCCTCGGCCGCACCGTGATCGGCCTGCATCAGCCGACCGGCGGTAAGGTCCTCTTCAAGGGGCGCGACCTCTCCCTTATGAAGAAGCATGATCCGGACCGCAGGCGCATGAGCATGATCTTCCAGGACCCCTATTCCAGCCTCAACCCGCGCATGTGCGTCGCCGACCTTATCGCCGATCCGATGCAGGTCAACCATCTCCACGGCGACAAGCACTCGCGCTACAAGCGCGTGGAGGAGCTCATGGACATCGTCGGGCTCTCGAAGCGCGTTGCAAACTCCTATCCGCATGAGCTCGACGGCGGCCGCCGCCAGCGTATAGGCATTGCGCGCGCCCTGGCCGTCGAACCGGAATTCATCGTCTGCGACGAGCCGGTCAGCGCGCTCGATGTATCCATCCAGGCCCAGATACTGAACCTGCTCATGGACCTGCAGGAGCAGCTCGGCCTCACATACATGTTTGTGACGCATGACCTCTCGGTCGTCAGACATATCAGCACCAACATAATGGTCACATATCTCGGCAAGTGCGTCGAATACGGACCCACGGACTGCATATTTGAAAACCCCTGCCATCCGTACACCCGTGCGCTGCTCTCCGCGCTGCCGGAGCCCTCGCTTGAAGCCCGCAACAAGAAAATCGAGCTGCTGACAGGCGAGATCGTGACCTCGATAAACCCCGGGCCGGGCTGCCGCTTCGTGCCCAGATGCAGGCAGTGCTCCGAGGCATGCCGGCAGGCGGACCCGCCTGCAGCGGAGGTTGAGCCCGGACACCTCGTGAGCTGCACGCTCTATCCCGCAGGCTGATATGGGATACGGTATACTTCTCGACAGGGAGGCGGGCGAAGGCGAGCTGCGCTTTGCCGTAGAGCTGGCCCAGTTGGCTGGCTTCTGTTCGATGACGCTTCCCGTGACGCCGGTCATACATTCGCCCGGCGAAGCGGCTCCCGGCACGTCATACCTCTGTGCCTCCGGGGATGTGACGGGACAGGGGATAATCAGCGTGCCTCCGGGCAGCGACCCTGCCGGCGCCTGGCTCAGGACCTACGAGCGGTGCAGGCTGCGTTTTTCCCACGAAGCGGATGCCCCTGAGGGCTATGTTTCGGCAACGGATAACCGGATGGTGCCTCCTTCCCCTCCGCCCGGGGGCGGGCTGGAGCGGCTATTCTCTGCCGGCTGGGCGCTCTCCGATGAGGACGGCGACGATTTGCCTGACAGGCTGCGGCTGCGCTTTCATTTCCCGAACGGCATTGACGCATCGCTCTGCGAGGCGGCGTGCTGTTTGGCCATGCGCTTCGGGTGTGAGACGACATCTATCCGCTGGCCGCTTGTGACGGACGAATACGCCGGCGACCTCGTCGTTTTCACCGGCTCAGGGCACGAGCCTGAGCTAAGGCCGGAGCGCGACGGCGAAAGGCATCTCGTCATAGTAGAGGGCTCGGGCGGGGAGCTCGCCGCCTTCATGCGCGAATTCGCGCTCGGATTCTCCGCCCCGCACGGGGGATACGACCTCAGCGACACCGCACGGCACATCTCCGATGCCATAGGCGGCAAAAACCGCGACGGGGACGCGGCATATATTGCCTCCGCACGTCCCGCAAAGGCCGTTACGGGGGTCGGCTCCGACACGGGGCGGCTGCGCGGCCGCTTCCCCTACTGCGAGGTACACGCCGTAAACGAGCCTGTCCCGGCGTTTGAGCGCGAATATGCCCCCGAACCGGAAACGAACCGCGCACGCAGCCTCCTGGAGCGCGTGGCAGAGCTCATCCGCCCCGGCGACCATGTCGAGCTGAGCGGCGCCCTCTGGCAGAGCGAAGAGGCGCGCAGGGAGCTGGAACGTGAATTTGCCGATCGCGTCCGCGAAAAGGGCGCAGAGTGTTCAGCGCGCGTGATCTGCGCCTATAAGCAGGGGCAAAGCTGGTTTGAAGAGGTTTTCGCGCCCCGCGCCGGGGCCGCCGGCGCCGCCTCCGTACAGCTTACATATGACGCGTGCAGCGCCTCCGGGATCATATATAACGAGAGCGGACTCGAGCTCAACGCCGCCCCGGAAAAGCCGCCGCGATACCTTCGCGAGCTGTACCCGGCGGACGAGCTCGCGGCTGAGATTATGGGCATAAGCTGCGAAAGCATAACCTTCAGAGGCGTCTGCGGCTCGGCGAACACCTACGAGGCTGAGGCGTTTGACGCCGGCGGCAGGCCGGTGTGCTCCATGACGTACTCCGTCCGATCACACGCGCGCCCTGCCTATGACGCGATGCCCGAGCTGGGCACGGCGCTTGTCCCCACCGGTTATATTCACGTGAGCGTCAACGGTGAAACCGTGCTCGACGAGCGGGTCAGGACCGATGCTGAAGCTCTCTGGGACATATTCCAGGGCGAGACGCTGCCCATGCTGCTTGAACGCACCCGGCACGGAGAGGCGCCGTTCTGGCACTGCGCGGAAATTGAAGCCGCGCTTGGCGGCGTAGAGCGGGAGCTCGGCAGCCGCTGCGACCATATATCAAGCGGTGAAACGCTTGAGGACAGCTTGAACCAGATGGCAAAGGCCTGCCTGATGTATGCAGGACGCGCCCTGGGGCGCGACTTTTCCTGCGCGGGCCTGGTGCTTCCGCTTATAACGACGCGCGACGGCGCGCCGCGCTTTGCCGTACGTATCTATGACCGCTACGCGTCCGGGACCAGCTGCATCAAACGCGAGGTACATACCGAATGCACGCGCGTCACATACACGGACGGCAGGCTGTGCCTGCACTTTGATACGGATGCGTCCTCGGACTGCGCCGGCATGGCCCGCGAGCTCGCCGCGCTCACCGGCGAGGGCTTTACGGAGCTTGCCGGGCTGCTCAGCGGCTACGGCGGCATCGTGCTGCGATGCGCCGGGGAGGAATACTCCTGCCGCATACCCGAGCTCCCGGAGCCTGCGCCGGCCGACATACGGGACATCGACCTGATGCCCGGAGAACTCATAGGGTATTCGGACTGCGAGAGGATAATTTCTGAGCTGAAGCGCGTTCCCGGGCTGAGCGTGTGGCGCGCGGCCGTCACGGTACAGGGCCGCAACGTCTGGGCCATTGAGCCCTCATGGCCGGCGGGGAGCGGCTACGTCTCGCGCGTAAAGAGGCTCGCACACCTGCCGACGCTGTACGTCAACGGCCGCCACCATGCAAACGAAGTCTCGGCCACAAACGCCGCCTTCGCTTTTCTGCGTGAGGTGCTGACCTCCCCGAAATACAGCGATATATGCAGGCGCGTCAACATCGTCGTCGTGCCCATGGAAAATGCGGACGGAGCCGCTCTGCACTACGAGCTGCAAAAGGCTCATCCGGACTGGCAGCACCAGTGCTGCTACACCAACAGCCTCGGCGGCGACCTCATGCCCGCCTATTTCGACCCGGCGCCGCTCACGACCGAGGCGCTGGCCTTCACCCGGATAGCCGAAAAATATCTGCCAGACGCTTTTATAGACCTGCACGGCGTGCCTCACCACGAGGTCGAGTGCGTATTCGACGCGACTGTAGGCTATCGGGGCCTGTGGCTGCCGCGCGCGCTGCTGTGCGCTTTTTACTACCACGTGGACGACGAGCGCTTTGCCTCAAACAGGGCGCTGTCGGAGGCGTGGAAAAGCCATGTGAACAATGCCATGCAGGCCCTACCGGGCTTTGCGGAGATGAACGATCAGCTTGAGAGCCGGTTCATGAAGTACTCCTGGGAGGGCATTGACGAGCTCTATGCGTGCGAACGCACGGGAGCAATGCTCAATTACTGGATACCCTCAAAGTACAATGAGCGGCACCCCTATCCGAGCATCAGCCGCCCGTGGACCTTCAGCGTGATGTTCACGGCCGAGGCTGCGGATGAGACTGCCCACTCGCACTGGCTTGAAGCCTGCGCCGGGGCGCACCTTCAGCACACGCTGGCCGGCCTGGACTTCATTGCAGCGTCACGCTGCGTCATGCGCGAGAGCGTTTCGCGCGAGCCGGGCGCAGCCTGCATACGTCTTTCCCGAATACGGCCTGTTCTGCCGCCTGAGGTGAAATAATGAAGAAATTTACGAACAAGGACTATGACAAAATACGGAACGTACAGGGTCTGAAGCTCTCGCCCGAGGGCGGGTACGCCCTCATGTCCGTGCAGCGCTACGACATAAAAAAGGACGCTTACCTCACGGACCTCTGGGTGTGCAGATTGTCCGACCGCCGTCTCTACCGCCTCACGACCGGCGGCCGCGAGGGCGGCGGCTTCTGGCTGGACGAGCATCACGTGCTTTTCCCCGGCGCGCGCGGCGGGGACGTGCCTTCAGATGTGACGGTACTCTATTGCATCGACGTACGCGGCGGCGAGGCGGAGGAATATCTGCGAATACCCGTCGCCGGGGCGCAGTGCTCCCTGCTTGCGGACGGCAGGCTCCTGGTGCGCGCGGAAACCGACGCAAACGCCCCGGACGAAGGCGAGCAGGAGAACTGGATGTACTTCGACGAATACCCCTTTATCGGAGACGGCGCGGGCTACGTCAACCGGAAGCGCCGCACTCTTTTCGTCTTTGACCCGGAGAGCGGCGCGCTCGACAGGCTCACGCCTCCGCTGATGCAGACCTATGCGCCGTACTTCAGCGACGATATAGTACTGACCGATGACGGGTTTTGCTTTGTCGGCTGGGAATATGACAGATACGCCGGCGGATATGCGGCCATATACAGGCATATCCTGTCGACGGGCGAAAACGTGATGCTCTGCTCCGACCGCTGCTATGTCTATTCGCTTTTCGCACGCGGCGGGCGCATCTGGTATGCGGCCTGGGCAATAGAGCCCGGCGACTATCTCGCGGAAACCCGGCTGAAGAGCGTCGGCCTCGACGGCGGCGACCTGCGCGTCGAAGCCGAGCCCGGATTTGAAACCGGCGCCGTACGCCGGCGCGGAGATGAAACCCTCTTTATACGCGCAGATCACGCCGAGATGAAGCTCGGACGCTTCAAACCCGGCGATAAGGCGGAGTTTGACGACGTAGAGCTCGGCGGGCTGAACCCGACCTGCGCCATACCCTGCGGCGGCGGGATAGTGCTCACCGGCTGGTACCCCGACCGGCTTGCCGAGCTCTATTACTACGAAAACGGCGAGCTCACGCAGCTTTCGCACTTCAACGACGCGCTCTGGGATGGTTTTGATTTTTCAGTCTGCGAACCTCTCACCGTGAGCACACCGGACGGCGACGTCAGCGGCTGGGTCATGAAGCCGGCAGGCTTTGACCCGGACGGGAGCTACCCCGGGATACTCAACATCCACGGCGGGCCGCACGGGTATATAACTGCCGCGTTCAATTCCGAGCACCAGCGCTGGTGTGCGGAGGGTTACTTCGTGTTCTTCTGCAACCCTCACGGCTCCACCGGCTTCGGCCGCGAATTTCTGAGCGTCTGCGCCGACCTCGGAGGACGCGACTATTGGGACATCATGGCTTTTACCATGGCCGTACTTGAAAAATACCCGCAGCTCGACCGGACGCGTCTGGGCGTCACCGGGCAGAGCTACGGGGGAATAATGACCAACTGGATAATAGGCCACACGGATCTCTTCAGCGCCGCGGTGCCGAGGATGTCCGCAAGCAACTGGATAAGCATGCATGCCACCAGCTCTGAGAACTGGTACGGTGATCTCGTCCTGGGCGGGACCCCGCTCGACGATCCGGAGCTGATCTGGAACCAGTCGGCGCTCAAATACGCCGGCAATGTAAAAACGCCGACGCTCTTCATACAGCACGAGCTCGACCGGGCCTGCCCTATGGAGCAGGCGGAGCAGATGTTCGTCGCGCTTCTTGAACGCGGCGTGCCCGTCCGCATGCTTGTCAACAGGCACTGCTATCACGGAGGCAGGCGGGTTTCCCAGCTTTTGCACGACATCGACGCGATGCTTGACTGGTTTGCGCGCTGGCTCGGCGGTGAAGGCGTATGAGCCGCATAAAGGACTGGCTTTTCCCGCCCGTGCACGTCGGCCCCGACGTCAGGCGCGATATGCGCGTAATGCTGCCGGGAATGCTCATAGAGCAGGTGGCGGCGACGCAATCCATATTTTGCAAAGCTCTCGCC
>ENA-UOJL01003511-UOJL01003511.1-human-gut-metagenome-genome-assembly--contig:-P47-NODE-3511-length-10947-cov-3.999816_pt1 | contig 10947 bp, 4 predicted proteins | sample MGYA00242347_ERZ723894 | MGnify/ENA metagenome assembly ERZ723894
AGCTTTATTCCGATGCACTGCAATTAAGCGACAACCTTATTTTTACAGCGGCTGACATTGAAGGAGGCCGAGGCGGTGAGACCAGCCCCAACGAAGGGGAAAACCAGCTTTCTAATGGCATTCCGGGAATGGATCATGTAGACGAAATTTTGCCGTCGAAATCTCCGTCTCCATCATCCAAGCCGGAATCGGAGAACCATGGCGACATTGAGAACACGGAGCAATCCTCAAATTCCAGCGATCCTACGGCTCCAGCCAGTACTTCATTGCCAAGCGACACCATGACAGACGTACAACCGGAAGAAAGCGAAGAGATGGTACAGGAGTCGGATTTGGAGCAGAGCTCGGAACCGGCAAAACCAGACGAGAAAAATTCGGGCAATACAGATGCCGAAAAAATTGCAGGCATCGCGATTGTTGTGTGTATCCTGGCTGGTTCTATTGCGTTTTTCGTCTTTAAGCGTAAAAGATAAATCAATCTAAATAGAAAATATCGGCTTTTACCACGATGTAGAAGTCGATATTTTTTTATTTAGTTGTACAGGCTTTCATTCAAGTTATTTTCATTTGTTTAAGTAGAGTTCGATTCGTCTGAGGTAAAATAATATCCTTTCCGTGCAACCGTTCGTATATACTGCTTACCGTCACACAGCTGGGATAATTTTTGCCGGACCGTAGCCACTGCCACCTGTAGATTATGGCGGCTTTTCATAATGGGTTCTTTCCATATCTGGTCATAAAGTTGCTCATAGGAAAACACCTTCCCAGGATTTCTGGCCATAAAAGCGATAATATCAAATTGTAACGCCGTAAACTCCCCCGGCCTTCCTTTGTATGTTATTATCCTCCGGTTTTCATCAATACATAGGTTTCCAAAACGCACTACATCCGAAAAGAAAACCTGCTCGTTTTTTCGAATCCTGGCTTCAATACGTAATTCCAATTCTAAAATATCATACGGCTTGGCAAGAAAATCATCTCCTCCTACCTGAAAGCTGGCAATACGGTTTTTCGTATCCGTAAGACCGGAAAGAAAGATGATAGGCGACCCGCTAAAGTTTCGAATCTTTTGACAGACTTCAAACCCGGACATGTCCGGCATATCAATGTCCAAAATAATGCAGTCCATTGATGTGGAAGATAAAAGTGTAATCGCGTCTTCCGGTTTGTCCACACAAAAAACGTTATAATCTTTTTTGCAAAAATACAGCCGATTGCTTTCTAAAAAATCCATGTCGTCATCTATGAAAAGAAGTTTTTTCACAATTGGATACTTCAGTCCTTTCTTCAGGTCTGCCTTACAATTGTTTATTATATCATTTTTTTGCCCCATCGAAGAGAAAGTTTATTTAAAAAAGTCAAGGGTTCGTCAATTTACAAGCAAATACCTTTCACTGCATTTCAGATATGATAAAATTTATTCCACACAGAAACATAATATTAGATATTCACTGCTTTGATCAATTTTGTTTTTGACTATATGGAATGCGTGTGTCATGGAATATAGACATATGAAAAGCATATTTGCAGAAATACGGAGGTCTCGGTAAAGCGAGGAATTTTAAATATGCGCCGAATCACTGGAATATTGGCGGGGATATTTTTACTTTTGGGAATTGTGGCTCTGCTGTATAATCCCCTACTGACCTGGATAGCACAGCAAAACATGGAAAGAGAGATAATAGAATTTGATCAAGTAATAGAAAGTGGGCAGGCACAGTCTTCAGAGGAAGAACCAGAATCCCAAAACGCGTATCAGAACTTGCTGGATGAAATGCAAAACTACAATAACAAGTTATATGAAAATGGACAAAGCGGTTTGACCGATGCTTGGAGCTACGAACAAGCGGCGTTTGATTTCACGGAGTACGGACTACCCACAGAGGTAATGGGCGTTTTGCATATCCCTGCCATGGGCGAAGAATTGCCCGTTTACCTGGGAGCAACAGAAGAAAACCTGGCAAAAGGTGTTGCTGTTTTAGGACAGACCAGTATGCCGGTGGGCGGTGTGAACACAAACTGCGTCATTGCCGGACATCGTGGATATAACGGAGTAGCCTTTTTTCGCGAAATTGAGGAGCTACAGCCAGGAGATTGTGTGTACTTGACCACGTATTGGGGGAAAAAAACTTATCAGGTGGAAAGCACCGCCATTATCCTCCCCGATGACATTAACGCCGTGCTGATTCAAGAGGGTAGAGAGCTGCTGACCCTGGTAACCTGTCACCCATATGCTGTCGGTACCTATCGTTATGTAGTGTACTGCACTGCAGTAGAAGAGGGAGCGTCAGCAGATGAGTTCACTGGGGGCGTACAGGCTACCAATGAGGCGGAGTCCAGCACTGTTTATAGCGTGGATTGGGAGCAAACGGAAAGTTCATCCAGCCAAAGAAGAATTCAACTGGAGCAGTGGTTGCCATTTCTGGCAATTCCACTTGTCATTTTTTCAATTGTGATTCTGATCTGGCCCCAAAAGAAGAAAAAAAGCCGACAGGAAAGGAGGAAAAATAGAAATGAGGAAAATACTCCATAGATGTCTAGCGTTGGGATTATCCCTTTTCTTGATATTGCAGTTATTACCTCTCAGCGCTTGGGCCCAGGGGGATGATACAGACACTCTGCCCCCCGACACGCTCCAGGAAGGCAAAAAGGCAGAGGAATCTTCCGATCTTGAGGCTGAATGGGAAGACACCGGAGCTTTGAATGCCGATGGTACTCCGGTTACCGCAGAACAGGGAGACACACCTGAGGCCAGCGGAGTGGTTCAGGTTTTGTCAAATGACCAGCCTGCACAACCAGCGTCTTATACCTTGACACTGGATTTGGACGGTGGACAGGTAAATACCATGCAGAACGCCGGGTGGAACCAGTCCTCCTACCAGACCTATCAATGGACACGCACCTTAACCGAAGCGGAAACAGGTCAGGGAATCTCACTGACTCTGGATAGTACCCTGGATGGTCTGCTTCCCGGACAGCCCTACCGGGCCGGCTACAGTTTTACCGGGTGGAAAATCGGAGAAACAGTATATGGGACCAACGATAACCAGTCTGTAACGATTACGGGGGATACCACAGTTGTTGCCCTGTGGCAGATCACCACCTACACCGTCTCCTTTCAGGGAAGCACAGGCGAACTCTGGTCGGTTCAGGTGCCTTATGGTTCCACTTTATGGACGGCCTCCCACACCCCTTGGACTGCGGATACTGTAAGTTGGACAGATGATAATACGGCCACTATGTCCGTCACCCTTAACGGCACTACATATGAGAGCATCATTGTGACTAGGCACCCGGATGGCGCAGATGCTCAGCAGTATTACTACACCTTTACCATTGAGGGCAGCCCGTACTTTACCTATGGAGGACCTACCCCCACAAAGGCCGGGCAGCATTTTACCAGTTGGAAAATGTTGTCCGGAGGTAGCGGATTTACTGTGACGGGAAACGCCGTATTCTCCGCCCAATTTCAGGCGGAAAAGTCCTATGTGTTCAATGTGTATTTCTATTATGAAAATGGCACCAAAGCAGGCGACACCCTTGCCATTACCAAAAACGAAGATTACGTGCAGGACGGAAAGTTGACCTTTGATGTCCAGATCCCCAACATCTCGTATTACACAGCCAGCGCCAATCAAAAAGATGGCGTCACCTGGAATGGAAGTACAGTGACCGTGGATATAGATACGGTATTTGGCGCGGACAACACCTCCCACACCAACTTCCTGGCTCTGACGGTGATTTATAAACCTGCTCGGATTACTTATACGGTGGAGTATTATCAGCAATCGGCGGATGGAACAGGAAATTATCTCAAGATAGGAAGCACCAATCCTCAAAACATCGAATACGGCAGCAAGATCTCCATCGAGGATCGGCCGAATTTTGGATCAGATGTAAGTTTTGAAGGTTTTCAAGTCCGAACCGACTGTCAGTCTGCTGTCAATGAGGGTGTGTCGCTTCGGGAAGGGACGCCAAATGTCGACTTTGATTCAGAAGGAAACGCCACCATTAAGATCTACTACGACCGAGCCAGCTACTTTATCTACTTCCACACCGGCACTACCGAGGTGCAGATTGACCCCATCAAAGTCCAATACGGATCAGAAATTCCAGATCTAACATCCCAATTTGAAGCGCTCACCCGCGAGGGTTATGAGAAAGTTGAGAAACAAGACATTGACTGGTATCGGCTGGGTGAGTCGGGCGAATTGGTAGCGATAAACGAAACTGATGCCAACGGAACAATGCTGGCCTATGATTTGTACGCCGTGGTGACATGGACACCGGCCACCACCTCCATTCGTCTGGTATACTGGGTGGAAAGCCGAAACGCTGCCAGCTTCCAGAACGCCTATACCGAGACCATTGAGGGCATCGCCACCGAGTCAGAATTGACGGTCAAGTTGACAGATGAAGTGACCGTCAGCGGTGATGGCTGGCCAAGTGGAACCGACGGCGACACCGTGGTGTCCAATGGTTTTGAAACATTGATTTCCAGCCACTATGGAACAGATGGAGATTACACCACATTCTTCTCCTACAGTGAGACCAACACAAAAACCAGTCCCGGCAACGTGGCCAACGCCCAGGTCACTGGCTCTGGAGGCGTGACCGAAGGCGCCATTACTGGGAATTCCTACACTGTGAAGGTGAACGGCAACGGCACCACCACCATCAACATTTATTATACCCGCAACCTGTATACCCTGGAATTTGTGCTGGCCAGACAAAATGGTAACAACCTGCAGGTGGCCAATAAAACCCCAGGTACCTTTGATGACTCCGGTTGGACGAATGTGGGAATGAGCAGCTTTGCCTTTACTGATTTTGCGACAGAAGATGGTGTGACCACAACAAATGCAACTATCGGCGAAACCTACGGCGAGTTGCAGGTGGAGAAAATCTATCAAATTACCGAGGCCATAAACCGGGACTCCCGTTCCGCTGTGGGACGATACGGTACCAAGACTATCTTTACTGGTATTGGTTGGAATCAAAGGAACTACACCTGCTACGTCTATACTCTCACCGCCCGGTTCGAGGCGGATATCTCTCCCCTTTGGCCCACGGTGGAAAACATTGCTGGAACATATAGCAATTACACATATATCAGCATGGGTACTGACACGAACAGCTACTACCGCAATGTGTTTACTGGTACAAACATCCAGAAAAACATCTTGAATGTTTATTCCACCATGGATCTGAATGTGGTGGCCGAGGGCACCACCAAAACTAATTGGAAAGCCACGGAAGACAGCGGAGACGGAACGGTTGCTCATCAGATGGTGGCTTATTGGGCTAGCGGGGCTTCGGAGTATCACTACTATTTCCTCTACGAGGTGCTGGATACCACCGTTTCCGTCTCGGACCGCAATGTGGAAATTTTTTATCCCGGGACCGCGGACCAGTATGGATATTCGGACGGACAGTATGTCTCCTGGAACAACAGGATCTATGTGTATTCCACCGCACACGACATTCAGTTTTCAACCTCTACCCGTTCCGGTCAGAACCAGCCTTCCCGCCAGGGGTTTGTATCGGTGGGGAAACGATACTATGCGGGAACGGACGATACAATGGGCGGCAACATTTATTTCTTCTACACCCGGGAAACCTACATCCTGGACATTCAAAATGTGGACGGCAGATACACCATTCCCTCAGAACTGCTGACTACCGAATTTGCCTGTCTGGCCCAGTACGAGGAAGGTTCTAAAACCCTGAAAAATCTAGGCTGGGAGTCAGTCAATGCCGATGGAACAGTTTCCATCCGCTATGGCGGCTACCTGACCCCGCTGGCTGAGGAGGAAATTATCACCTGGCTCACCGATGAAACAGGCGGCGATCTGGCGTACCCTTATCAGTCAGCCGGAGAGAGCCAATACTATTTCTGGCGCTGGTACCGCAACCAGATGCAGACCATGCCCGTCGAGTGGGAAACCGACAATGAGATGCAGACCATGACATCCAATAAAACCCTGTATGCCGGGTGGTTTACCCCGCGGTACACCACCTCCTATGTCCTCAACGGCGGGACTTGGGAAGACAGTATCGACTATACCCTGACTACCAGCCAAACCAGCGATGGACACACCGTTTACATCTATTATCCCCATGAAGCCCAGTTGGAGGACGCTCCCCTCTATTGGTACGTCCAGAGCAAGACGGACGACCGGCTCTTTGTGGATACTCTGTATGTCTGCAAAGTAGGGGATGTAGCGCACAAGGATGAGACGGGAGCTCACTGGGAACTGAATGAGGATCTTACTGTTGAGGAAATGCTGAAAAAAAGCAGCGAGGATCTCCAGGGAACCCGCTTGGTGAATCACTACTACTGCTACATGGGCGCAGGCCCCGAGTATAACCACGACTACTATATCAACATCAACTCTGCTGTCAACACGGTGTTGGATGAGCCGGCGGAGCCTACTCGTACAGGGTATACCTTCAGGGGGTGGTTCTACTTTGACAATGAGCCAGCATCCGGGACCAAGACTTATCTGAAGGATGTGCTGACCGGGACCCAGAGCCTGGCCTCTTATGAAGAGGGTTATGTGTATCTCAACCATGTGGGAGACGCCTTTCTCCTACATAAAGACGAAAACGGCCAGCTGTTCTACTACCCGGAACAGACCGGTTATCGCTTTAGTTACGCCAACGATGCTTCCGTTGTTGTCCGGGATTTGCAGCTTTACGCGGCCTGGGAGCCCAAGGGGGACGCAAACGCTGTTGTCTACCACCTGGTGAAAAAAAGTGATGTGGAGGACGGAATAACCAGCTTCACTCCTAAGAATGGGAACCAAATCACAATAGACACCAACACCACCATCACCATCGGCGGCACGGAGTACTACATCCTGGAGACGGAAGAACTGGCCAGCTTGTTCACCGGCAGCACCTATCCTCAGACAGCCCGGGAGTACTACACCGACATCAGCAGCAAAAAGTGGCTGCAAGCCCAGGCGACCATCGAGTTGTATTCCGATTCCCGAACCCAGACAGTTACCAGTGACAATTTGGCATCGGTTACTGGAAATACCTACCGAATTGAACAACCGGATGGGACGTACACCTACTATACCTTCTTTGTTTACAATGCCACAGATGAAGTCGTTTACAACGTCTATGCCATCGATCTATCGGTGGCGGTGGCAGAAGGGGTACTGGACTCCTATCTGGATACCTTCGACCGTTCTTTCCAGGTGAATACCACTGCTCCCTATTTCCTGAGCGTAGAACAGAAGTCGGTGAAAGTAGACATCATTGAGACTACATTCGTGGTGGAAAACGCTCCAACCGTCAGCGGATACACCGTCTATCAGGATTGGAGTCAAGAGCTCCAGCTCCAGACGGATGCGTCGGCCAATAATATTTTCTTCTACTACGTCCGGGACAGCGCCCAGATCAGCTACTCTATCACCTACTACCTGATGGTGGACGGCAGCTATTCATCGAATCACACAGTGACCATCAGCAACATCCCCGCTGTGACTGGCGAGATCATCTCCCTGACCGATATGGCGTCCACCTATGACCGGCTGGTGACCATGGCCCAGACCTACAGCACCTATTCCGACAGTACCAATGAAGCCCAGAAATCTTTGTATGATCGATATAAAGAGATGACAGTCACCTGGACGCAAAACGGGACAAGCACCAGCTTCACGGTAGATACAACCGTTACTGACACGCTGGATCTTTCGGACATTGCCGATTTCCACCTGGACTACTATGTGGACGGCTGGTCCCCTACCGGCAGCAGCCTGGTGGTGTCGAGCGGTACTGAAGTGGAGGTCTATCTGGCCACAGCTCAACTGATTGTGCAAAAGGTGGACACCAGTCAGGTGCCCCTGGCAGGAGCGGAGTTCCAGTTGGAGCGGCTGGTGGAGGACGCCGACGGAACGATTTTATATGACGGCAAAAGCTATGCGGTGGACACAACCTTTCATGCCGTGACAGCCACCTCTGGCGAAGACGGAAAGACAATCTTTTATAATCTAAGCGCTAGAGTCTTTGAAGACGGAAAGGGTTACCTGTATCGCCTGACCGAGACCCAGGCCCCCAAGGGATACAACTGTTTGGCAGAGCCTTTGTACGTCACCACACCCTATACGGTGGAGGAAGAAACTCATTACTCCGTCACCTACACAGTGGTGAATACGGGAATTGCCTATCTGCCCGCCGCAGGTGTTTTCGGCGGAGTGTATACCACCATTTTCCTGGGAGTTGGCCTTATGACAGGCGCACTGGGCAGCGGGTTCCTCCTCTGGAAAAGAGGGTGTTATTCCGGGAAGCACACGAAGAGAAAGCACATCCATCTACATTGAAATACAAAGAAAAAAACTGGAAAGTGAGGAAACATCATGAAATCAAAACTTGCAAAGCGGCTTTCAGCCGTGATCCTATCCCTGGCGATGTGTGTGGGCCTGTTGGACATCAGCTCATTGGCGGCGACTTTCAACAGCGCAACAGAAATTAAACCGGTAAATGGAACCGGAAACGACGGCAAAATCGTGGTCACGGTCTACGACCAAGATCCCGGTTCAACAGGCTCCGGTGCGCAGATCAGCAACGGCATGAACAACCCAGTGAACGGCGTGGGTATCAACGCCCTGCGCATTGGTTCTGTGGTGGAGCTGACCAGCACCGACAACGATGTTGTTTCTACCCAGGTGGCCTTTGGTTTGACGGAAACTTATGCCGACCTGCTGGGGCTGGAGACCAGTAACGCGATTGCCAGCAAAGATAGCACCTACTACTTTACTCCCACAGCCGTACAGGATGCGTTAGGAAAGGCGACACAAACCAATATTGAGGATTATTTGGATGACACCCAAAATGGAGCAACCAAGAAAGTCACTGGTACTGCGCCTGATACAAATGGCGTTGCCACCTTTGACAATCTGCCCTACGGCCTCTATCTGCTGGCTAAGAGCGCTCTGCCTGCCGATGCCACCACTGACCTTGTCCCCTTCCTGGTGTCTGTGCCCATGTATGTGGACGACGCTTGGGAGAGCACGGTCTACGCCTATCCCAAGGTGCGTACCGGTAACATTACAATCAGCAAAACGGTAGATGATCAGGACGGCAAAGATTATACCAAAGACAACGACAAATATGTCAACGCTGGGCAGACTTTGACGTACACGGTCACTACCACCATTCCGGCCTCTCAAAGTGCTGACGGTACTGGTTCCGCCAACAAATTCACCAGCTTTGTCATTACCGATACCAATAGCAACAGCACGTTGAATATTGACCAGAGCACGGTGAAAGTGAAGTTGGGAGAAGCTGAGCTTACCTCAACAGAGGATTATACCGTTAATTATTCTGATAGCCAAGGCAACAGCGTCCTCACCATTACCCTGACAGACACCGAAACCACCGGCGGCCTGGCGGAGCTGAATAACAACTTGACCAACCAGCAAACCATCACTGTTACTTACAACGCTACTGTGGCAACGGACGTGAACTTCTCCTCCAAGCTGACCAACACCGCAAAAGCCACCTATCAGCGGGAAGGTATGACCGGGACTGCGGACGCAACAGTTGTTGATGGACAAACAGATACTGTGGACCTGTACACCTACGGCATCGACCTGACCAAGACCCTGTCAACCGGTACCATCACCAAAGACAGGATTTCCTTTGCTCTGTATACGGATGAGGCTTGCACAGACGAAAACAAGATTCCTGTCATATCCGGCACCGGCGGCTACTGGGTAGCGGCAACTGAGGAAACCACTCCTGTTGTCATGTATGTGGGAATCGATGGCAAGCTGAACCTTTACGGCCTGGAGCCGGACATCTATTACCTGAAGGAAACCGCCACCATGGATGGCTACACCCTGTTGGATAAGCCCATTACCATCGTCATTACTGATGAGGACAGTGACGGTACAGCCACCGCCACTGTCAACGGCGCTACCGCCCAGGTGACGAATGGCGTAGTCTCCCTCTCCGTGGAAAACACCAAGAACGAGACGGGCTTTACCCTTCCTCAGACAGGCGGTGCAGGCACTCTGATGGTCACCGCCCTTGGCCTGGGACTGCTGTGCGTAGGTGTAATTCTTCTGGTAGTATACCGCAGAAAAGGCCAAAAGAATTCCTGATTTCATTTATCTGAAGGAGTAACAAAAGAGGGGGCTTTCCCCTCTTTTGGTCATCAGCGACTATGAAGCGATTTGCCATTCCCTTGTTCATTGTCATAATCTTTCTGGCAGGGATCTCCATTGTGATCTATCCTGTGGCTAGTAATCTGATCTATGAGAAAAATCAATCCCATGTTTTGGCGCAATATGACGAAACCATGGAACAGATGGAACAGGAAGAGCTGGACGAGGAGCTGCAGGCAGCCCAAGAGTACAACCGCAGCTTGCTGGAAAGCGAGGCCTTTCTCACGGATCCCTTTGATCCAGAATTAGTACTGGACCCTACGGTGGAGCCCTACGCCAGTCTGTTGAATGTGGAGGGGGACGGCATCATGGGCTATGTGGAAATCCCCAAAATTTCCGTTAATCTCCCTATTTATCACGGTACCACGGCTCAAGTGCTGGAACAGGGAATCGGGCATCTGCAAAACACTTCCCTCCCCGTGGGTGGGGAAAGCACCCATACTGTACTTACCGGGCATACAGGCTTAGCGGGGAAACGGCTTTTTACCGATTTATCCCAGTTGGAAGTGGAAGACGTTTTCTATCTCCACGTTTTGGGTGATACCCTGGCTTACCAGGTGGAGGCAATTTACATTGTGGAGCCGGATCAGACGGAATATCTTGTGGTGGAATCCGGCCGAGATCTGGTGACCCTGGTCACCTGCCATCCCTATGGAATCAATACCCATCGGCTGTTGGTGCGCGGGACCCGAATCCCATATGAACAGGCGCTGGAACAGCAGCAGATTCAGGGAGATACACCTCAAGGGACGAGCGTGTGGGAAAA
>ENA-UOJL01003515-UOJL01003515.1-human-gut-metagenome-genome-assembly--contig:-P47-NODE-3515-length-10929-cov-4.268163_pt1 | contig 10929 bp, 6 predicted proteins | sample MGYA00242347_ERZ723894 | MGnify/ENA metagenome assembly ERZ723894
AAGCTCTCCCGCCAATTTCGTTTCACCAAAAACATTAAGCGGAGCATACTCCTTACAGTCCGGCTTCCAAGGTGTCTGTCCCAGACCGTCAAACACATAATCTGTACTGATATACATCATCGGGATGTCTAACGCTCCACACTCAGCAGCATTATTTTTCGTTCCCTCTACGTTGACCTTACGTACGGTCTCCTGCTTATCCTCATCTTCTGCAGCATCTACCGCTGTCCAAGCAGCACAATGGATCACCGCATCCGGTTTCAATTTCTCCAGCATCGCACTCACAGCAGCCCCATCCGTAATGTCCAGTGAATAATACGGTGCATCAATAAAGGTCACCTCCGGCAAAACATCACTACCGATACTCTCTATTCCTCTTTGGTGCAATTCATTCATCACATCATAGCCAAGCTGTCCGCCGACTCCTGTTACAAATACTTTCATTTCTTATTTCTCCTCGGAACGATTTCCATACATTTTTGCATAATAGTTCTGATACTCTCCCGAAATGATCGTCTCCCACCACTCACGGTTATCCAAATACCATTGGATTGTCTTCTTGATACCATCGGCAAACTTTGTCTCCGGAAGCCATCCAAGCTCACTGTGGATCTTTGTCGGATCGATCGCATAACGCATATCGTGGCCCTTACGGTCAGCGACATATGTGATCAAACTCTCCGGCTTGCCAAGTTCTTTACAAATAATCTTAACAATATCAATGTTGGTCATCTCATTGTGACCACCTACATTATATACTTCACCGACTCTGCCCTTATGAATGATCAAGTCAATAGCACGGCAATGATCCTCTACATACAGCCAGTCACGGACATTTTCTCCCTTGCCGTATACCGGAAGCGGCTTATCATTCAGCGCATTTGCGATCATCAGCGGGATCAATTTCTCCGGAAAATGGTATGGTCCATAGTTGTTAGAGCAACGGCTGATTGTTACCGGCAAACCGTATGTGCGGTGATATGCCAATACTAACAGATCCGCAGATGCCTTGCTGGAAGAATATGGACTGGAAGTATGGATCGGTGTTTCCTCGGTAAAGAACAGATCCGGGCGGTCCAAAGGAAGATCTCCATACACTTCATCGGTAGATACCTGATGATAACGCTCAATGCCATATTTACGGCATGCATCCATAAGTACCGCCGTGCCAAGGATATTCGTGCGAAGAAATACTTCCGGATCCTCGATAGAACGGTCAACGTGGCTTTCTGCTGCAAAATTCACAACGATATCCGGATGCTCTTCCTCAAACAACTGATAAACGGCATCACGATCGGTAATATCTTCTTTTACAAAACGGAAATTCGGATTATCCATAACCGGTGCTAATGTTGATAAATTGCCGGCATACGTCAGGCAGTCCAAACATACAATGCGGTAATCCGGGTATGTATTCAACATATGGAATACAAAGTTGCTGCCGATAAATCCTGCTCCACCTGTCACAATAATTGTCTTACTCATAATATTTTCCCTCCAGTACATCCATCAAATATTTACCATATTGGTTTTTCTTAACTTCTTCATATACTTCCAATACATCTTCTTTGGTGATCCAACCATTGCGGTATGCGATCTCTTCCAAGCAGGCAATCTTGCGGTGCTGATGCACTTCAACCGTCTTGACAAAGTTCGTTGCATCTACCAAGCTCTCATGAGTACCGGTATCCAGCCAAGTAAAGCCCTGTCCCAAAAGCTCTACATTCAGTCTTCCCTGTTCCAGGTACATTCTATTCAGATCCGTAATCTCAAGCTCATTTCTCGCAGATGGTTTCAAACTCTTGGCAAGTTTCACAACATCATTATCATAGAAGTAAAGTCCGGTGACACAATAATTACTCTTTGGTTTCTCCGGCTTCTCCTCGATGGAAACTGCCTTTCCATTCGCATCAAACTCAACAATACCAAAGCGTTCCGGATCATCCACATAATATCCAAACACCGTAGCTTCTTTCTTCTGTTCCGCATTCTCTACTGCCGCATGCAATCTTTTCTTAAAACCATGTCCGGCAAAAATATTGTCACCAAGCACCATAGCAACGCAGTCATCGCCGATAAATTCCTCGCCGATAATAAACGCCTGTGCAAGACCGTCCGGGCTTGCCTGTACCGCATAGCTCAACTGCACTCCAAACTGATGTCCGTCTCCTAACAACGCCTCAAAACGAGGTGTATCCTCCGGAGTGGAAATGATCAAAATATCTTTGATCTTGGCATCCATCAATACAGACAATGGATAATAGATCATCGGTTTATCATAAACCGGCAAAAGCTGTTTACTGGTTACTTTCGTCAATGGATACAATCTGGTTCCGGAACCACCGGCAAGAATTATTCCCTTCATTGTGTTACCATTCCTTTCCTATGAAAAGCTTAAACTGTTTCTGATGCTCCGGATAACTGAACGTTCTATCCTAACAGCATCTGTCTCTTATTCTGCAATTTATTTTGTCTAATTGCATACTAAAAGGTGACGTTACGTCACCTTCAAGTAGTTTTTTCATTTTTGTGAATAGTATACAATATTGCACGTCTGATTTTGTGGTATTTCACCAAATAATTCTGCACATTACTGCTAACTGTATCAATTGATGCAACTTCTGTATATTGTTATCAATCATTTACCGTCAATCATCTCTCACCGATCATTGCGAATCGTTTGCATCCGTTACACTGATAAATATCCCGGCATCCTTTGTGATCGTATATCCATTGCGAATCTGTCCCTCGACATATTTGCGAAATTTGTTGTATTTCTCCAAAATATACTGGTTCTGATTGCCATGACACGACAACACATATTCGATCAACGGCTCTGCCTGCGTCACGATAAGTGCATCCTCGTATTGCTGCCAGTCCACCTCCGCAAAATATGGTGCAAGTGCCTGTGCACCATTTTCTTTGCCAAAGTGCTCGTACAAATTTTCGCCGGACAACGTAATCCGATCGTCAAACTGTGTAACAAGCCGGCTCACTTCCTGCATATGCGCCACACCATACGTTCCACACACAAATCGTCCACCCGGTTTTAATACACGGCCAACCTCACTGCAGACACGATCCACATCTTTGCAATAAAAGAGGACATGATTTGCAATCACCAGATCAAAGGATGCATCCTCATACGGAATCGCATGGCAGTCAAACGCCGCAAAGGAAAATCGGTCATCCTGCAGACTTTGTTCACGACGGACATCTCGAATCATTCCCTCTGAAATATCCGATAAAATGATCTCACAATCTGCAGGAAGCTTGGCTTTATTCTCTATCCACAGACGACCATTGCCGCAGCCCAGTTCCAAGATCTTCATGCCTTCTGTGATCTGGCATTGTTCATAGATCCAAGGAAACCACCCCTGCTTATTGCTGGAAAATAGACGATGTAATCGGATCCTTGCCGATATATTGGTCGAGTTGCGATACTGCGCCTTGAGACTGTTTTCCATGCCCGTCAAATGGATCAATTCCCGCATACGATTCCAATCTACATTCTGTTGCTGCCTGATCTCCGTTACCGTCTCACCAATCGCCTGCTCCACAAGCTGCAACTGCTCAATACGGTCACGCACAAGATTTTGCTGCTGTTCCAGCGAATGTTCCAAATACGAATAATCGCTGTCATTCACTGTCAACTCACGAATATCATCCAACGAAAAACCAAGATATTTTAGCAGCATGATCTGCTGCAGTCTGGCAAAATCTTCTTCCGTATAAAAACGCGCCCCTGTCGGTGTGACAAGGGACGGTTTTAGGATATTCTGTTTATCATAATAACGCACTGTGCGCACAGTGATCTGTGCCATTCGTGCAAATTCTCCGGAGGAGTAGTACACTCCACCGGATTCTTTCTTTTTGATCATGCTTCTACTCCTGCTTATGCGGTCTGTCCACACAAAACTTTAATTTGACTGCAGGTTCCCACAATCACATTATTTGTTATCCTGATCCTGCGGCTCTTCCTTGCGGATCTCTTTTGTGCGGATCTCCTTGCAGATCGCATCGATAAATTCGGACAGATCTTTCACGCCCTCATCACCTGCAAAGCGGCTGCGAACGGAAACTTTGTTCTCTTCCTCTTCTTTCGCACCAACAACGAGCATATAAGGAAGCTTATCCAGTCTTGCCTCACGGATCTTGTAACCAATCTTCTCAGAACGATTATCCACCGTTGCATCAATACCGTTTTTCTTGAGCTCTGCCAATACTTTTTCTGCATAGTCTGCGTATTTCTCAGAAATCGGGAGTACACGAACCTGCTCCGGGCAAAGCCATGTCGGGAATTTACCGGCATATTTTTCAATCAGCCATGCAAGGGTACGCTCATAGCATCCAAGAGAAGTTCTATGAATGATATATGGACGTTTCTTATCACCATTCTGATCAATATAATACATATCAAAACGCTCAGCCAAGAACATATCAAGCTGGATCGTGATCATCGTATCCTCTTTGCCATATACATTCTTAGCCTGAATATCAAGCTTAGGTCCATAGAAAGCAGCTTCGCCGGCTTCCTCTGTATATTCCAGACCGATGTCATCCAAAATCTCACGCATTGCGCCCTCAACGCGGTCCCACTCTGCCGCGTCACCAAGATATTTGTCCGGATTTTCCGGATCCCACTTAGACATACGATATGTTACATCTTCCTCTAAGCCAAGTGTCTCCAAGCAATATTTTGCAAGATTTACACAATTCTTAAATTCGTCTGCGATCTGCTCCGGCATACATACCAGATGTCCCTCGGAGATCGTAAACTGACGTACACGAGTAAGTCCATGCATCTCTCCGGAATCCTCATTACGGAACAGGGTAGATGTCTCACCCATGCGGTATGGCAGATCACGGTAAGATTTCTGACGAGCCTTGTATACATAATACTGGAATGGGCAGGTCATTGGACGGAGTGCAAAGATGTCATTACCGGAAATGCTGTTGCCTTCCTCATCTTCATCATCCTCACCGAGAATGAACATACCCTCTTTGTAATGTCCCCAGTGATCGGAAATCTTGTACAGATCAGACTTCGCCATCAGTGGTGTACGAGTACGAACATATCCCCACTCATTATCCTCCAGATCCTCGATCCAACGCTGTAATTTCTGGATCATTTTCGTTCCCTTTGGCATGAACAATGGAAGACCCTGTCCGATTACATCAACCGTTGTAAACAGATCCATCTCACGGCCTAGCTTGTTGTGGTCACGGTTCTTAATATCTGCAAGATACTCTAAGTATTCTTCCAGATCTGCTTTCTTATTGTATGCTGTACCATAAACACGAGTCAGCATCTTGTTCTTCTCATCGCCTCTCCAATAAGCTCCTGAGGAAGAAGTAAGCTTAAATGCCTTGATCTGCTTTGTGCTCATCAAGTGTGGTCCGGCACAGAACTCAATGAAATCGCCCTGCTGATAGAAGGATAATGTCTCATCATCTCCATGCTCTTTGATCATCTCTACTTTATATGGCTCATCGCGCTCTGTCATCAGCTTGATCGCCTCATCCTTAGGCAATGTAAAATACTCCAGCTTATCGCCTTTTTTGATGATCTTCTTCATCTCTTTTTCGATCGCATCTAAGTCTTCTCTTGTCAGACTTGGCATATCAAAATCATAATAAAAACCATTGTCGATCGCAGGTCCGATCGTCAGCTTTGCGTTCGGATACAAGTGCTTTACTGCCTCTGCCATAACGTGTGCACAGGTATGACGGTATGCTTTCTTACCTTCCTCAGAATCGAAGGTTAAAATATTCAAGGTACAATCTTTATCTACGGTAGTTCGAAGATCAACGATCTTTCCATCTACTTCTGCGACACAAGCAACACGTGCCAGACCTTCACTGATATCTTTTGCAATATCAATGACTGCCATTGCACTCTCATACTCTTTGAAAGAGCCATCTTTTAATGTAATCTTCATGATTTTCCTCTTTTCTGTGCTGCGTGTTATTATAACTACACCGTCAGGCAGCACACGGACGGCGAAGTTGTAAGCATTGTTCGGAAAGGGCAGAGCTTTTTTATTTTATAGGAAACGAGCAGTTTCCTATAAAATAAAAAAGTCCCTTCTATATCTCTATAGAAGGGACGTAATATCAGCGCGGTTCCACCCTTGTTCAGTGAGCATCTTCTGTCACTGCAACTCATTCGACGATAACGGTGTCAGCCGGACCGGATTGGGGTCACTCCGAGGTAGTTTTCCATTTCTTTGTGATAAGATGTTCCAGCGCCTCGGCATCTGCCGATTCCCATCTCTCTCTGTCATCACGCATGAAATGTACTCGTCTCATCAACGTTTTTACTTCTTTGTATTCGTAATCTTAATACTATCTTTTCACTTTGTCAATCGTTCAGTTCACTTTTTTTCTGATAATATTTTTGTACAATATCTTTTTTATCGCGTTTGCGGATCGGGATCACCATGCCATTTTTCATATGAAAATCGTAATCAATGACGCCATCGACCTGCTCCACGTTAATAATATAGCTTTGATTGCAGCGTAAAAAATATTTCATATTGAGTTTTTGCTCGATCGTGTTAAGCCGCTGATACGCACGATATTTTTCATCTCCATGATAAATATATACCACGCGCCCCTCCGACTCTATCACACTAATTTCTCTCTGTTTAATGCAGAATTTCTTCTGCTGAACGCTGAAACGCAAAAACTCCATATCTTCATCATGTGTGCTGACTTGATTTCTCGAAAAGTAATCACATATCGTTGCACGTACCTGCATAACATCATAGGGTTTCATCAGATATGCAAACGCATGCAGTTCATAGCCTTCCCGCAGATATTGATCACTTCCGGTTGCCAATATGATCTCCACTTTGACATCTTTTTTAAGAATCGCACGTCCGGTAGCGATACCGTCCATCTCTTTCATAAAAACATCCAAAAAGATCAGGTCATAATCTCCTCTTGAAAAATTACGCTGTAACTTTTCACCTGAGGAAAACTCCACGATCAACACTTCCTGATGTAGTTCCTGTAAAACTGCCGTTACTATTTTGCGAAGTAATCTTCTTTCCACCTCATTGTCATCACATAATGCTATTTTTATCATACTCATCCTCCATGTATCCGTTCATCTACTGCCAAAGGAATGGACACATATTTATACTCCCTGCTTTATCTTTTATTCCTGTGCTGCGATCATCATCGCAGGTATGATCTGCTTCTTGCGAGAAACCGTATCCTGCAAAATGATCTGCTTCGTATCCTCAGGCAGATGAAATGCTTTCACTGCCAATTCTCTTGCCCCATTGCCATGATACAATAGCTCTGTCGTGCCCTGCAAAATGTCGGTCAGCATAAAGAACAACATCTCCACCTCATGGTTGGCAAGCGCCTTTTCCATATATGGTAACAATTTATCCTTGATTGCAACAAGTTCCTGACGATCCATCGAAGTGATCTGTCCAACCCCAAAGACAAGGTCATTTGCCACAAATTTCTTGAAATCCTGATAGAAAATTTCTTCCGGAGATTTCGAAGATAATTTGCTGCCCGCTGCAAACATTTCTGCCGCATACTGTTCCGTATCAATGCCGGCAATCTCTGCCAGCGCCTCTGCCGCCTCGCGGTCTGTATCTGTGCAGGTCGGAGAACGATAAATCAGCGTATCGGACAAGATTGCGGAGCACAATAACCCGGCAATCTTCTCTGTGAGTTCCACACCTGACTCGCGGTACATTTGATAAATGATCGTTGCCGTACAGCCTAACGGCTGATTGCGGAAAAATACCGGTCCCATTGTTTCAATACTTCCAATACGGTGATGATCGATAATCTCGATAATCTCGGCCTCTTCCATGCCATCTACTGCCTGTGTCAGCTCATTATGATCTACTAAGATCAGCTTTTTCTTACGCGCACCGAGCAGACTTCGACGGGAAATCATACCAAAATAATTCTCATTCCAATCTAAGATTGGGAAATCCCGGTATCTCTTTTTCGCCATCGTGTCACGAATATCATCCAAATATTCTCCCAGACCAAACGTGATCAGATTTTCACTCTTCATAAAGAAACGGATTGGGATACTCTGGTTTATCAGACGTGATGCCGTAAACGTATCATAAGGCGTTTTGATAATATAACAGCCCCTGCTTTCTGCAAGACGGCTGATGGTATAAGAAACCAATGCTCCATCACAGACAATAATACATTTTGCGCCCATCTCAATGGCACAAAGCTGTGACTCATAACGGTTTCCCAATATGACGATATCATCTTTTTCAATATAGCTTTCCATCAGATCCGGGTTAGCAGCTGCAATCAGGCACTTACCGGAAGTAATCTCCTCATCCATATCACCGTGTATCATATCGCCATCTAAGGTTTCTACAATATTATGAAATGGTGTCCCTGCTTTTGAAATGATACGGCTGTCATACACATCCATGTAGGATTTCGCAATATCTTCAATCGTGATCAACCCCAACAGCTTTTGGGAAGCATCGACGATCGGAAGTGTCTGCAGCGTGTCTGTTTTCATCAACTCCCATGCACGTTTCAAAGATATTTCCTGACTAACACCAGTCACTCTCTGCACATCAATATCAATAACCTGTGTCCGGACATCGCCCATATAGTCGGGTGCCGACACACCAAAATGCTTCAACACAAACTGCGTTTCTGCATTGATCTGTCCCGCTCTCTTCGGGATATATTTTTCTCCGGTACTCTGCGACTTCAGATTCGCATATGCAATCGCTGAGCAAACGGAATCAGTATCCGGATTGATATGACCGATCACATTCACAACGGATTCATATTTATATGACATACTTAACCTCCATGCATCTGATATCCTGACTTCAAAATCCAGTCAAGTCTAACTTCCACGATTGTTTATCGATAGTCCTGCTCTGTATATTGTGAAATATCAATAATATATTTAAATCTTCTTGCCAACGCCGGAACAAAACGGAATAACTGATCCAACGTCGCTCCCTCATCCGATAAGATCACTGCAAAGTCACCGTAATATTCATCCATAATGGAGAAAATCTTCGTGATCGTTGGGAATAACAGATCTGCCGCTCTGGTAACTAACAGACAGTTTCCTTTGAGCTGTGACTTAAACTGCATCAGATCCATACTATTTAACTGTTCTGCATCAATACGCGCGATACGTCCTGCACTTAAATATCCGGTTTCCCGCATAACCATTGCTATTTTCTTGGATATTCCAAGAATACGTTCTTCTCCATCCCCCATCAAAACAAAATGAGATGGATCCAGTTCTCCTCCGATCAAGATCAAAATATCGGCAAAAGAACGATGTAACGCACGTGTCGTTGGCAAATCCTTTTCCGGCAGCGTTTCTCCGGTCAAAGACTGGCTGATCGCTGCGTCCTGCTGCTGTACTTCTTTTTCTAATTCGTCCATTAATACCGCCTCCGCTGTTTGTTCTGTGCCAGCGATCTGCTGCTCTGGCAGCGGATCACCATCTTCGTTTGGTATTTGTGTTTCCTCTGATGTGTTAATTTCTGACTCGGCAGTCATTGCCGCATCCTGTTCCGTCTGTCCGTTGAAAGCTGCATCAACGACATCGTCATTCACCGGCTGTTCTACACTGCCGGATACATTTTCTTCTGCAGACTGCTCCGGTAAAGATTCTCTCTCTGCCTCCGGTGGAATAACCACTGTCTCCTGAAACATCGGTTCTTCCGGTACATCCACGGTCGGAATGACATTCGTCTGCGCCATATCTGTCTCTTCTGCTGTAACTTCTTTGTTCTGAGAAGAGAGTGGAACATACTCTTTTGTTGGTGTCTGCGCAGATGATTCTGTCATACGCTCAAATACTTCATTTGTTTTATTTGGCAATTCCTGGTATACAGCAACTGCTTTTTCTTTTAACTGTTCATTTTGCTCCGCCTCATAAATAGCAGAGATCTCTGCCGCAAGGTCCTGTGTGATCCCGGTTCCTGACTGTGAAATCCTTGGAAAATCTGCAGGATTGATCGCGCTGTACTTATTGTCTGCCGGTTGGGCTGTAACCGTTGTCTGTGCCGCCCTAGGTTCTTGTGGTTCTTTAGCCGGCTCTGACGCAGTCTCCATTGCAATGTTCTCCGGCTCTGCGTCTACCGGAGCATCCGAAAAGATTTCCTGCGCCTCTTCTGTCGCAGCCGATTCCACCGGAGTCTCTGGTTTCCATATATCTGTAGATTCCTCTTCTGCTGACTTCTCTGTACTCTCTGTCGATGCAGACTGTTCGTCCATCTCCGACTCGCTTTCCTGCTCCTCCTCAGATATTGTCTTAACCATCGTCTCCTCAAACTTCGCAGGATCTACTTTCTTAAGATATTTCATCTCCTGTTCATTTCCCGCCTCCAAATATTCATTCAACGCCGGAAGTGATCCGGTATCATCCGGATTTGGTTTCTCGGTCTTAACCGTAAAATCCTTATCATCCATAAAAGGCAGCGGATTTTTCTCTTCAATATGCTCCAGCAAAAGCTTGGCGCGTTCTACGATCTCGCCCTGACCAAACCATAACTTAATATCTTCGCATTCTTCCGCACATTCCTCGTAGCGCCCCGCCTGCTGATACAGTTTCGCTAACTCATATGCCCACTCTTCTATGTATTCTTCTTCTTTGAGACTCTTTAATGTGTCGATCAACTGACTGATCGGCACGCCCGCAGCTTTATCAATGCGGTACCGTAAGATCAAAGCATCTCTATTATTTGGATTCATGCGTACAAATTCTTTATAATAGCTTTCTGCATCGTCCAGTTCATTGGTGCGTATCGCCAAATAGATCAAACGATATAAAATACGGCGTGTTCTAGACTTTTTATAAATCCGCAGATAAGTTGCCTTCGCCGCCTCAAACTGCTCTGTGCGGGTGTACACCTCCGCAAATACCTTGAGGTCACTGATATTACG
>ENA-UOJL01003518-UOJL01003518.1-human-gut-metagenome-genome-assembly--contig:-P47-NODE-3518-length-10907-cov-11.343347_pt1 | contig 10907 bp, 8 predicted proteins | sample MGYA00242347_ERZ723894 | MGnify/ENA metagenome assembly ERZ723894
GGGGGGAGGGCGACTCAGCCAAACCAAACAGCATCGCCCCGGCTTCATCAATTTCTATCCACGCCCTCCGGGTGGAGGGCGACCCCTCTACGATACGCGAGTACCGCCGAAGCGCCCGATTTCTATCCACGCCCTCCGGGTGGAGGGCGACCGAGGATCACAAGGTCGTCGAGGCCGGAAAGCGGAATTTCTATCCACGCCCTCCGGGTGGAGGGCGACAAAAAAAGAGATCGACGCGCTGACTGCGCGGATATTTCTATCCACGCCCTCCGGGTGGAGGGCGACAATAAGCTCGAAGAAACACACCGCAACGAAGTGCAATTTCTATCCACGCCCTCCGGGTGGAGGGCGACCGGCGATCCTCGAGCTTTGGGCGATCAACGCGAAATTTCTATCCACGCCCTCCGGGTGGAGGGCGACAGTGCGATAAAAAAAGGAGGAAGCCACAAAGCAATATTTCTATCCACGCCCTCCGGGTGGAGGGCGACAGCAAAAACGGACAAAGTTTTCGTCTGTTTTTGCGCAAAAGGGAGAAGAATTTGCCTCTTTAAGACGCGGAAAGAGAAAAATTTGCCGGTGGCGTTTTAAAAAGGACAAATTTTGGGCTTTGATTTGGTGCGAAGGAAGCGGGAAAAGCGTGTGCGCTTTGGCTTCGCACTGCGGGTAATCAGATGAGCAGGACGGAATCCTGCGCGTAGGTGGGCTGTACGCCGACATGCTCTACGTTTTGCTTATATTGATTGCCGAGGCGGTAAAACCGCAGGCTGTCCGTTTCGGGCTCGATGAGCGCGGTGAGCTCTGCCTTCAGTGTAACATACTGCGCGGCGGTCAGCAAGCACTCGAAAACGGAGTTTTGTACGCGCTGCCCGTGGTCTACGCACTTTTTAGCGACTTTGCGGAGACGCTTTTTCCCGGCGGCGGTCTCCGTGTTGACGTCGTAGGTAATTAAGACCAGCATTTTGACCTCACTTCCAGAAAAACGGCGGATACGCTTCCAGATCGCCGCGCAGGGTGCGGGCGAGCAGGAGCGCCTGCACGTAGGGCACGAGCCCCCACGGAATCTTCTCTTTTAAAAACGGGTGCGTGATCTGATCCTGCTTTTTGCTTTGCCATGCACCGAGAAATGCGCGGCGGCCGTCGTCCGTTAAAAGCACGGCACCGCTTTCCTGCTTTTGCAGGTGCTTTGCGGTGATGATCTTGCGGTTCACGCAGGAGAGTACAAAGCGGTCGGCATACACGGTGCGCAGCTCCTCCATGAGGTCGAGTGCGAGACTGCGGCGACCGGGTCTTGGGCGGTGCATGAAGCCGATGTACGGGTCGAGCCCGGCGCTTTCGAGCGCGGCGGTACAGTCGCGCGTGAGGAGTGTATAGGCGAATGAAAGTAGGGCGTTGATGTTATCGAGCGGTGGTCGGCGGCTACGCGAGGTAAAACGGAAGTCGCTTTGCTGCTGCAAAACGAGGTGATTAAACACACCAAAATACAGCTTTGCGGCTTCGCCCTCTAAGCCGAGCAGCTGCGCGGGGTCTTCGCAGGAGGCGATGAGCGGCAAAGACTGTGCCATTTGTGCGGCGGCTGTTTTAAGCGCTTCCACGAGTACGCGCTGGGGGTGGTCACGCGTGGCGCGCTCTAAGACCCAGCGGGCGTTATAGACCTTGCCGAGGATGAACCCGCGGGCGTAGTGGCAGCTTTGATAGGGATCGTCGGACACGCGATTCTGCGTTTGCCGCAGGAGGACGTTGCCATGCTCTTCGCCGACGGTGCGTGCCAAAAACTGCCCGCGCGGGGAGAAAAACGCGATGTCCACACCGCGCTGCACGCAGGCACCCATCAAGGCGGGACTTGCGCCGGCGTAGGAGAAACAGAGAATGCCCTCGAGCGTGTGCAGCGGGAAGCGTGCGACTTCCTTTTGCTCGCGACTAATGACGACATTTTCGCCGTTTACGGAGAGATACGCGTCTTCGCTGAGCACGAACAGGGTGTTGAGCAGTTGTCTCACGGAGTATCCTCCTCGCTTTCAAAAATGTGGGCGCGCAGGTACGAGACGGGGTCTGCACGGCTGCACAGCACCGGCAGGCAAATCGATTTTAACGAGCAGGCGTTGCAGTGCTTGCCGGGTTTGACTTTTGGTGTGTAGCCGCGGGCGAAATAGCGGTTCATTTCGACAGCGGTGTCTTCCGTTTTGCGGCGGAGTTCTTCCGTGAACGGGACGACCTCGCGGCGGCGCGTTTCTATGTAGTAGAGCGCACCCGCGGGGATATCGCACACGAGCATTTCTTCAAGTGCCATGGCTTCGGCGCAGAGCTGCAAGCGGTCGGCATCGGTCTCTTTTTCGCGGCCGTGCTTGTACTCGATGGGGTAGGGCAGCCAAAATCCGGACTGTCCCTCTAAAGAAATGCCGTTTTTGTCTTTATGAAACTCTACGACGTCACACGCGCCGGAGAGATTCAATTTACGGCTGAACACGCGCATGCCGCGCACGGTGAAGGTGTTGTCGCGCTTTTCGGACAACGTTTCATCGTGGCAGCGGACGTGGTCAAGCTGCCCCTGTGCAGTGCGGGCATTTTCCTGCCACTGCTGCTCGATGTGGATGAGCGCCCACTGGCGGCGGCAGAACGCGAAGTGCTGGATGCCGGACATTAAAAGTCCGTCTTCACGCGCGTCCATTTAGGAAAGACGTTCGCAGGTGACGCCTTCGGGCAGGTCTTCGGAAACGGTGACGGTGTAATCGGAGAATTTGCGCGGGACGGCTACGCCGTCGACCTTTTTAACCGTTACGGCATCGAACAGCTTATAGGAAGCGGCATTGCCAAGCTCGGACGCGTGCTTGAAGATGATGAGTTCGCGCACGGCCATTTTGCCGCGGGCGGCGCTGTGGTCGTTTTCAAACATATTGAGAATGGCCTGCCAGAGCATTTGAAGGTCTTCTTCGGAGAAGCCGGTCACGCGGCGGGCGAGGTTGGCGGAAACGAAGCCCTCTGCGCGGTAAAGACCGTAGGGCACGACGTATTTGCGGCCCATTTCGGTGGTTTTGTTCTGGGCGTCGGATTCGGTGGTGATGGCAGTGCGGGTAATGGTGACCTCCTGCGGCACGATGGGGTCGATGGAGCGGGCAAAGCCGAGCTGCACCGGGCCGCGTACCTGACCGCAGTTTAAAGCGCCCTTTACGAATGTTGTCATGACTGCGCCAAATGTGCGGATGTCGAAAAACTCGCTGCACATGAAGTCACGGAGCTTGAGGTCGATATCCGGGTCATTGCTGCGGAGCTTTGTCACAATCTTTTTGGCGTCCTTGCCTTTTTGGATCTCGGCAAGCTCTTCGCCGATGCCGAGCGCTTCGCCGGCTTCGAGGTCGCTGCGGTTGAGCGGCACCTGATCCTTAATGTAAATGCGCCAGCCGGACGCATCTTCTTTGACGTCCTGCACGTAGTTGCGGATCTTGCGCTTTAAGCACACATCGGTTATGATGCCGTTGCCGGTTTCCGGGTCTACGCGCGGCATGTTGCCGGCATCGGGGTCGCCGTTGGGGTTGCCGTTTTCCACATCGAATAAGATCACGAAATCGTAGCGGTTTTGAATGGGTTCACGCATGGTTATGCCTCTTCTTTCTGTTCGGTAGTGTCTGTCTTTTTCTTAAAATATTCCTGACGCTGCTGGTAGTAGCCGAGCTGGAACGCGCCCTGTTCTGCGAGCATAAGCTGCTTTGGGAAGGTTTCGCCGAGCTTGTCCGAAAGTTCGCCGATGGATTTATCCAGTGTAACCCGCTGACCCTCGTTGAGCTTTGCGAGGTGCTTCTGCGCTAAATTGATGAGCGTGGGGAACACAAGGCTCGGCGTAGCGGAAGCGGAGTTAAAAAAGCGGTCTTTGATGGTGGTGTTGATGTTGGGGTTTGCGGCTTCCTGCGTACGCTCCAGAACGGCGAACAGGCGGCCGAGATTGTAGGGAATATTGGTGCTTTCTTTGTTTACGGACACGGTCAAAACCTCCTTTGGACAAAGCGGGTCTTCGTTTTTAGAATAATAAGCTTTTATGACGGACGCGCGCGCCCAGGTGACATCGTGCTCGGCGCGGATGCGCTGCACGGTGCCGTTTAGTAAAGTGGCGGGGTAGCGCGTATCGTTTAGGATGGAAGTGAGCAGGTCGCCGGAAAGGCGCGGGAAGGATTTTTGCAGCTCTTCATCGGCTTTTTTCCAGTCTTTGGAAAAGCGGACGGCAGAGCGCGCGAGGGTGTAGGGCCAAAGCGTGTTGAATTTTTCGTAGGACGGGCGGGTGATCTCCAAACGCTCGTAATGGGCGTTCACGTTTTTGGCGAGCTTTGTGAAGGTATCCTGCCAGAAAAAGCGAACGGAAAGACGCGCGGCGTTCGGCGCGAGCCCCAGAATGTAAAAGTGTGTATCGGGGCTGAGGTGCATGTCCTGTAGGTCGGCTGTTCTGCCGGATACAAGTTTTTGAATTGCGCCTAAAATGTCGTTTTCACTCCAATCGGACTGCTCCTGCGGACCGAAAAGCATAGCTCCCGCAAATGCGGCGATGGCAGGATCGGCATTTTCCATCCAATATACGACGGTGACGTCGCCGATGCGGCGGACATTATCACTGCGCAGCAGGTAGTTTAGCGCCTGCGTGTAGGCGGTCATGGCGTAGGTGCTGACGGGAGCGTTCTCGCCCTGCTCGTGCCCGTAGGAGCAGAAGGCATCGGCATTGAACGAAACGAGCGATGCGCCGGAGCTTTGTGCGCCGCGCACGCCCTGAATGTTGCCGTGCAGTCGCGCGGCGGGGGCGAGCCTGCCGGTGACACTGCACCGGGTGGGCGTGTCGGAATCTGAAGCAGAATCATAGGCCTGCTGCCACGCGGCGGCGATGTCAGAGTCGTTTGCCGCAGGCTTATTGTTATAATAAAAGATCAGATTGCCGCCCTTATAAATTTCCGAAAGATAGGGCTGCAAAGCAGGGTGCTCGACGGCAGAGGAGGGATCCCATGTATCGAAAAACGCACGGACGGCCGCGGCAGCTTCACCGGGGGTATCTTTCAAAATTTCCAGATGCTTTTCTCGGCTGGCTTCAAAGCAAGCTTTGGTGCGCTCGGGCTTACCCTTGTCGTCCACGCCGAGCAGGTAGGAAGACGTATCACACAGAAAATTTGCCGCAACACCGGAAGAGCGCTTGACCTGTGCGGGCACGGCGAGTTGCTGCGGCAGCATCTTTTTACCGTTTGGAGAGGGCTTTTGGAGGGGAGAAACATCGAAAAGGGAACCGTCCGGGTTTAGCTCCAGACGCCAGCTGACATTGACTTTGCTCCAGCCCGGGCGGTCGATCTCACCGCGGGCAAGGAGCGCTTCGTAATACTGAACTAAGGCTTGCAGGATCATCTGAACACCTCGCAGCCGGCCACCTGAATGACACCGTGCTCCATTTTGGCACGGAAATACAGGGGCGTGATATTTTGTGGGTCGGAATAATCGAAATCGTACAGCATAAAGCCGAGGTCGCGCGTCTCGTCAATCGTCGGGATCGGGCCACCCTCCCACTGCTTGAAGTGTGCGGGAAACTCGCGGCAGCCGAAGTACGGGGTGGAAAAGCACTGGCCTTTTCTCATGCGGCGCGTGACGATGTCCTGAAACTTGCCGGGGTTATCGCCGGGTGCGGCTTTTTCCGACAGCATCTCGAACTCCGCTTCGATGACATAGTGGACGTTCGTCAGCACCATGGAGGCACGCTGGACAATTTGTTTCGTCGTGACGAGGTACGGCTCATCTTCCTTGCCCTGCGCGATGCGCATGGCGGTGCTCCCGAGAATTTTGTTTTTTACCTCGTTGCGCCGAATGGTGGTGAACTCGATGGGGTTCAAAACGTAGATGCGGCGGATATGCCAGCGTATTCCGGGGTGATAATACAGACTTTCAACTATACCGCGCGCGGCGGACGGGGTGGGGACATCGTAGCTTACACGCTCGACTTTCATCTCTCCGCGTGTGAATAACGCATACGGGCCCCAGACTTCCAACTGAATCAATAAGATCAACTCCTTTCAAATTTCAACTAAGTTTTATTTGTCAATTTGATTATAATGTGAGGAAAAATAATTGTCAATAGGTTAAGTTGAGTTTTTCTTGCAAATTTTGAAAAGAACCGTATAATAGGAGAGTAAGGTCGGTTCAAACTTGAACTGTGGGTAGAAACAACTACGTTTTATTTGTATAGAAGGGTCGGTAAGGTTTGCCTTACCGGCTTTTCTATTTTATATAAACAGAGCGGTTTCGGTTTGGTCGAGGGTGAGGCCGAGGGCACTGTCGTAGCGGCGGGGATCGGCGAGGATATAGAGTGCACCGCCGTCGATGCTCTGCACGGCGCCGACTTCGCGCAGGGCAGCGAGCTGCTGCGGGTAGACGTTCACGCTGTACTGCCCGAGCTTTCTGAACAGGGTGCGGCTGCGTTCGCCGCGATACAGCCGCTCAACGAGGGCTTCGCCTTGGTCAATCGGGATATACACGGGCGTGGTGCAGTTTTCAATGACCCGTACCTTTTCCGCAACGGAGGCGAACGGGAGCATCTCGTTTTCGAACGCTATAAGAATCTTCTCACGGTCGAGATCTTCTTTGCCGTACAAATCGCGATAGAACTCAAAATACGCGCGGATTGCAGTTAACGAAGTGATGTCCTCCATGCGTTTTGAAATGTTCTTCATGGCTGCGGCGGGCTGGCGCATGTAGGGCGGCGGGGTGGTGTTCTGGACGGTGAAGACGGTCACGAGGCTTTCATCTAACGGGCGCTTGCCCTCGCGATTGCAGCGGCCGGCGGCTTGCAGAACGGAATCAAGCCCGGCTTCTTCGCGGTAGACGCGCGGGAAATCCACATCGACACCGGCTTCGATGAGCGAGGTGGAAACGACGCGGCAGGGCAGGCCGATTTTTAGGCGTTCGCAAATTTCCTTAATGCGCGCTTTGCGGTGGGCAGGGCACAGGTGCGTGGTGAGGCAGTACGCGCCATCTTTTGGCAGTGCTTGATAGATTTTCTGTGCGTCTGCGATGCGGTTGACGATGCAAAGCACCTGCGGCAGCGCGATGAGCTCGGCGGTGAGCGATTCTGTGCTGTCAAATGTGTGCTGCGCGATTTTCGTGCGGCGGAAGGTCTCGAAATTTTCAGGGACATTGGGACAGATCTCGTTGATCGGCAGGTCGATTTTCAAATCGGCAAAAACACCGTCTAACGCGGGCTGCGTGGCGGTGCACAGGACGACGATGACGCCGTACTTTCGGGCAAGCTCGGCAAGCGCCGCCGTGAACGGCTTTAGATACGGCATGGGCAGCGTCTGCACTTCGTCTAAGATGAGCACGCTGTTGGCGAGGTTGTGCAGCTTGCGGCAGCGGGCGGGTTTGCTCGCAAACAGGGACTCAAACAGCTGCACGGTGGTCGTGGCGATGACGGGGGCGTCCCAGTTTTCTGCGGCCAGCATTTTGCGGTACTCTGCGGGGTTCGGGCTTTCGGAAAAGAGATATTCCGCGCTGCTGTGGTGCTCAATGACGTTTTCCGTGCCGAAGATTTTTTCAAACGTATCGGCGTTTTGGTCGATGATGGACGTGTACGGCGCGGCGTAGATGACGCGGCTCATGCAGTTTTGCACGGCAGCGGTCAGCGCAAATGCCATGGCAGCGGTCGTTTTTCCGCCACCCGTCGGCACGGTAAGCGTATAAACACCCGGTGTGGCGGTGCTACCGGAGGCCTTGCACGCATCCAAAATGGCGCAGCGCTTTCGGTTGAGCTCGGTTTTGGGCGGATACCACGGTGCGATGTACGTTTCCAAGCGGTCGAGCAGCGCAGGGAGCGCATCGTAGTTGCCGCGCGGGGCAAGTGCGCCGTCCATAAAGGTTTCGGTGTCGATGAAATCGGCATCAACAAGGCAAGAAAACAGCATGCGGATATAAAACGAGAGCCGAAACCCGGTGTTGAATTCTCGCATGTTAAAGGGCTTGACCGGCGGCAGAGTGACTTCGGTTTTCCAATCGTCATACGGTTCGAGGTCGCGTTTTAAGCGGCCCGAGAGGGTAGCGTCGTTTTTGGTATCGGCGCGGGAGCCGAAATTCGGTATACCGCCGTGATGGCCTGCGATGGCGAGCGCCAGATACCCGACACCGTGCGCGCAAGCTTCTTTTGCGCCGGCCGTGGAGTGGTCTACGCGCACGCCGCCGTCTAATCGATGCTGAAAGGCATCGCTGTACTTGCCGATGTCGTGCAGTAAACCAAGCAGATAGCCGTCTTCCTCCGCGCCGAATGCGGCGGCAAACTGCTTTGCAAGCTCTGCCGTGCCGGTGAGGTGTTCGTATACGGTTTGCTCGCGGGAATGATCTTCGCTTATATGTGCCAGCTTTTTCGCCATAAAATCACCTTTTCGTCTTTGTTAAGACCATCATAGCACGGGAAAAGTACAATGTAAATATATTTAATTTGAAGAATAGGTAAGGTGAGCGGAAAAGCGACAGGCGGGGGCGGGAGTAGAAAATCATTTGCAATATTCGGAAAAATATGTATTTAATGTTTAATGAGAAGTTTTGAGGTTTGCATAGAGAAATATTGACAAATAAGAGCTGTTACGTCATACTTTAAATAAACTGAAATCGGCAGAAAAGGAGAGAATACAGTTGGCAAAGCTTTTTGATACGGCGGATGCAGAGCGGTTGATACAGGAACATCGCATGATGCTGGAAGAACTGGATGAGATTGCACAGTACGAAGACAACGTGCAGATAGATATTGAAAAAGCAGCAAATCTGGTCGTGACCCGAAACGTATTAGACGTGCTTCGAGATATTCCGGTAGAAGAAATCAATCGTGAAAAAGGCGGATTTAGAGTGAAAGCACTTCGAGACCACGGATTTCGTTCGATCGCAGATATTGTTGCGGCCAATGTGTATTCGATCAGTTCGGTGCATGGTATCAGCGAAGATGCAGCGTATTCCATAAAGCGTATAGCGAATAATATGGCAGACAAGGTGCGAGAAGGCGCAAAGATCAAACTGAGTGTTGATAACAAAACGCGGGAATCGACAGCTTTAGTGACAGCATTATCTAAATATGTTTATGCGAGGGAAACGACAAAAGAATGTCGTGGCTTGATTACTGAGAATAGAAGACAAATCGAATATGCGATAGAAGATTTGTTATTATCTCAAAAAAGATTGAAGTGGATATTTGCATCATCGGCTAAAAAACAAAAAGCAGTGGATGCATATAAATTTTTGGATTCTTATAGAAATGGAAACTATGGTCAAAGAGTCCGGGAACAAAGGACAATATTTGAAAACACAAAGCGGATCAACGGAATAGATGCTTGGAAAGAATTTTCCGAACATTCGGTTTCGTTTTTCAATGCTCTTGAAAATATTGTCCCGGGAACACTCGGTAACGATGATTCAATATACGGACTGCCGGAAGAACTCGCAAGAGAAGTACAAGAGGAATGTTTTTTCCCGGATGGTTTGCTGTGCGAGCTGCGTCGTTACCAGGAATGGGGCGTTAAATATGCACTGCACCAAAAGCGCGTTCTTCTCGGAGATGAAATGGGACTTGGTAAAACCGTACAAGCAATTGCCACGATGGTATCTTTGAAAAACACAGGGGCATCGCATTTTGCAGTTGTGTGCCCGGCGAGCGTCGTTACAAATTGGTGCCGAGAAATTCGTAAAATGAGCCGATTGCAGGTTGTAAAAATTCATGGTGCGGGCAGAAAAGAAGCACTGAATTCATGGATAAGCGCTGGTGGTGTAGCTGTAACAACCTTCGAGACAACAGCACATTTTAATTTGCCGGAATCGTTTGAGCTTTCGCTTTTGGTTGTAGACGAGGCACATTACATTAAAAATTCAGAGGCAAGACGTACGATGAATGTGAAGAAAATCTGTGAACGTGCAGAGCGCATGCTGTTTATGACGGGCACGGCACTTGAAAATAAGCCGGAGGAAATGGTTGCGCTTATCCATATTTTACGTCCTGATATTGCATTGCGAATACAGCACATGCTTGCTTTGACCGCGGCGCCGCAATTTAGAGAGGCAGTTGCGCCGGTTTATTACCGCAGAAAGAGGGAAGACGTACTGACGGAGCTCCCTGAACTTATTGAAAGTGAAGAATGGTGCACACTCGGACAGGCAGAAAAGGATATATATGAACAAGCGGTGTTCGGTAAGAATTTTGCAGAAACAAGGCGTGTGTCATGGAATGCAGAAAATATAAAGGATTCCTGCAAAGCGAAGCGATTGATGGAGCTGATAGAAGAGGCCGAATCTGAAAAGCGAAAAGTGATTATATTTTCGTTTTTTCTGGATACGATCCGAAAAGTTGTGCAGCTTTTGGGTGACCGCTGTATGAATCCGATAAATGGTTCCGTTTCGCCGCAGCGAAGACAAGAGATCATTGACGATTTTGATAAGGCTCCTGCCGGGGCGGTTTTGGCAGCACAAATACAGTCGGGCGGGACAGGTCTGAATATTCAATCTGCCAGTGTGATCATTTTGTGCGAACCGCAGCTTAAGCCCTCTATTGAAAATCAGGCGATTTCAAGGGCATATCGAATGGGACAGACAAGGAATGTACTGGTTTATCGGTTGCTTTGTGAGAATTCGATCGATGAAAGAATTATTTATATATTAAAAGATAAACAGTAAAAATTTGATGCGTTTGCTGACAAGTCCGTTGCAGCGGCAGAAAGTATAAAAATGGACGATCATACGATCGGAAATATAATAGCGGAAGAAATCGAACGTATCAAAGCCGAAAAAGACAAGTCAAATGAGAAATAATAAGAGCCCCGTGCAACTTTGAAGCTGCACGGGGCAATGTTGTCGTTCTGCTGAAGCGGACAAAACCAAAAGCCCCGAGCGGCATTGCTTCCGCTCGGGGCATAATCTTAATGTTT
>ENA-UOJL01003521-UOJL01003521.1-human-gut-metagenome-genome-assembly--contig:-P47-NODE-3521-length-10896-cov-5.953325_pt1 | contig 10896 bp, 2 predicted proteins | sample MGYA00242347_ERZ723894 | MGnify/ENA metagenome assembly ERZ723894
CCCCAGTTCATCGGCAATCTCACCATCGACGGCGCGAAGACGACGTACAAGCTGGAGGTCATGTCGGACATGACGAGGCTCACACTGGACAAGGACAACAGCATGGACCTGATCTTCACAGCGAAATCAGAATAGCCGTCCGTCTGGTGTTGGGGATACTATCTCACTGAGGGCGCGGTCTTCCCTATTCCCAGCGCTCTTTCCCTTCCTCAGCAGAGAAAGCCGGTGTGGACCTTCACGATCCTCACCGGCTTCTCATTGCCTAAACCGTCTTCCCGTGAGACGGTCAGCAGCGATCATGATGGGCACGCCGGAACATGAGGATGCCCGCACCCAAGCACGCCGCGGCCGCCAGCACGGTCACGATGATGCCGATGGCGGCACCGGTGTCGGCGAGACCGTCTTCCTGCTGGTCATCTGTGGTGTCGTCCGCCTTGGCGTCATCGGAGGCAACCGGTTCCTTCACCTGCTCCCATCCGGCGTACAGGGTCGTATTCTCCTGCACAGGTGTGGTGAAGTCGAACGGTCCCGTGCATTCCGGGTCGAGATACCAGCCGGTGAATGTGTAACCGTCCCTGCCCACGCTGGGGCTGACGGCGGTGCCTCCCTTGTCCATGACCTGCGGAGCGGGATTGGTGACGCCTTCGGCCTGTGTGTTGAAGCTGACCGTGACCTGCTGGGCCGTGATCTTCTCCCATCCGGCGTAGAGGGTTACGTTCTCCTGCACGGGTGTGTCGAAGCTGAACGGCACGGTGCATTCCGGGTCAAGGTACCAGCCGGTGAACCGGTATCCGTCGCGCTGTAGGACGGGATCGGAGACCGTCATGCCGGGATCGCCGGATACGGCGTCGGGGGCGGTCACGTCCCCGGCCTGCGTGTCGAACGATACGGTGACCTTCTGGGGTGCCGTGTAGGTGTTGGTGATGGTGATGGGTTCGGCGATGCCCGCCGTGAACTCGTTGCTTTCCGGGTCCCATGCGACGTTTACGGTCACATCGCCGATGCTTTCGGGTTTCGTGACCTGTTCCGCGTCACCGTCCTCCTCAAGGCTGAACGTGATGTGCCCGTCGAATCCTGCGGACAGTGCATCAAGGTCTGAACCGGTGTGGGTGCTGTCTGCGGGGATTGGAGAGGTGTCGATGTCGAGCACGTCATCCATGCCGATGGTGATGGTGCCGAAGTCGATGTCCCCGTTTCTGTCCCATCGGGCGTCGGTTCCCTTGGTGAACACGTAGGGGCTGCCTTCCAGCGAACTCGGTTCGACGACGGGACGGGTGAGGGTGCCGTCCGCCTCCTTGTACAGAAGGTCGAGGTCGAACGTGTCCCTGTAGGCTTCGTTCAGGTTAATGGCCTCGCCGTCGCCCTGCCAATGCTTATGCCCTGTGGCGTGCACGGTGGTTTGGCTGATGTTGCAGAATACGGGGTCGCCCATGCTCTTGGCGTTCCCATTGAGACTGGTTTCTACGATTCCGCTGCCGCCGCATACGCCGTATGTGTCGATATCATCGAATCGTGTGCCGTCGCCGTCATCCACCCACGTCAGTTCGATGGGCATGGCGCGGCCACCAGCGGCGGCGTAACCGCCGACCGGTTCCACACTGTCATCGCCGCCGGGTTGCTGGACGGCAAGAACAACGGCGTCATACCACACTCGGCTGCCGGAATCCTGCCTGTTAACCCAGCCCTTGTCCGCCCACTCCTGAAGCTGTCCGGCGGTGATGCCGTCCACGATATTGGTGATGTCCACGCCGCTGTATCCTGGAATGGTATCGCTGAGGTCGATGCCATTGGTGGCCACGCCGAGATCGGCGACGGTTGTCAGACGATCCGGGCTGTCGTATTCGTTGTAGTTCAGTAAGCCGAGATTGTAGGTGTATTCGCCTGCGTTGGAGTCGGTGCCGGTTCCGAAGGTCATGACCGGGAAGCCGATGATGTCTTGGTCAGTGTCCGCCAGTGCGGTGCCCACCATGCCCGAGGCGGCGGCGAGCAGGGCGGATACGGCGAGGGCCGATGCGATGAATGGCCTGCGTTTCATGTGGTTCCTTTCTTTTGCCCGGCAAGCGGAAAGGGGACAGAATGTTGTTCTGTCCCCTTTCCCATGTGGAGGTTTATCAAGCTGGGGAGAATGATGTCATCCTCCACCGGTACCCATTCTACACCCCGGCGGAGCCGTCATCATTCCGTGCCGTGGCTGGATTCCTGCGGGAACGAAGGCGGCGTCCGACGCGCAGGGCGATCCCGCACATGGCCGTGAGGAACACCCCCATGACGGCGGGCAGGACGGCGCTGCCGGTTTCCGCCATTTCACTGGCATCATCCGCTGCGGATTCGCCGTCGGCTTTCCCGGTGTCTTCCGTCCCGGTATCGTCGGGGTCGGTGGTCGCAGGGGTCTCCTCATCCGGCTCATCGGGCTTTTCCGTGGTGGTGAAGGTGTAGACGACGGTGCGTGCGCCGTTGGTCAGGGTGAACGTGAACCCGTTCACCGTGTCCTGACGGATCACGGTCCAGCCTTCGGGCACGCCGGACAGTTCGATCTGCTGTCCTTCGCCGATCCGGTATTCGCCGTCGCCGGTCGGGTCGAAGCCTTCCACCGGTTTTCCGTCCACGGTGGCGGTGACGCCCGCCAGTTCGTCAAGGGATGCGATCTGCCTCCATGCGGCGTCAAGGGTGATGTTCCCCGTGACGGGCGTGGAGAGATCATAGGGCTGGCCGTCCAGCAGCCAGCCGGTGAACTCGTAGCCTTCACGGGTGGGGTCGGCAGGCTTTTCCGCCGTGCCGCCCTCCACGATGGTCTGCTGTTCCACCGCAGTGCCGCCGTTGGTGCGGAACGACACCGTGAACGTGGTCACGGGGTCCGGCTCCTCGGCCTGTTCCCATCCGGCCACGAGGGTGATGTCCCCGGTGACTGGTGTGGAGAAATCATACGGTTTCCCGTCGAGGAGCCAGCCGGTGAACTCGTAGCCGTCGCGTTCCGGTGCAGCAGGTTTCTGCACGGTTTCGCCGTCCTGCACGTTCACCGCAACCGTGCTGCCGGTGCCGTCGTCGAAGGTGACGGCGTGGAGGACAGGCGCGGGTTCCTCGCTTTCCTCCCATCCAGCGACAAGAGTGATGTCCCCTGTGATGGGCGTGGAGAAATCGAAGGGTTCCCCGTCGAGGAGCCAGCCGGTGAACTTGTAGCCGTCGCGCGACGGGACGCCGGGATCGATGGCGGCCGCGCCGTCGGCGACGGTCTGAGGCTCGACGGGGCTGCCACCGGCGCTGTCGAACGTGACCGTGTGGGTAACGGGTGCGGGCGGCTCGTTCTCCTGCCATCCCGCCGTCAGGGTCATGTCGCCGGTGACTGGCGTGGAGAAGTCGAACGGTCTGCCGTCCAGCAGCCAGCCGGTGAAGGTGTAGCCGTCGCGTTCCGGCACGTAGGGTTCGGTGAGGGTGCCGCCGTCGGCGATCTGCTGGCTGCCGGTCATGCCCTCGATGCCGTAGTCGAAGGTGACGGTGTGCAGCTTCGTCCATGCGGCGGTCAGCGTCAGGTCACCGGTGACGGGTGTGGAGAAATCATAGGGCTGGCCGTCCAGCAGCCAGCCGTCGAACCGGTAGCCCTCACGGACGGGAGTCTCCGGTTCCGTGACGGTCAGGCCGTCCGTGACGTGCTGCGTCTCCACGGGGGAGCCGTCCCCGGCGTCGAAGGAGACGGTGTGGACGGCGGTTTCCGGCTGGAACACATATTCCACGCTTAGGCTGCCGTCCTCGCTGGTCAGGGTGAAGCCCAGCCCGTCCTGCATGGGTGTGGCGGTCCAGCCTTCGGGGATGCCATCGAGGTCCACGCTGGATGTGCCCGCCGGGACGGGGAACGTGCCGCCGTTCACCGGGTCGAAGCCCTCCACCGGGGTGCCGTCCACGGTGGCGGTCACGGTCCTCAGATCGTCCTTCGACGGTGCTGGCTGCTCCTCCTCGAACGTCCATGTGACGCTGAGGGAGCCGTCCGGCGAGGTCAGGGTCCATACAAGAGTGCCCTTCTCGTGGGCCACCTGCCAGTCCGAGGGGATGCCGGAGATACTGACCGTCGAACCGTGGGGCACCAGCCATGTGCCGGATTGTGTGGGGTCGAAGTTGTCCACCGGAATCCCGTCCACGGTGGCCGTCACGCCCTTCAGGTCGTCCGTGGACGGCGCGGGCTGTTCCTGCTCGAACGTCCATGTGACGCTGACCGAGTTGTCCGGCGCGGTGATCGCCCACACGAGGGTGTTGTCCTCGTGTGTCGTCACCCAATCCGAGGGAATCCCTTCTAGGCTTACCGCAGCGCCATGGGGAATCGTCCATGTGCCTGTCTGTGTTGGATCGAAGCCTTCTACCGGTTCCCCGTCCGCTGTGGCGGTCACGCCCTTCAGCTCGTCCACGGTGTAGACGTGGGGCACGGTGAACCGGTAGGTCACGCTGATCTTCCCGTCCGGGCTGGATACGGTGTACTCCCAGTATTTGTCGGTGTGGGAACTGCCGGTCGGCTCGTTGACGCAGTTGACGTTCCAGCCTTCGGGCACGTTCTTCAGGATCACGCCGATGGCGTCCTGCGGAAGCGTCCATTCGCCGCCACGGTAGCCGAAGCCCTCCACGGGAGTGCCGTCCGACAGTTCGGCGGTCATGTTCGCAAGCTGGGTTATTACATACGTCCACTGGTAGTCGTCGGAGATGTCGAACAGGTAGGTGATGCTCCCGCCGCCGTTCCGATTGAGGGTGATGACTGTGCGTTTGTCGTTACCGATGCTGCTTTGCGTCCAGCCGTCCGGCAGGTTGCCGAGAGTGACGGTATGGCCCGGCGGGATGGTGAAGATGTCTTCCTCGTTCAGCGGGTCGAACCCGGTGACGGGGGAGCCGTCGTCCAATGTGGCGGTCACGCCTTCCAGTTCGTCCACCGGATCGGGCGCATCATAGAAGAACCGGTAGGTAACGGTGGGTATCTCGGAATCGACCGGATGGATGACATACTGGTAGCCTGAGATGCCGTTTTCGGTGAACGCGCTTTGCAGAACGGTCCAGCTCGAAGGCTGCCCCTCGTATCCGATGAGATCGGAGGGATCGACCTCGTGGACCTCCACATCCTTGGTGGGGTCGCAGTCCACCGCCTCACCGTTCAGTGTGAGGGTGAGTCCGCGCAGCTCGTCCACGGTGTGGATGATGTCATCGGCTCCGTCGAAGTACCAGCGGTAGGTCTCGGTGCCGTTCTTCAGGATGTAGAACGCGCTCCATTCCCCGGTCAGCCCGTTGACGCGCATGTCGCAGTCCACGGTCCATCCTTCGGGCACGTCATGTATCTGCACATCGCCGCCGTCCACGGTGTAGATCGCGGAATCCGTGTAGTACGTGTCGGGATCGTCCCGCCCGTCTGTGGGGTCGAAGCTCTTGATGGTGTCACCGTCCACGGTAAACCATGTGCCTGTGGGCGCGTCGTACTTGTAGGCCGCCGTCTGGACCGTATGGACGGCTTTTTCGGCGAACGCGCCGATGCTGTCGGCGTTGGCCGTGGCGGCGACGCCCAGCAGCATGGTGACGGTCAGCGTTCCTGTCAGCAGGGCTGTTGCTTTCCTGTTCATATTGCCTCATTGTCTGTGGAATCTGTTGAAAAGGATGGAGGGGCGTGTCCGTTTCGGTTCGGACACGCCCCTCGCAGTCACCTCGGGCGAATCATACCGCCTTCGGCTATGTCAGGTCAGGCGGTGTGCTGTCCGCGCGGCCTGCGGCGCTTGCTCAGGGCCAGCCCGCAGCCGCCCAATGCCAGCAGGGCCGACAGTCCGGCGACACCGCCGATGGCGATGCCGGTCGTGGCGAGCGGCTTCGCCTTGACGACAACCGTTTCGTCCGGCACTCGGGCCTCGCCGTAGGAGACCTCGTGCTCGTCCTCCTCACCCTTGTGGTAGATGAGGCGTTCGCGCCAGTAGTGGGTACCAGCCTTGTCGGCGGTGATCTCCGGCGAATCCACGTCCGGGTTCTCGCCCGGCGTGACAGCCACGCAGTCGGTGGTGGTCACCAGCTTGTCCTCGCTGGCGTCGTCACCGTCGGCCTGCTCCCAGTACTCGAACTCGATGCACCAGCCGTCGCCGGGGATGGTTCCGGTGACGTGCGCCGTGTCGTGAATCTTGTCGCCGACCGTGGCCTCATGGGTGGAGGCGGTGGTGGTGACCTTCACGATGTATGCGGTCTCCTCCTCGACGCGGGCGAGATCGGTATGGAACGCGCTGGGCACGGCCTGCGGGTCCGTGTCGTCGCCGTCCACCACCGGGGCGGCGTCGATGGGCTGGATGCCGTTGACCATCAGGTGATCCATGGTCCAGTCGCCGTTATCGTCCTTGGCGGGCTTGGATGGGTTGCCGTCCTCGCCACGCTTCGGGGCGGTGAGCGAGTACTGGAAGTAGATCACATCCCCGGCCTTGCCCTCGTCGTAGGAGAGCGGGCTTTCGATGGTGATGCTGCCTTCCTTGAGCGCCTTGGCGGCGTCCTCCTTGGTGATGATGTACGCGCCGGTGGTCGGGGTGCCCCAGTCGGCCACCGGTTCGTCCTCGTCGGGCGTGTCCGCCTGACGGAACACCTGCCACGAGACCATGGTGCCTTCCAGCACCGGGCCGCTGATGGTGACCTTATCCTTCACCGGCTTGCCTTCCTCCACGACGCGGATCGTGTTGGAGAGGGAGTCGATGATGCGGATGGTCTCGGACGGTTCGCGCGGAGCGCCGTAGGCGACGAGCGTGCCGTCCTGCGCGGTCACGCGGACACGGAAGTAGTAGATGCCGGTCTGCGCGGGCGTCCACTTGGAGGATTCCGCCGTGGTCTGGCCCTCCTCCAGCGTCTGGCCGTCCTTGTCCAAGGTGGTCAGCAGCGTGTCGGTGTCAACGTCGCCGTCGCCCTGCTTCCACACCTCCCACGAGGCGGACAGTTCCTTGTCAACATAGTCGCTGCGGATGTCGGTCTCGTAGCTGATGTTGTCGAAGAACGTCTGGTCGCTGACCGTATCGCCCAAGTGGGCCTCCGTGTACGTTTCCGTTGTCACGCTGATGGTGCGGGTGGACTCGTTATCCACGCGGTCGTTGCCGCGATGGAACTCCTTGTCCTCGCCCTGATCGTCGCCGGGGATGCGCACCCATTCCACGAAGTAGTGGTCGCCCGCATCCGGGACGGTCACCGCCGGGCTGGTGACGGTCTGCTCCTTGGCGTCCTTCACGTAGCCGTCCATGTCGGACAGCATGGAGTCCTCCGCGTCGGCCACTTTGTCGCCGGTCTCGTAGTCGTGCAGCTCGAAGCCGATGGTCGCGTCGCCGGGCAGGGTGCCCTCGATGTGGGCCACGTCGTGGATCGCGCCGCCCGCGCTGGACCACTTGTAGGTGGTCGTGGTGATGCGCACCGCGTGGAAGGATTCTTCCTTGATGCGGCGGTCGGAGCGAACCTCGGTCTGCCCGTCGGGCAGGAACGCGGAGCCGTCGGCCTTGCTGAACACGGTCACCCAGTAGTAGTCGCCGGGCTGGTCGAGATTGGCGAGGGCCGAACCCAATTCCTTGGTGGCTGCCTTGAGATCGGTGGCGGGGATGGTCAGCGTCAGCGTGTCCTTGCTGGCGTCGTCACCGTCGGCCTGCTTGTACAGCTCGAAGCCGAGCCGGTAGCCGTCACGGTCGAGGTTGCCTTCGATGGTCGCATGGTCGTTGATGTCAGCGCCGTTGGTCACGTCCACGTAATGCTCGCCCTTGGCGGTGTGCATGTTCGTGGTGCCGGTCACATCGGTGCTGATGCGGATGACGTTGAAACGTTCGGACTCCACGTTGGTGCCCTCGTAGAGGAGTACCTTCTGCGCGTAGTCGTCGCCCTGCTTCCAGTCGTCGGGCATCATCGTTCCGGCGTCCGCCGTCACGTCGGGGTCGCCGCCGAGGTTGTCGGGCGACCAGACCTTGAAGCGGAACTGGTAGGTGCCGGGGTCGGTGGGCGTGTCGAGGGTCACGGCGATGTCCGTGTCCGTCACGTCGTGGTCGAGCGTGACGCGCTCGGTCTCACCGACCTTTTCGGCGGTGTTCCCGTCGTCGCCCACGGTCCACGTCTCCACCTGATAGGCGCTGCCCTTGCCGAGGGTGCCGTCCACATGCAGGGTTTCCTGCACATGGGGCATGTCGGTCGTGACGATGGGTTCCGCCGCAGTGGAGGTGACGCGAACGACCTCGAAGCTCTCGCGTTCCACGCGCTTCGGGGACTCCCACACCAGACCGTCGGACTGGATGCCGATGGCCTGAAGGTTTGCGGCGTCCTGCGTGTTGGTGACGCGCAGCATGTAGTAGTGCGTGCCCGCCACGGTGTCCTCGGGGAGGGTGAACGTCTCGCTCTTGAGCTTCTGCGAATACGGTTCCTTGCGGTCGCCGATCTTGGGCAGGTCCATGGTCTGGCCGTCGAGCACCTTCACGTCCGTGTCCGCGTTTCCGTCGCCTTCGCGCCAGATGCTGAACTGGGCCTGCGTGCCCTTGGCGGTCGCGCCGAAGTAGACGCTGGTGGAGGAGCCGGTCTGGTCGTCCTCGCCCCACTGCGTGTAGTACTTCTGGGTGAGCACGTCGAACGTGTTCACGGTCTTGTCCGCATATTCTGCGTCGTTGGTGCTGAGCCATGCCTTGGCGGCGTCGGTGTCGTACTCCTGCACGTAGGTGCGTTCGGTGTCGTCGCCGTACTTGCCTTCGGCGATCACGCCGCCGTCAGGTCCGATCAGGCGTTCCACCCAGTAGTAGGTGCCAGCCGCCGGATAGGTGCCGTCCATGAGGGCTTGGAAGCTGTAGGAGCCGGGGCGTGCGCCGAGCTTCGCGGTGTCCACGGGGAACGTCTTGGTTTCCACGAGCTGGCCCTTGGTCTCCTGATTCTGGCCCTCGTGCTTGTACACGCTGACCTGCACGGTGGAGCCGTCGGGGATGTTGCCCGCGTCGTCGCCGTCGGTGTCGTCGGACACGGTGATGATGTCCCACATCTGGCCGCCGACCGCGCCCTGCTTCTGGCTGATCGAGCTGATGTCGCCGCCGCCCTTGACCACGGTGGTCTCATCCTCGATGCCCAGCTCGTGGGTGGCGAGCAGGGTGCCGTCCGCCGCGTAGATCGCGGCCTGCCAGTACACGTTGCCGCTGACCTGCGCCTTGACCGGATTGCTGGTGACGGTGATCTGCTTGCCGTTGTTCAGCGCTTCGATCTGCTCGGCGGTCAGCTCGTGCCTGTCGGAGTCGAGGAGCTTGCCCGCGCTGGGATCGGCCTCGCCGGGGACGGGGTTGTAGGCGTCGAACAGGACGTATGCGCCCTCGTTCACCACGCCGTCGCTGTTGCCGGTGCCGCTGATGGTCGCGGTGTCGCGCATCTCCTCGCCAACCTTCACCGTGCCCGGCTTGGTGCTGGACGACAGGGTGAGCTTGGGCGTTTCCTTGCTGACGAACGTGGCCTCGAAACGGTTGTCGTAGTCGCTGTTGAACGCCTTCACGCGGTCGCATCCGGCGTACTTGGCGATGAACACGTAGTAGCCGGTCTCATCGGCGGTAATGGTGAAGTGGCTGCCGTCCGCGAGCGGGCTGCCCGCGTCGCCGCCGCCTACGAGGATGTCGAGACGGCCATTGAAGCCCTTGCCCTCACGCTGGATGAGCTGCTGCAAATCGTAGGTGTAGGTGCCGAGCAGCTTGTGGTGTTCGTCCTCCGCCGGGGGGTTCTTCGTGCTGGGGAGGTACTTTTCGTCCTCCTCCTTGACGCCGGTACCGGAACCGGCCCACCACACCTCCACGTCGAGCTTCGTGTTGTCCGCGCCGTAACCGTACTCGTCATTGCCCTTGAACTCGCCCAAATCCTCGGGCAAGTTGTTCAGGTGGATGACATCGCGTACATCGGCCCGCTCCGTGGCGGAGGGTTCCGCGACCTCGCTCCACTCGCTGACGGTGGCGGTATGCACGTCGGTCTCGGGCACCTGACCGTACACGTCGATGTAGTTGTTCTTGATGTACTGCTTGTCGTCGCCCGACTGATCGTCCTTGACGATGAGCCACAGCCAGCCGCCGAACAGACCGTCCTGCGGGTTCACGTAATCCGTGCCGTCGGCAGCCTTGGCGGTGACCTCGTTGGTCTGGCCGGGACCGTTGAACTCGGTCTCGGCGGTCGCCACCGGTTCGCCCAACTCATCCTCCACACGCTTGAGATAGTCGTTGGGGTTTTCCGGGTTCTCCACGGTGCCGTTCTGACCGATGGTGCGGAGGATGGTTTCATCGTTGCCGGTGAAGTAGTAGCCCTTCGCCTTGACGGTCGTATCATCCACCCAACTGTCGCCCTGCGCGACGCCGCTGGTCACCTTATCCGTGACGGTCTCACCGGCATCCAGCGTCTTGTTGGACACCTGCGTGCTGACGGTGGGCTGGAAGTCCTTGACCACCTCAAACTCGATGTTTCCACTCACAGTAGAAGGATCACCGACCCGGAACAAATCCTGAGCCGGAGAGTTCATTTTGACGCCGCTTAACGCTTTATACGTGATGCTGAACTGGGCTTTTCCATTACCGGTAGCAGTCCATCCAATATGTTCTGCGCTGCCAGACGTTACACCAGAATACGTTGTAGTTCCAGTGCTGTCGAAAACTGCCAATCCATTTGTAATAGTGACAGTATACGAAATACCAGCAATATATTGACCGTTGGCATTTTTTATGCCCGGATCAAAAGTACCCTTCCGCTTGCCCTGCGTGTATTGGTAGGACGCCTGAATGTTGTCCGGCATGTTCAGCGAGGCTTCGTTCCAGAGCTGGTTGGCGAGCTGGGCGACGGCGTTGATCTTTGCGCCCTCCAAGCAGCCGGCATTGAGCTGGTTCAGATGGCTCGGTCCTCGGTCCAGATGCGCGTGCAGGGAGTCGGCGCCTGCCGCCG
>ENA-UOJL01003526-UOJL01003526.1-human-gut-metagenome-genome-assembly--contig:-P47-NODE-3526-length-10880-cov-4.673811_pt1 | contig 10880 bp, 12 predicted proteins | sample MGYA00242347_ERZ723894 | MGnify/ENA metagenome assembly ERZ723894
AGTCAGTCATCATTTTTAGACATTCAATTATCCCTATTTCCCATTCGTACCAATAAGGTGTACCAATTCCAGCACTAGACATTGTATTCCTCCAGTTTCTGATAGGCAAAGTGGCTTACATGGTATGCGTATTTATTTATATCGTTCTCATTCATGTTAATATGGTACCCTTTTATTAATGCATCAATGATGTATTTAAATCCGAGTTCAAAATCGTTATTAATATAATTAAAAGCAGTAAATTTATATAACACCTGAGTAAATCTGTATAATTCCAAGTTTGTATTAGGAAAGTATACGCTTTCATTCATAAGAGCAAACTTGTTGATTAGGAAAGTATCATTTAAAATCTTATTACAAAAGCAAGTAAAGTAATCAATATTCTCTATACTAATATCTTTTTTATACCATAAACAAAGATAAGGATACGAAAAAAAATGTCTTGAGCATTGAGTTTGATTGTATTTCTCTAATTTTTTCTTACATTCAGATGACATATCATTAAATGCATATTCATCTAATACTATTAAATCATTTTGTATATCAATTGGAATTACATTTCTTTTTTCTCTATTAAAAAAGAAATATCCGCAAATGAGATAGTAAAACTCCATAATTGATATTGCGGCACGTTCAAAAAATACAAGTTCACTTACATCAATATTACTTTTATCGTTAATATCTCTGAATGCTTTATTATCTAGGTCGAATACTTTTATCATAAATCAGAACTCCCGTCAATATCACTATAACACATAAAAGTAAAAAGTGAATATTAAATATGCTTTATTATACCACATTATCTCATTATTTTCAACATATTTTATTATATATACCCAAAATCTCCGCCAGACCATAATCCGGCGGAGGGCATATAACATTTATCCTATTCAGTTCACAACCTCAACCGTAACACCAGATTTAAACTCAAACACCAGCTTATTTGCTGCTGTTCCATGCAATACCTCCTGTCAGCACTAAAAATTTTCCCGAAACAGCTAACCAAGGAGCCGTTTCGGGATTTTGAATAGAAATGTTATCAGATATCAGCCTTGTTAACCCATCCGGTGACATAAGAACCAGCAGGCGTTTTGCCGCAATTGGAAACAGAATTCGTGATACGCATTCTGTTGTTTACTACCTGTCCGTCATAGAGATAGTACGTTCCGGATTTCTTTGTACCGGTCTTGGCAGTACTGGATGAATACAAGGTAGTATTGTTAAGTGTGACCTTTGTGCCTTTGGCATATGACTTCACAACAGAATATACTGCTTTGCCTGAATTGTCAAAAACACTGTATCCTGCCTTACAAGCCTTTTTCGCATTTTCTAAAGAAGAATATGCACCGATCTGACTTTTTGCATCAGTCCATGTCTTGCGGACTCGATAAAGCAGTGTTGTTGCAGGTGCGGAAGAACCAGAGCTCATGTACGACTGCACCTTTGCCTTGAACTTACCGTCTTTTCCTTTCTCTTTGATTTTCTGTAAAAGCTGAGTGTATAAATCCGGTGTTGGAGGAATCGGACTGTTGTCATCATCTCCCACAAATCCGGACTGACGAATATTAAGCGTTACAGGGACTGTTGTTGCTCTAAGACCTTCTGTATTCTCGGCGTCATAACCGAATACAGACATTTTCACTGCACCTGCATGAATCTCAACAGGCAGCAGACAGGACAGACCGTCTGTACCAAGCACCCTGTTGTACGTTTCATCACACTGCGTAAACTGCACAACCTTATGGAACTTCTTCCAGTCACCGTCAAATGTAAACTTTAACGTTACAAAAGCAATCTGGTCAGATGCAATGATCTCACGCTCAAGTATTTCAATTTTCTGCTGCCTGACTAAAAATTTCAGCATCAGCTTTTCACCTCTTTCCATGTATAATTTTCAGTATCATACTCCAGATAACCGTCTGTACACTGAATTTTCTTCAGATAGTTATTGTAATAATGCTGACCGGAGGACATCCAGTTGTTCGGCTTTTGAATGGCATTCCATTTTGCAATCGTGCCTTCATAGGTAATGACATTAGCACCGATAGACTTGCAGTTTGCAGAAATAGTCAGACTGGAAAGTGCAGAACAGGAAGTAAAAATAAAAGCACCAATCATGCTGCTGTCAATCCGAGCCGTTTTCAGCCTTGCACAGTCACGGAATACATATTCGCCGACTGATGTTACACTTGCCGGTACTGTTATTTCAGTCAGCTTTGTTGCACAGAACGCATAATCACCGATAGATTTTACACTTGACGGAATTGTAATCTGTTCCAGACCGTGTACAGCACCAATTAAACTTTCATTTATCGCAAATGCATATTCACCAATGGAAGTGACTGTATTCGGCAGTACCACTGATTTAAGATTGTTACAGTCTTCAAATATTCTGTTTCCGATCGAAGTAATTCCGGAAGAAACGGTAATGCGCTTTACAGTTGCATTTTGGTAAAATGGAGAACTGTTATCTGAATCATAATTGTAAGTAGCACCACTGCCGTATAATCTCAGTGCACCATCAGAATACAACGCATAGAAACTATTTACGCCGCATTGTCCGGCAGAAACCAGAATTACACCAGTTGTACCACAGATTTCCTCTACTTCTGCTAAGCGATTCTGAAATTCAGCAACACGATTATTCAGTTCTGTAACAGTTTTGTTGTAGCTGTCTAGGGATGCAAGAATTTCTGAAACCTTGCATTTTCCCAGAATACACTTAACGTACCCGCACTTCTTTTCATCACTGTGATAATCTTTTATATTGGACTGAGAAATAGTTGTAGTGCCATTGTTCAAACGTACTGACGCAAGTGTAAGATAGGTTTTTGTATCGGTGTTTTCTAATGCCGGAACTGACGGAGAAGTAGCCGCAGTTCCGGCATTGATTTCAATCTGACAGGCACGGACAGAATCACTTGTGTCACAGCTTATGCCTATGATTACATAACGGCTCAGGGATTCATCAACATACTGCCGTAGGTCAAGGGTATACGCCATGTCATTGATAAAATAATGCCCGCCAATCCACGCTTTTCCTGTTCCGATAACAACAGACAAGTTATTGCCCGCGGTCACTGAAAAGTTATCACCATATGTATCGAGAATGCCGTTACAAATCAGACTGGACAGATAGCTTGTGAAATCCTCTGCGGTATACACTCTGTCCAGATTTTTTGCATTGAAAAATCCATATGAAAATGCCATAATCTCACTCTCCTTTAAATGTTGGTGTTAAACTCCGACCATTCTGGTCAAAGCTTTCAATCATGCCTATCAGCTGAATTTTTTGCTGTGTCAAGCCGAAGCGTTTATGCTCCACTGTCACATAATCACCTACAAAGTAATCCTTGTTGTACTGATACTGAGTGGAAAATGCGGCAATAGTGGATTCCGATGCAGTCTGCGGAGAAACCATATTTTCTGCACCGGATTCCTTTAACAGCTCCAGATATTCTGCATCGCTGACTTCTTCATCTTGTGACAAATCCCGCTTGTCCACATACACTTCATATCTGTCAAGATAGGTAGGTTCTGTGCCGGAATAATATGTAGTCCGTTTTCTTGCACTCCCTTCACCACTGCCGAAAACATATGCAAAATTCTTCTGCACAGAAGAATCAGCAGCGTAAGAGAAAGACAGCAGATTGTTGTAGGAGTCTGAAAACACGATATGTGGATTATCAGACTGAAGAATACTTCTGTCCGTTCCCTCAAGCAAATCACATTTCAGCGTATTGCCGTCTATGCGGATATTTGCAGAACCGCCAATGGTTTCACAGATGGTATACATCCACTCCATCAGATTATCATAGCTGACTTGTAGTATCGTTTTCCTTTGCCAGCATTCGCCGATGACTGTTCCAAAAGAAAGTCCGGGAATACTTCGGACTCCGGCTGAAATAACATTTCTGGTCAAAACGTTTCTGACGATATTTTCATAAGTATTAATCGCAGAAAATGACGGATAAATAATTCTACGCTCCAGCAGACAGGTGAGAAATCTGCCCGAAACAGTAAGGTAATCGCCGTTTTCAGTATCAGTTTCAATCTTTATCGATTCGATTATGCCGAAGTGATTATTATCATCATCTCTGCCAACAATTCTGCCCAATTGAAAAATCTCCACATTCTGTGGATTAGCATATACACCTCAAATGAGCCGCACTGGTAAAACTCCACGTCCCACAACAGAGAAGAAAAGCTGTCGCAGACAGCAACGAGGTCTACTGAAATCTGTTTTTCATTCGCTGTTAAACTGTAAATTTCTATCTGCATTTTTCACACTCCTAAATAAGCATTTCTGTGCATCAGCGTGACTTTCAGATTTTTCACACCTCGCACCGCTTGCACATGAAATGTATTTTTGCCCTCCCGAAGAGAAAGCCATGTAGAACCCGAAACAAGACGATTAATGATGTTGCTGTCCACACCGTTACGGGTAAGGGTAACTGTCTTGTTTCCTGTTTTCGTTGTTATTGTAATAACGTCTCCTTTGAGAAGTTCGCCCTTTATCTGTAAATACTCGCCGGTATCAGCATTGTAAATAGTAGGAGTCAGTGCATCATCAAATGCTTCTAATCTGATTGTAAATCCGGTTTCATCGCCGTCATTCTGTATGATGATATTATCGGTTGTGCTGTAAACGCCCAAAGGAAAAGGAGCATCACTTTCCGGAAACGGAAAATGAAATGCTCCTGTAACTTGGCTATAGTAGGCATAAACTGCAGAGGTGCTGTACCAATATAGATCAGGGCAGATAATGCTGATTTGCCCGCTTGTGAGAGCATCAAAGTTGCTGACCTCACAGGTTTCCACATAGCCCTCTGTGTACACATCTATTCCGGCAGTCTTGTAGTAAACTTTAATATATCGTGATGGTTTTACTACACGATACAGCAGATGTCTGCGTTTTTCAATATCAATCCCACGCATCTGAAAGTAGATAATCACATTTCTTTTCTCGATAAAGGCATTATTGAGATATGAGCCGTCCATTCCTGCATAGGTGGAGGTGCTGATTGTTCCGGCAGGCGGATTCAGACCGTCTATTTTAGAGGTCATGTATTGGTTGGCAGTGGTGGTCATATTTATTTGTTCGCCGGATTGGTTTTCGAGAATAAGCGTGAAGAACATAGACTGCACCTTCTTTCTGCGGATTGACTTTTTCTGGTCACTGAAGTATAATTATAATAACAAAAAGCGGAGGATATCGTTATGAGAAAAGTGATAATTGAATGGTCATATCCAATGGACATAAATAGTATTATTTACGATGAGCGAATGAACGATGTTGGATTATATTATATCACTCGCAATTTCGGTGGAAACACTACTGATTTGTATATTGGAAAGACCACCAATAACTTTAAAAGCCGACTTGAGTCACATATGAAGAATTGGATTGGTGATCACCGAGGTGTAATTCAAGTCCGACTCGGATATATAGTTTATCCCCATAACATTACATTGCAATATCGGGAAGAACTGATAGATAGTGCAGAAAAAACACTTATTTACTCTATGAAGAATAGTCTCAAGCACAATAAACAGTGCATGAAGGACTGCTATCCACAATACTGGTTAGATATATATAATACACGATATATAGGCTCTCTCCCAAAAAGATATCATTTCACCCATGAGGAATGGTATGGTTGGTAGAATCAAACATTTTCACACTTTTACCGCATTCCTCGTCAACCTATAAATCTCCAGCCGTGACAGTGATTTCGGACTATTGTTCGTCTTATTCACTGTCCGGCTGTTGTCGTTATTGTAGTAGTTATTTACTACGGAATTGGAAGAAGGAACATTTCCGAAACTGTTTAAATTCCAGTCAGCCTGCAGTGTTTTTTCAGCTGCTTTCATCACTTCATTTCCCATAGAATTTACTGCATTGACTGCTGTTTCCACCTTGCCGTCAATACCCTCTGCAAGACCATAAACAAGATTAAAACCCAGTTCACGTTTGAAAAGTTTTGACGGTGATGCAATCTCGAAGAAATCACAGATACCGTCCCATATCTCAGAACAGAATCCGGATATCTTATCCAACAGCCAGCCAGCCGCACCGCTGATACCGTCCCACAATCCCTCAACGATATTTTTACCAACGTCAAGCATATCACCGCCAAGGTCAAGAAACTTGTCAAAAATTTGTTTGATAAGGTCACCGATAGCGGAAAGTACACTTGAAACCATACTCACCAAACCGTCAATAAGTGAAGTCAGTATGTCTATACCAGTACCAATCCAGTCACCGCTCAGAAATTTATCAATAACGGAAGTTACCAAATCCCATACAGCAGAAAGTATCTGGGGTATTGCGCTTACAAGTCCCTCGACAAGAGCAATGATTATCTGTATTGCCGCATCAATTATCATGGGAAGATTTTCTATGATTGTTTCAACAATTGTAATAATCAGGTTAATTGTAGTTTCAATAATCATCGGCAGGTTATCAATGATACCCTGTACAAGTGCAAGTATCAGATCGAGTGCCGCCTGTATGATTTGCGGTAGATTGTCCATCAATCCCTGAACAAGTGTTACAATAAGCTGAAGTGCGGCATCTATAATGAGAGGTAATTGTTCGATTAACGAGTTTGTGAGTGTAGTTATCATTTCAAGCGCTGCATTGATTATCATTGGTAAATTTACGATTAAACCATTTACAAGTGATGTGATCAACTGTACAGCCGCATTGATAATCAGCGGAAGATTCTGAACGAGCGTATTAATCAGAGTTATAATTATCTGTAATGCAGCATTGATAATTGTAGGCAGATTCTGCGTTATTCCAGTTACCAGTGCATTTATTATCTGTAATGCTCCGTCAATCAAAGCCGGAAGTGCCGAAATAAGTCCCTGCAATAATGTGTTTACAAGGTCAATGGCAACAGAAATCAGCTGCGGTAAAAGTTCAGTTATAAAGCCGATAAGTGTTGTTATAAATTCAGATGCAAAGCTTGCAAACTCAGGTATCTTTTCAGTAAATGCAGAAATAAATTCCGGCAATCTTTCGCTTATAAAACTGCTTACGGACGATAGAAACGATGATATTTTCGTTTGTATGCCGTCAAAAAATTCTGACACACTTTTGCCGGATTTCTCAAAAGCCAAGAATGCTCCTACAAGTCCTGCAATGGCAGCAGTAACAGCGAGAACAGGCAGACCGCCCATAGCAGCTGCAACCTTTGGAAGTATGCTCAGAACAGTTCCGATACCGCTTGTCAGCTTTCCCGTTACTACCAGTGCAGGACCCAGTGCGGCAACTAAAACCGCTATTTTTGCAATCACAGTTTTGGTTCTGTCATCAAGGCTGTTGAACTTATCCACAAGTATTCATTCCTGTGGAAAGTGTCAGAATGAGTGCTATGCCAATAATTCCGATTGAACCGGCAAATGATGTCAGCAGAGTGCGTCCCTTCTTCGTGCGAAGATTATTGAAGCTAAGAGAAAGTGCAGTAAAAAATGACATTGAGATTTTCTTGCACTTTTGTGGTTCAACTGAAGCTTCACTTTCCGCACAAGGATTGGAGTCATCAACAATTTTACCGTCCAGAAGCTTTACGATTCTTGTGGAATACTGCTGTGCAAGTTCCGGATTGTGTGTTACCATAATTACCAGTTTATCCTTCGCTATTTCTTTCAGTAATTCCATGATCTGGACACTTGTTTCCGAGTCAAGTGCACCAGTAGGTTCATCAGCCAGCAGAATATCAGGATTGTTTATCAATGCACGTGCAATTGCCACACGCTGCATCTGACCGCCTGACATCTGATTCGGCTTTTTATGAATATGATCACCAAGTCCCACTTTTTTCAGTACAGAAACTGCTCTCTGCCGACGCTCTCTTTTAGAAACACCGGCAAGTGTCAGTGCCATTTCTACATTAGCAAGCACTGTCTGATGTGGAATCAGATTGTAACTCTGAAATACAAAACCAATGGAATTGTTGCGATAAAAATCCCAGTCAGCATCTTTGTATTTTTTTGTGGATACACCATTGATAATCAGGTCACCGCTGGTATAACGGTCAAGACCACCTATGATATTCAGCATAGTAGTTTTTCCCGAACCACTCTGTCCCAGAATGGAAACAAATTCATTTTCCCTAAAGCTTATACTGACTCCCTTTAGAGCTTTTTGTTCCAGATCACCTGTCACATAGGTTTTTACTATGTTCTTTAATTGCAGCATAACAAATATTTCCTTTCTGACTTTTGTTGTCTTTTTTAAATATAAATTAATTGTTGTTAATGAAACTGTGGTTTTAAGTATCTCCAACACATCTTTGAATTCTACGGTGTTGATATATCTATCTGTAGATAACATATCAAGGAGGGTATCCAGTCTGTGCCTTCCTTGAATGTTTCTGGTCGCTTGCAACATCCTCAACAATTTCACGCTCTGTAATATATTTGCATTTCATTGTATTATCCTCCAAAATTTATACATTCTAAAAAAGATACATGTATTTTAGCAAATGAAAATAAACTTTTGGACAACTAAAGATAAACTGCTTTTCAAAAAACAAATGTGTGAGTTTATCTTGGCGTGTTCTTTGTATGTTATGATTTATGTTGACAGGGCGTACTATAAATTTGCCTTTTATTTGTCGCTGATTCATGGTATAATATAAGGAACAGTTAAAGGAGGCTGGCCTATGTTTAATATTCTGGTCGTTGAAGACAACGCTGATATGCGTGAATTATTTTGCACTGTATTATCTGACAGCGGATACAACAGTATTCCAGCCAGAGACGGTATGGAAGCACTCGATATCATGGATAAGGAGTATATTGATCTGATTGTTGCTGACATTATGATGCCGGAAATGAATGGATATGAGCTTACTGAATCCCTCCGGGATGCAAATTATGATCTTCCTATTTTAATGGTTACTGCGAAAGATCAGTTTATAGATATGCAAAAAGGTTTCCGGGTCGGAGCCGATGACTATATGATAAAACCCATCAATGTTAAGGAATTGGTTCTGCGTGTCGAAGCCCTGCTCCGTCGGGCAAAAATATCCAGCGATAAAAAGATTACTGTAGGTTCTACAGTTCTTAACTACGATGCGCTCACCGTAACAATCAATGGCAAAGAAACTATTCTCCCTCAAAAAGAATTCTATTTACTGTACAAACTCCTTTCTTATCCGAATAAAATTTTTACTCGTCAGCAGCTGATGGACGAGATATGGGGAATGTTCTCGGAAACAGATGAGCGTACTGTAAACACCCATATAAATCGGCTGCGTGACCGTTTTGAAGGGTGTAATGATTTTGAAATTGTTACCGTTCGTGGACTTGGATATAAGGCGGTGAAAAAAGTTGACTAAAAATAAGCATTCCAGTTTATGGCTGTATTTTGCAATTCTTGTTTTCAGTACAATTACATTAATATGTTTTCTTCTGTCAATATTATGGACAGTCCTGTATAAATTCGGAGCTATAACGGCTGATCCAAGAATTCACCGGCTGCCTATTATATTTATGGTATTCGGAAGTTTGTTGATTGGCGGTGCCATTGCTCTCTATGTAGGAAAAAAATTCATTCGTCCCATTCAAAATATAAGCAATGCTTTTGAAGCTCTATCAAAAGGGGATTTTTCTGTCAGAGTTCCGGAAAATGAAAATATCATGGAGATTCGTGAAATGGCAAAACGATTTAATACAATGGTACAAGACTTATCACACGTTGAAACTCTTCGTACTGACTTTATCGAAAGCGTATCTCATGAATTCAAAACACCGATAACGATGGAAACTATTTGTAGCAGAAAGACAATTCGCAGTTATACCGGCGAAAATATCACCGCAGATGAATTAAATGTGATTCTTAAAGCGGCGAATGCTTCTCCTGTTGGAATGGGACAGTATGATAGTATACATCTTACGGTCATTACAAATGAGGAATTGATGAATAAAATTGATGCGGCGGGAGCTGCTTTGTTTGGTCAACCCGATATGCATCCTTTGTATGGTGTTCCGACTCTTGTTCTTGTTTCTTCCAAAAAGCCGGATCCTATGATGGAGAATGTTACTTTTTCTAATGCTGCGATTATTACACACAATATGGCATTGGCAGCAACAGATCTTGGTGTAGGATCCTGCTATATCTGGGGTGCGATTGCAGCTTTGTCTGGTTCAGCAGATCTTTTAAAAGAGCTTAATCTTCCAGAAGGTTTTATACCTTGCTGTGCAATAGGACTCGGAAAAACAGATTGTAAATATGAGATTAGGGACATTCCGGAAAACAGAATCGCCAAGAGCATTATTGAATAATGTGTTATCAGTAAAACAACATGGAGGTAAGAAAATTTTTCTTGCCCCCCATTGTTCTTTATTAGTATTTATTGGGCAAGATCACTGTAAAAGTGGATCCTTCTCCTGGTGTACTTTTTACCGTTATCGTGCCTTTACATAGTTCGACAATCCTTTTTACCAGTGGAAGTCCAAGCCCATTTCCTTCTGATTTACGGGAAGGATCACCCTGATAAAACTTTTCAAAGATATGTTTTTGTACGTCGTTTGTCATACCTTCACCGTGGTCAGTGATGACAACCTCTGTAGCCTCATCAGTTGAATTCATAAAAACATGGATGGTGCTGTTTTCCGGTGAATATTTGATAGCGTTATCTATAATATTACTCCATACTCTTTCCAATAGCTGTTCATTACCATAGTACAGTTGGCGTGGAAGTTCCATATCAAAATCAATGTTTTTTATCTCCCATTTTCCTTCGAGCATCAGAATTGCCTTCCTTATCTGCTCATCTATACGATATTCTGATTTATTGGGAATAATCTCTTGATTTTCAAGTTTGGAGAGCATCAGGATTCTGCTGGAAAGATTGGATAACCGC